>Ga0209123_1000590_pt1 | contig 43845 bp, 46 predicted proteins | sample BarGraIncu00431A_FD_184500 | JGI IMG/M metagenome (GOLD analysis project Ga0209123, IMG submission 184500) | Arctic peat soil microbial communities from Barrow, Alaska, USA - Barrow Graham LP Incubations 004-31A (SPAdes) (version 2) | ecosystem: Environmental > Terrestrial > Soil > Wetlands >...
AGTTGACAACAGATTACTTCCAATTCTAAGCAATCAAAAAATGAATGCTTACCTTAAGGAGATAGGTGATGTCTGTGAAATAGAAAAAGAAATAACATTTCACTTGGCGAGGCACACTTTTGCTACAATTGTGAGCTTTTTAATTATTCGGCTCATTTTAAGCGACTTGAAATTTGGAAAATATCAATAGGTAATGGATAAGTAACGAGCTAAACACGTTGGTTTGCTTTGATTTGCGGTCGATCAAATAACTCTTCGACAAAGGTAGAAAAAGATTTTAGCTATGCAATACACTAATTGTCTTTAGTGATATATTGGCACATTTTCTACTTTTTTATTAATTTGGAGCTAAGCACTTCTTGAAAATTGCCACAACAACTGAGGATATGGGCAGCTTGCTGGAGCTTCACTATTACCAAGCAACAGACGTGAATATGCGAGCAAAACCTTCTAAAAGTAGATCAGCCACCATGCCCCTAAGAGAGCGTGTATTACCTGCTGGTATTTTCGAAATGTATAGACATTTAGCCCTGAGTAAAAAACAATCTACTGTGACCGCTCTGCCTATTATCAAGAAGCTATAAAAGCCACAGCAAGACGTTTGAAAATAAACACTAAATTGCTGTGGCTTTTATAGCTTCTTGGGCGATTAGTTCATATTTACCTTCTCACATACCAAATATCCCTTTTTATTTGAACTGTTTGTCTTTTAATTATAAATTACAATTGGCAAACTCAAAAGTTTTAGCATTTTGAATAATGCTAACCTTTTTATAATGGCTAAGATAACCAAATTCGAATGGTTTTTGGAAGTCAATTGAATTATCTTTAGACAATCGAAATTTTTCATTAAATTCAATTTCACCTTCTGCATTATAACGTGAAATCTGATAATCATTTTCAAGTGGTTGAATATGAAACCACGAACCGCACCCTTCACCACTCAGCCATCGAGCTTTAGCGGGAATTGTTGAAGCTTTTTCTGGTTCTGGTAAAGTTGAATTTAAAAAATATTTGTTTTTAATTGGGGCAGGACAAAAAGCCGTATTCGTTAGCAGTTTAGGAATAACGGTTTTATGGCGTAATGCATGTACATTATTCAAAGGTGTTGGGGTTAATGGAACAAGAACCCGAAGTTTTAAAATTGACTTTGTTTTTGGATTTCCAGCAACAATACAATCGTTTACAAAACGGGAACAGTTGCTCCCTTTGTAACGAAACGGGCCATAAACAAATGGACTTTTTTCCTGAAACCAATAAGCTTTTGCTAATGCTTTCCCGAAATCAATTTTACCATACGAAGCATGAATAGTCCCTTCACCGTGGCATTCTAGATTGTGTTGGAGTTCGGTAAGTATTTCGTTGAAGTTGAGAATTTCGTCTTTCTCTGCTGAAATTTGTGCTGTTGTATTGACTTTTAAACCCGGGTCGGTTTCCTCGCTCCGTGCTCTGCCGTGTTGCCATGGAGTATGATACCGTCCAAAATCGAAATACCGACATTCACCATTTTCGGCATTCACTAACACCAATGCAGCATGACCTACTTTATAATAATGGTGTTTTGCTATGCCAATGAAATTTAAAATGTCGTCAGGGAAATATCCTGCTTGTTTGCAAAAGGTTTCTGGCCACGCAATGGCTATGGCAAATCCATTGTATTTTGTTGTAATATCCTGTTTATTCATTGTCTAATTTTTGAGCTTCAGCAATGAAATTGTCGAAGAAACGGTCAATATCTGCTTTGTTCATTTCGCCATTTACAGCTACAAAACGAATTACCAAATCCTTACCATTGTAACCAAAATTGACAATTGATTTACCCGTTTTGCGTAATGCTTCACGCACGGCAAGATTAAAATCATTTATATTCGTCTGATTTTTGGGGATATACTGGAAGCAAACTGCAAATGACTGACGTTTCGTATTGAGTTGTAATTGAGGGTGATTATTTACAATCTCCTCGGCATAGCTTGCCTGTTCAATCAGGTTGTCAATTCTATCGCGATATCCGTCTACTCCAAAATACTTCCAGGCAAACCAAAGTTTAACCGCATCTACCTTGCGGCCACATTGAATGGATTTTTTTCCTAAATCTTCTATCTCGTCAATGTCGTGATAAATATAGTCGGTATTGATATCCGTAATGTTTTGTTGCAATGTTCCTGCTTTCTTTACTAAAATTACAGAGCAAATAAGCGGGATATTCATTAATTTATGCGGATCCCAGGTGAAAGAATCGGTGCGTTCAATGCCTTTCATTAAGTGCCTGTGTTTTTCGCTCAAAAGGAGTGAACCACCAAAAGAGCCATCAGCATGAAGCCAGATGCCGTATTTTTCTGTAATATCGGCTATGGTATCTATGGGGTCGTATGCACCCATCATTGTGGTAGCACAGGTAACCGCTACAAAAAACGGTTTTTTACCTTGTGAAATGGCTTGCTGTATAGCATATTCTAATGCCTCGGGTACCATTCGTCCTTCACAATCCGATTTTACTTTTACTACACTGCGTGTGCCAATTCCCAATACATTGGCAGCTGTACCAAATGAATAATGAGCATTTTCGTTGACAAATGCAACGAGCTTTTCATTTCTGTCGTAACCATCTTTTCGGCTATCGGGCAATAAGCGGTTTCGTGCTGAAAACATGGCTATCAGGTTGGCATTGCTTCCACCACTCAGAAAAATGCCATCACCTTCGGTATAGCCCGTGTAGCTGTTCATTAAACGAATCATCTCCATTTCGATACGAGTAGCAACCGGTGCCACTTCGTAGGTATACATGGAAGTATTTGCCAATACAGAGAACACTTCACCAATAAACGCCGGGAAATTAAATCCGGCATATAATTGGTTGAGAAATTGTTTGTTTCCAGTTTTTACAGAATACTCCAGATATTTGTCTAACAAATCCAGAAACTCTGACTCTGATACTCCACGCTTACTGACTTCAAAGTTAATGACTTTTGATAGCTCAGCCGGAGTTTTAAAATCAACAACTGATTTTGTGTTGTCATTGTTTGCCTGAATGTAGGCTTTGATTTTATCGAATGCACCGGATAGAATGTTTAAATCGTTCATAATGATATAGCTTATTGTGAATTGAATTTAAGAGTAAACAAGAATATTTTCCATATTCCGAATGCTTTGAATCATGTGATTTCGTTCATAGAATGGCTTCACCAATAAGTAGTAGTCCATAAGAACATCGCTGTTAATGCAATTCAATGGATTTTCGGAAAGCACAAGTTGTTTGTCCATGTGCAGGTAAGCCGACCCCATGGTAGTTACCACTTTTCGTTCTTCCGGGACATACACTCTTGCGTTTTCCGACACATCGTGATTGCGTGTGTTTGAACCATAAATATGCAAAGTTGTAAAATCCTCCGAACTTGCATTCCCCATCATATGGGTTAGATCTCCACAAATCGAGGCTACTTCACCGGTATGAAAATTGTTTTTTTGAAGTAATTTCAATTTATCATTTTCATACAAGCGGTGTGTAGCTTCTCCAAAGAAATAAACACAGCCCCATTCGGTGTAACCATGGTTATGAATTGCCGTAAAATCGCCTTTTTTCCATGACATAAGTAGAATCTTGAAATTACCATTATCGTAGATTAACTGACGGCCATAGCTTTCATTTTCCTTGTGACCAAACGAAACGAAGGGTGCAATTTCTTTGTTTGATAAGGGATTGGCTGAGACTAGGTCAGCAACTATTGCATTATCAATATTGCTTTCATGTTGCAACGCTGAAATAAGTTGTTGTAAACTCTTTGGAAATTCGGTTTTCATGACTTAATATTTTAGGTGTTGTAGTCTTTAAAAAATTTAATCTATTCTTCTTGAGAAAAACTCAGGGAGTATTCTTTACAATATCCTCAACAGAAGCTCTTTTCTTATAATCCGGATCGAATTGACGCCAAACAATTTTGCTATCCTTGCTGATAATAAAAGTTGCAGGAATGGGTAACCGCTCGCTATCGTCGGTTTGCGCTTCTTTTAAATTTGCTCCTAAAAAGGTATTGTACTTCATTCGGGTTATTTTATCCGGTATGAAAGTGACATCAAACTGATTCGATATTTTGTAGCCATCATCGTAAAGCAATGCAAATGAGGCGTGTGTTTTCTTAACAGTTCGTTTCAGAAACTCAGACTTTTCAGGTGAAATGGCAATGACTGTAGCACCTTTATCATAAATAAGGGTTAGACTATCCTGCAAGTTCTTTAAATGTTGATTACAAACCGGACACCATTGACCGCGGTAAAATATAACCACGACCGGTCCTTTTTTTAGTGCTTCGCTTAATGTAAAAGTGTTGTCGTGAAGATCGATTGCTGAAAAGTCTTTCACTGTATCGCCAACGTTTAAACCTTTGGCTTCATCTACTGTTTTGAATGTTTTCTGTGCCATAACGGTTGAGTTTAAAAGTATAAGAATAAATACATAAAAGACTTTACTACTTACACTTATTGATCTGTTGAATTTATTTTTTAGTTGCATTTTTTCCTGTGTTTAGGAATTCTTCCTTGTTTTGATAACCTCCTGATTGTGTTGCCACACTGCCGTCCGGATTAATAAAAATATAAGCCGGATAACCAGTTACTCCATATTTTTGGGTGAGTTGTATTCCTTCTCCCTTTTCAGGATCAACTGATACATTGATAAATGTTGAATTGTAATACTCAGCCACATCGACATCGGTAAATACAGTTGATTTCATTCGTTTACAGTAGACGCACCATGAGGCAGAAACGTCCAGAAAAACGGGTTTATTCTCTTTTTTGGCTAATGCTAAAACCTGACTCCAGGTACCTGTGTTGAATTGAATTCCTGAATTTTTAGTTGAATTCCCTGCTTTTGCCGGGATTTGAGTTGCAATAATAGTTATCATGATAATTCCTATTGCTATAAATGTTAGTTTTTTCATTGTTTGTATGATTTATTCTGTTTGATATTCTGAGTTTACTATGACTTCTACTGTCTTGGCAATATTGCTTGCCGGTTTACCTTGCAGGAATGTTATTCCATAATCCGATAAAGTAACATCGAATTTAGAAATACTTTCGATTTTATTTCCGGTTACTGTAATAGTACCTTTTAGTGCAACTGGTTTTGTAACTCCCTTAATGGTCAGTTCACCATCAATATTAACGTTGTAAGTTCCATCCTTAGCAAAATTGACCTGCGCAAGATTTGTGATTTTACCTGTCAATTTAGCTTTTGGAAATTGCTTTGTGTCTAAAAAGTTTGGACTGTTGAAATGTTTCTGCATCAAGGCTTTCTCAAATTCAAATCCCTGCATGGGAACTGAAAATACCAGTTCACCACCCGGAATATCAATGCTTCCTACCGATGTAAAATTATTTGCCTGAATATCTTCAGCTACCGTGTGTGAAAAGAATTTGATATGTGTTTTTGAAATAATTGTTTTACCTTGTGGAAGGTTTGCTGCAGATAATGTTGTTGCTATCGCAACAAGACTAAGAATAAAAATTGTTTTTTTCATTTTGTTTTGTTATTAAATTGATTAGAATTGTTTTATTTGTTTTTTACTATGTCTGATTTTTCAATAATTACATTCTCATACATCTCAAGATCCTTGTCGTAGGATGCCCCTGAACGAATAACGCCTTTGATTGTTGCTTCATCCCCAACCTTTAAGGAGGAGGTTGATTGATTTGTTTCTTTCGTAAATGTGCAACTGACGCCTGCTTTGTCGGATTTGCCTTTTAATGTAAATACTTTTTGACCATTCAGATCTTCGTCGATTTTGCTAATTGTACCTGAAATTGCCAATACTTTAGAATCGCCATCGTCGGCCAGGTATTTTTGGTTTGCCGTTTTGGGATTTTCAAGATATTCCGAAACTAAAGCTGATGCTGAAATACTATAATCTGCATTTGTGTCCTGTACATTCCGGTGTGGCATGTTGAACATGTAATAGGCTGCGCTCCCTCCGATAATAATACCTGCAATAGCAAGTATTCCAATTAGCTTTACTAATTTCTTTTTGTTGATTTTCATTTTAAGTATGTTTAATTTGATTTCAAACATACAGTCGGGGTGGGTATTAATTCCTGACAGATTATTTCAAAAAAATATTTTACTATTTTTTATCTGTCAGTATATCAATGATTTTATTTGAAATATTTTTTCAAATAATTTTGAATTACAAATACTAATACATCTGATATTGCAAAGATATTTGACGAAAAGTGATAAAATCTGACAAATGAAAGGTTTAGTTGTCTGATGTCTTTGAAAGGAAAACGGAGGTTAACAGGGCAACTTAAAGCATTAACGCTGTTTATTTGCCATTATGGAAGAGTATAGCGAAACACAAAAGGGTACAAGGAAGGTAAGTAAAATTCGACTTGTGCGAATTTCGGTATTAGTCGAGAATGAAAATAATTCGGGGTTGTTGATTAAATTAAGAATAATGCCGACAAACAAGGCAACCTTTACAGCACGTATAATGCTTGCTCGATTAGCCAATTGGAAAAATGCGTTCAGTTTATTTCTCATTGAGGTTCTCAATCTTCTTTGTAATTTTCAATTTCAATTCGTCTATATTAGCACTATGGCTATGTTTAGTTGACAAATTTTCAATAGTTTTTTCAAGAAAAGCACTTTGCTTTTGGTAACGAGCACATTTCTCGCACATCATGGTGTGCATGCGTAATTGTAGCCTTTCTTTGAACGAAAGTTTTACATGAATTTTTTTTTCGATTAGTTCCGTTGCTTTCAAGCACGAAAGCATCAGGATATGCATTATATGTTTCATTCTTCTAGTTGTTAAACCAATTATTTTCAATACAATTTCTTAATTGTAATTTTGCACGGTGTACTATCTGCCAAAAGTTAGTCGTAGTTATACCCAATTCCTGACAAATATCTTCAGCACCTTTTTCTGAAAGGTATTTCAATTTCACGCAAGTACTCCATTTTTCAGGTAATGCATCCAAACATTTTTGCAAAACGACATTAAAATCATCGTTGTCAAGTAAATTCATGTCTTCTTCATGCCACTCTTTAGGAGCTTTTTCATCTTTCCACCCTTCATCAATATCAAAAAAATTAAAAACATTGTCGTTTTCTAAAGTGATAGGATTACTCGATTTCTTTCGGTAAAAGTCAATGATTTTATGATTCAGAATGGAGAACAACCATGTTTTCGCTGAGCTGTCTCCATTAAACGAGTCGATTTTTTCGGCGGCGACCAGAAACGTGTCTTGCACTAAATCTTCGGCTGTTACAGCCGAAGAAGTTTTAAAATACGCCCAATCATAGAGTTCGGTCGTGAAATCATTTACCCATTTACTAATGTTTTTATTCTCCATAATTTAAGAGTCATCTCTCATTTCTTGTAGTTATCGTAATGTCAACATTCTAAGTTTCGATTTTGTTCTTCTTTTTCTTTTTTTCATGACCGCTAACGAACGAGGCGTGTATTAGCAGCAGGCCGTTTGTGCTTTTAGTTATTCTGAGTTTGTTTCGTATTTATCCATTTTATCAAAAAACTCCTGTTCAGTCATTCCAATTCTCAAAAGCCCCTTTTGTAAAGCTTCTCCACGCTTTTTCGTACTTTTCGTAAGCTCGCTTAGCTGATATGTAATCGGAGATTTTATCCAACTCATCAAGTGTAGTCTGATGTCTTCGGGTATATTCATTTGGCGTAAATGGTCTGTCTTCAACTGAAGCAATGAATTGTTCACGAAGTTGTTCAATTCTCTTTTCAATTTCTCTTCGGTCGCTTCCAACTCCTTCTTCAACTTTATCTGTCTCAAATATTCCTTTTTCTGTAATTCTATTTCTTCGTTCGACAATAGGTTGGATAGAGAGTTGTAGTTGGTTTGTAACTCGCTTTTCTCCTTTAATATCGTCTTCAATTCGACTTTTCTCAATTCCAATTCTTGTGAGACGGAATTGTATTCCATCTGTTTCTGTGTTAATGTCTTCGATTTTTCTTCGCAATTCTCTATTAGAGTCTTCTGTTGACTCTGCAATTCCGATAATTTCTGATTTCTTTCGATTATATCTTTCTTCCAATTCTCGATATCTGATTTGTTCTTTTTCGGCATTGTATTGATGTCGTTCATAAAGGCTTTCTCTATATTTGCCTCTATATTCTTCAATTCTTGAGGCATACGTTGTATCCTCAGTTCTAATATGCTCTTGTAATTGCTGTTCTTCTGCATCAATTCGGTTTCTCTCGTTGTGAATCCGTTCAATGTCAGATTGATATTTTGAGTTAATCTTTGTTCGTATTCCGTCTCGAAATTCTTCAATACTTGCAGCATTTGAACTTCGTGTTCTTTCGAGATCTTTTCTTTCAATTTCTGTATTTCGCGTAACTCTTGATATTTCAGATTCAAGTTTTTCAGTAACCTTTCTGTATTGTTCTGATTCCAAACAGCTATCAATTGTTCGTATAAGGTTTCTAATTTGCGCTGCTCGGCAGTTGAAAGATTCTTCGAAAAATTTTCTTTGGTCTTTATCAATAAATGATATTCCCTCTCTGCTTCCGTAGGTAATTGGTATATATTCGGCACTTTCGTGTTCATAGTTGTAAATCCATTTAGTTCTGTTAGTTCTGTCAAATACTTTTTCGATATTTTCAGGAGAGTCTTTCGGTACTGTTACCTGAATACAATCAATGCCAAGGTGTTTAATTTTTATTTTTTTTTCTTCACCGAGCTTATGTGTTGCTACAAGCTCTATTAAAAGTATTGGTTTGGACTGAGAATCAAAAAAAGTAATATCTGGTCTTATAAGTAAATTGTACATTTCAGAACTAGGAAATACTTTTTCATAATGAATTACTCCAGCATCATCTTCATAAAATGACAATTCAGGTATTACAAAACTAGCTTCAATATATTTTTCTTTCGAAATCAGGTTTGCTATACCATCGAAATCCTTGGGCGGAAATTTATATACAGCAGGAACTTTTACTTTTTTGACATTAATAAGATACTGTTTTGCTATTTGATGCCGATAAGTTTCATCAGAGAAAGTACATAAACCTTCTCCTTTAAGAGCATTATGGTCATGTCTAAAAAAAGATCTTCTGTTTTCTTTGGATTGCTTGACTGCTTGCATTTCCCGCTTACAGCCCATACAGAAATATCCTTTTTTCCCACTTTCTGCCTCTGAAATATGTATTTCTTCGTCTTTTATATTGTAAGCATAAACGTTTTGTATGTCCATTTGAATTCAATTTTTGATTTCGACTGAAAGTATCAAAGTCGTTTGTTTTCTTTTTTTTTCGGCTTGCTGCTAACGCCCGAGGCGTGTGTTATGCCTTCGTAGTTTTTTTAGATAAATTTTCTCGTTCAGGCATTCGGTTCATTCACTCTTTCACACCAATAATGTCGTTGAAATTATTTATGTTGTGATATTTTCTATGTTATTCGTCAAGGTAGTTGCATACATGTCAAATAACTTTTCAAGTTGTTCCATTTTTTCTATTGGAATGGTTGAATCTTGACCTTTCAAAATGTCAAACCAGTATTTTATGTTTACGACACTTTCATTCATTTCTTTAGCAATGATTTTTATTACATCATTCTTCAGTCGTGTGTTGTCCGAGAATTTATAATAGAGCAGAAATTTGAAGTGATATTTATATTTTAAAAATTGCTTTCTGAATCTTAGATATTCAAAAATCTCTCGATTAGTTCGCCGAGATAAAATCTCTAGAATTTCATTTGCGTTTCTTAATAGTCGCAAATCTGGTCCGCTAATATTAAAACAACAATTAATGGTGTCTCTTTTAATTTTATAACCTTCCAAGTGCATTGCATAAATTAATTCACCGTTGGATACATAAGTTCCTATATGATTTTCTGCAACGTGTTTTATCCCATATGAAGAAGACTGTCTGTATATAGTTTTACTTTCTCTAAAATATTTTCTTATTACAGGTCGTAATAGTTCTATAGTCTTGTTGTCTTTGAATATTTCACTATTAAACTTACCATTCAAATTCTGGAATCCGGACGAATTCAAGCCACTTAAATCATTTTTCTCTTCCATATAATTGATTTCTTTAGTTTGTTGATATTGTAATTCGATTGTCTTTTTGAAGCTAATAACTCTCTGGTTTTCTTTTCGATTTATGTTACTTTTCGAAGCCTCTTTTTTTTCCTTACCGCTAACGACCGAGCGTGTGTTATGTGCTGGTTTTTTTTCTGTCATTCAAACTAAATTTGTTATTTTTCACAAAGTTTGTCAATGAAGTCAATTATCCTTTGTTCGCTTTACTCCAGAATATTAAGTCTAATAGTTTCAAGTCTGTCAACAAATCGTGATTTAGTATTCTCGATTTATCTACAAGCTTGAATTTTTCTTTAATTGTTAGAATAGTTTGTTTGTTTTCAGTCGCCCAATGCTTGTATTCGTCACTTATAATAAAAAATGATATAAAGAAGCTTTCTTTTTTAAGTCCAAAGTAATTTTTTATAGGATTGTCTAACGCACAAAATTCATCTGGTCGAAAAGTATGGACAAGTTTAGCAAAAAAAGACCCAAGGTCTTTTTCCTTAAAACCATCCCCATGTTTAATTTCTGCTTTGTTAAAGAAGTCGAAATATAACTGAACTAAATTATTGTATATAGCTTCTAAAATCTCATGTTTGTTTGATTCGAGTTTGTCAAGATACTTGTTGTCAATTCCTTGTAGAGAATACTGACTTTTAAATTGTCTAAAAAAATCCGTAGATTTAAAATATTGTTCTTCGTTGTTCAATGTCGCAAAGTAATAGTTTTGAAAACTTGCAGAAGCTTTGTCTTCAATATGAGCCTTCACTAAGTCGTTTATAACAATTTGGTCAACGGTTGTGTCATTAACGTAATCAGATATTTTTGCGTAGACAGATTCTCTGAGTTTCTTAATGTATGTCAGTTCGATTTCTTTCATCTTCTTTCTTTTTTTTAAGCTTGCAAATAATCCGCAAATAGCACGTCAGCCAGCCTGTGCCCATAGTGTGTTAGGCACTGTGCATTTATTTGTATTACATTCTTTCCCAGTCATTTGGGATTAATTTTAAACCGTCTCGCCAGACTTCTCTAACTGATTTCTTAAAGTTCTCACTTTTCAGAAAAGCATGGTCAGTAATTATCACTTGCAAGTGAGGAGTTAGTGAAGAAACAACTTTGAATATAAATTCAAACATTTTACTTACCGCTAATTCATCTGAACTTATTTCTACTAAATCATCTGTTTTCTCAGGTGGATAGTATACTTGAGTCGGTTGGTCAATTACAATAAATCTTGGTATTGGTCTATCATTTTGAATAAAATGTTGGTGTAAAGCAAAAATTACTAGTAAATGATAAGCAACCCAGTTTGCACCACTTCCAATTTGAGGTAAAGCAATTGGTTTTATGTCTGTATCAATATACATTGTAAGTTTATTTAAATCAAATCTAATTGGGTCATTTTCATATTCTACGTCTAAGTCTTCTACCCATTTGCTCATTTGTAGATTAATCTTGTTTAATATTGACATGAGTTTGTCTTTCTCATTCTCACTGTCAATCCTTTTTTCAAGTTCGTAAATTCTCAATTTTATATTGTTGATTTTAGAATCGACGTTTTCGAATTCAACATCCTGTTCGATACTCTCAAGAAATAAACTAACTCTGCCAATTATTTTGCCTCGTCGTAAGTTTAAATCTCTCAATGTTCGTGCTTTCTCATTTTCGAGATATAAAGCAGATATACTTTTCTCAATCTTCTTGAGTTCGGATTCAGTTTCATGATATTGAGAATCAATAGTGTCAATATATGATTGAATTCTAGGGCTTTCTGCTTTTGTGAATTTTAAATCGTGTTTGATACTTAATAACGATTTATTGATGTTTGCTATAGTTGGAATTGGTGTTTCAATTTGACTATCACAAAGTGGACAGCAATTTGAGTCAATTTCAATGTCTTGATTATAAAGATTTATTGATTCTAATCGAATTTCTTGTTGTTTTGCTTCTGTGGAATAACCGAATGAATTTTTCAAATAATCATTAGCAGCCTTTTTATTGTCTGAAATCTTTCCAAGCTCAATTTTAAGATCATTTCTTCTATCTATTAAACCTTTTAATGCAGAGTTCTCAGCCTTTACTTCAAGAGGCTGATATTCCCAATTAGCAACTTTTTCTAATAATTTATAAGCTTCTGATTGACTTGAAGGCTTAATGTTTTGCTCCAATATCCCAATCTCTTTTGCTTCTTCAATTAAAGAGTACGCTTGGCTTATTCCTTCTGATTTAATCTTTTCAGACTCTCTTTTTTCACGAACTAATCTGCTTAATTGTTTCTTTAATTGAGTTATTTCACTTTCTATTAATAACGAGTCTTCGTTAACTGCTCCTAAAAAATAAGGAAGTGTATCTTTTATTGATTGTGGTACAAACTCCTTATTTTGATTATAGAAAAGTTGATATGGATCTGCCACTAAATACTGAGGTTGATAACAATAAAAGCGAGAATGTTTAAAATTTGCTTTTAGTGGTTCTCTAGTGAGTGAGTCTGGGATATGTAAATTCTCAGAAATTCCAATTTTTCTAGTAAGAAATTCTTTTAATGTGTCTATGTTGATATTGGAATTAATGTTTTCTAATTCAGGAAGTTCTTGCCCAATATTTCTCATTAAGCAAACAGTTGACGCTGCTTGAATTCCTTTTATATTTGGGTTTTCTCTAGCTATAAATGCAGTCTCACCATCATTAAAGGTTACATAAATCGAAAAATAGGAAACTGTTTCTCGAATAATTCCTTCAGGAATATCACATCCACTTGATGCAAGACAATAGTTGATTATTTCAATAATTGCAGATTTACCAGATTTAGATTCACCAGTAATAATATTTACTTTTCCTAATTCAAATGGTAAAATTCTTTTCTGTCCTTTTAGACTATATATAATTATTTTATTTATTTGCATATTTAAGGTGTTATTCTAAAGAATGAATATATTGATCTTACATCACTTGTTATAGCTAACCATTTACCAAGCATTTCAGCTTTTTTGATTATTTCATTGTATTCTAGATAATCATCATTATTAATCTGTTTGATCTTTTCATTTTGAGTATTTATTTCCCCCAGCTCTGTTATCTCAATTTTATTATAGGCAAGTAAAAATGAAATAGCTTCTTTTGTATACTTAACCATACTTTTTGTTCTCTTCGAGAAATCAAAAAACAGATTATCGTTTTGCTCTACCCAAACAAAAAAATAAGTACGAGTAGATCTAGGTATTTTATCTCTAGTTTCTTTATGTAATAAAATTGGGAGTATAATAAAAGATAATGCAAATGGAAATTTTGTGTTTGTTTGTTTATTGTAGCTTGTTGCAACAATTCGTATTACTTCACCACAAAATGCCGGATTGAATAAATTTGCAACAATAGTATTGCGTTCTTCCCAGGGTGTTTTCATAATTTCTCTTTAAATTTTGGATGCCAACCGACTTTTTTTGTGTCTGAAAGCATTTGATAGCTTCCTCGAGTGAGATAGTCTTCATTGAATTTCTCTCTAATTTTAATTTGGGGACAATTCTTTGCAAATTGATCAATGTAGAAGGTTTTACCTAAATTATTCAATTCAGCTTCTCCTTTATTTTCACCTTCATCACACATTATATCAAAGATGTTACGCCAATAATCTTGAAGTCTTTTATCAAATTCTTCCTCTTCTTCGGGATTCAATAAATGAAGTCTAAGCCATTTTGATCTTTGTTCAAATGCTCTTCTAAAGTCGCTTATAGCTCTCTTAATTGAATTTGAGTTTGTATTTATTTGAATTAATTCAAGTTGTTTTAAGAAAGTCTTTTCTTTCAATAACTCAACATCATCATCTGTGATATCAATTTGGTCAGGAAAGTGATTAGGTAGATTGTCGGCTTTAAATGAATCGCCAATATTGGCAATCTTTAATTGTAATTCTTCTGCATCTATGTATTCAATTTTAGATGTCAAGTTTTCAATTGATTTTTTTAACCACCATCCATCTAGAAGTTCTAAAAATGCATTTAAATACGAAGGATAAGTTGAGAAAATAAGTTGTTTCTTTATTTTATCATCTATTTCGTCAATACCAATTGAATTGTCAATAATTCTGATGTTTTTTACTAGTTTCTTTTTAATTTCAATAGGTAATTTTTGAAATACTTCATAAGCTTTCTTATTGGTTTCATTCTTAGAATTGACTGTAATTAAGTCCAACTTGTCAGTGATTTCAGTAATTGTTATATCTGAATAATTGTTTTCTTTGAAGTTATATAACACACTTGTTTCAGGGATATTTTCGGTTGTAATTAAGTTGAAAATTGTGTTTTCAACTTCTATAAGTCCGTTTAAAATATGTTCAGACCAAATTCTTATTGTTTTCCAAAAGTCAACGCTAGAATCTGTTAAATTTGCTTTGTTTTTTATATGCAATTTCGTCTGAAATAAATTCATAGTATTTACATCTTCAATTTCTACATCATCTAGGTTTTCAATTCTAACCTTTGGATTGTCTAATTCTCTCGAATTTGTCAATAAAATCAATAATGCATATTTGATTTGATAAAGGTAACCGAGTGAAGGTTCTTTCGCTGAAAAGTCTGTGTCAATTGTACTCATGTCATAGTTTTATCAAGTTTGTTTATTTTTTTTTCCTTCTGACTAACGACCGAGGCTATGTGCATCCTGCTATTTGCGGGAGTATTCACTTTCGCAAAACGAAAAGGTGAATGCGTGAGCAAAACCTCCAAATTGCACGTCAGCCAGCCTGTGCCCATAGCGTGTGTTATGTGTAGTTTTTTATTTGAATAATCTTCTTATTTTTTCGAAAAAAGTGTCTTTCTTTTTAGGAATGTTTGTTTTTTCATAATACTCTTTTCTCTTTTCTCTTTCGTATTTTTTACCTTCAATAATATCACTTTTTGTCCATTTTCCTGCCCATTCAACCTCACTGTTAGTTATCCAATAGTGAGATTGGCAATCAGAATTCCAATTGCCAATAGAAGGAGTTAATGATATTGTTTTACCATCAAACGACATTTTCCATCTAGCTGGAGATAATGGTGTCACGACTTTATCTTTACAACCACAACAACATGAATGCATTATCACTCTAAACCTAAGTGAAATGTATAATTTTCCTTCTTCAAGTTCATCTGGAATGGTGTCTAAGAAAACATGTTCAAGGTTTGTAATCATTATTTATAATTTTATTATTAGGTAAAAGGTATTGTGAGTGATATTCTATTTCTCGATCATGGTAGAAACCGATTAACTTTTTCCACTTTATGACAGCAAACGCTGCATTTAATCCGTTCAATTCTGCAATTTGCGGCAATGAAGAGTACTCATTGTTTGGATTTTCACCAAACTTAATTCTTTGCTTTGCGTGAACATGGTCTCTTTTATCTTCAGTACTTAATGTAGTTCTTAATACACCAAGTATTGCCCCTTCAACTATTTGAATACCCATTCCGACATCAATAAATTCAATTTTTTTTGACTCAAGATAGTCTACTATCATTTTCTTTACTTCACTTTTATCAATTGAAATAAAAACAAATGATAACTGATCCAAAATATTTAGATTTTCAGGCTTTATAAATTCAGAATGTGAAATAATATTTTTATGTATCCTAGAATATTCCTTTTCAAAATATTCTGTTTTTCTTTGAATATTCTTTAAGTCATCTATTGAAACTGCCCCTGGTGATCGGAAAGCATTCTTATTATGAAGATAATCTCCATCAAATAAATGAATTTCTTTGACTGGTGTCTTAGAAATAAAATCTAGAATATAAGATCCAGTTCCACCTAAACCGATAATTCCTATTTTCATTTCTAAAAATTTCTGCATAAGCACAATTCCTTCTGGTGAAGCTGAATTACAATCTGAATATCTAAAAGGTAAATTGTCAGGAACAATAGTTAATGAACCAACATTGAAAGTCACACTAGGATCTTTTTTTATAGCATGTTTTGAAAATATGTGTACATAATGACTCATTTTTTCAAAATAATCAGTATAAGGTCTGTCTAGTTTATAAGAATAATAAAAATCAACAAAAAGACCAGGAAACAACTCTATCCTATTACTGTTGTTTGGATTCAGTTTAGCACCATCAATTCTGTATGGCTGTTCACCAATAAAGTAAATGGGGTGACTTGATAAGTTTACTTTTACATCATTTCCAGACATCTCAATATCTGACACAATACTCCCGTACCTTATTTCTAAATCTTTGTTTAGATAAGGTATACGTTTTAAAAGTAACCATCTATCTTGTATGATTTCTACATCATACCCCTCATCTACTAATTTTTGTATATGAGGACTAGGATTCATTTGTAGGAGTTACAAGAAATTCCATTTCAGGATGAACGTGAATAGTTTCACCATTTATTAATTCACCTTCTTGATTACTTTGTCCCTTAAGATAAGTAACATCAAATTCTTTTTTTGAAGAACTTGGGTAGGCAATATTAATTAACTCTTCAAAAGAAATTTCCTTCTTGTTCCAGATTATTTCTTTTGTGTTAACATAGATTTTTGTTCCTTTTTCTTGTCCCGGAGGCGTTTTTAAATGATCTGACATAATAATAAAGTTTTAATTTAACGTATTAGAAATTATTTGTAATGTTTTATATTAAATTGTTTATAAGCGATTTAGACTCGTATTTCATTTTTTTTAAATTACACATAACAACAATATATCTTCACTTCAAATTCCTGTATGTGTACTCAAGTGCATATATATCCCTTTTATCTTTCAATTCATTCATTTTGCTAAAAATGTAATGAATAGATAATAGAGTAATATTTTAGCAAATGTACATACATGAAATTGGCGAGGGGATCTGTAACGATATTTTTGTTTTGATTAAATTTAGAGTCAAAGATAAAGACTTTTTTCACACTTACAAAATTCAGGTTGATTAATTCCTAATTTATCTAACTGGTTTTTTATTTAGTCAAATGCTTTAGTGGTAATAATGTATATAACATTGAATCATGCTTGTTTTTAATCTGCTCGTAAACTGGTTTCGTTATATCTTATTAAGACATTATTGTATTTTCTCTACTTGCAATCTCGCTTATCTCACACTTTTTGTTGTAGTGTTAGCCTCTCTCTGATTTATTATGGATTACAAATTTGTCTATAAATTCATATTTCTTCTTTCCTTTCCTACTCAATAGAGTCATTTGCGACAAACTCCTGCGCAATACTTTTCCAGAATTCAATAATTTATAAATAAAAAATTCTCAAATCGATTAAATTCATTCTGAAAAGTGGTAAAACCATTTCCATACATAAAATTTAAAAATGGCATTCATTATCGAGAATTATTCTTCTAAAACGCCAACTTCGGAGGCGTTTTTTTCCCTGAAAGGGCAAGTCATTTTGAGATGCTGAAAGAATTTCAAGCATCTCAAAATACAACTTGCCATTTGCCAAATGCAAATGCGATTAGTCTTATTAACTGCATAGAAATTTATCGAATTGAGCTTCTAAATGAGAGTGCAAAATTGGTTTCGGCTTTCAAGTTATCCGAAAGCTGTATTTAGGACAAACAGAGACATACGCTGACAGACTAAGACATATTAAAAAAGGGACTGATTTAATGTTTTTATTTGCATTAAATATTGATTAAAAACTTTCTTGTCAACAATAATTTATGATAGATTAGATGGTAATTTTAATTGTTTAGAGATTAGTTTCAAGAAGTATTATATTCTCGAATACTTTTAATCTTACATACAAGTCAACAAGAAATTTTGAGAAGTGACAATCAATCAATCAATCAATCAATCAATCAATCAATCAATCAATCAATCAATCAATCAATAATGGAATAAATATTTAATTATTGAAACAAAATGACTCATATTTAAATACATATAAAAACAACACATCATTTATTTAAAACAACTATGGCAAAGCAAACGAATATCCCAAAAGTGGATGAAGATTTTATGAGAGAAGTTATTTCTCAGGGTTTACCTATGAAACGAGATACTACTATCGAAAACGACCGTACTAGTATCATTAAAGAAAACGAATCGGCAATTGAGACTCCGGATGTCATGGAAGCTTCAAATGAAGAGCCAGCTGAGGAAGAGACCTACTGTGAGACCTACTTCGAGAAAGTGGATCTAAGCTACCGAAAAAGCATCTGCATCGCTAAAGAAACTCACTCAACCCTTTTGAAGGTTGTCAATATGATAGGTGGACGTAAAACCAACCTTAGCAGCTATGTGGAAAATATCATCCTACAGCATCTAGAAAATCACAAAGAAGAAATCAATGAACTGTATGAAAATGGATTCAAAAGGCCAATATTGTAGTAAGAAGCATACTGTGGGTAAAAAATCTCAATTGATCCCGGTAGCGAAAAACTATGTCATGCAAGGTACAGATTGAAAAAACGATTGAAAAGTCCATCACATTTAGTAAATCCAACGAGAAGTTAATTTTCGTTGGATTTCAAATATTATAGGTGAAAGAGTAAACACTTCCTTTTCTCTGACACGAAGTGTAGACATGTATTTATTGCATGAAGTGCTAAACAACCAGAACTTCTTTTAGCGGATAAATTATTTTATTCAGGCGGTAGCAAATAATTTAAACGCTGAATGTAGTTTATCCCTCGTCCCTATTCAAAAATAGTTTGCCTGTTTTTTTCTTTGTTTAAAGAAATGCGGTTTCTAAAAAACAGGCATATTGTTTTGGGGCTTTTGTTTCAAGTTCAACTTAAAACTTAAATTGCGAATTACATTAAATGTTGGAAAGCAGGAAATAAGTTTTCCAATAGTCGAACCATAAAAAGTGAATAAGAATCTTTTCCGTAAACTTATTCTTACTTTTCAACATTATCAGACTCTATCACAACGCATTTTTTTGAGTGGATACCGGGGCTCGAAGTGTCAGGCGAGAAAAAATGGGTTGTGTCCGATGTCCCTATTGGAAAACCTGTTGTGACTTTTATGTTTCCACCCAAAAGGAAACACGCATAAAAGTCATAAGTGGTTTGGAGGGCATTATTTTCCGGTTTCGGGAAAGGCTGAATAGTTGACTTTTTGCTTTGTGGATTGATTGCGCGGAAGCCGACAAAAAGACTGTGCAAGCCCAGAGGTACGAGGGGCGGGGATTTTTGGCGGCTGGGGATTGCCATGCGAAGCTGCCCGCAATTATCTTTCAGGCTTGCCTGACCTTAGGTTCTGATAAATTTGTATTGGCACGCTTTACAAAAGTGCGCAACAGGAGTGTTTGCTATTTATAATAAGTGAATGTCATGATTGCGTTTAATCAATATTGTTAATTTAGTTTTCCCAAATAATACTTAGAATTGTACTGAAACTTTTAGTTGGGATACAAAATTCATAGAAAGTTGAATCTTCTTTATCAAATTCACTTAGTTCAAACCAAGTAGATTTACGTATCTCTTGTGGCTTATCTTCAAAGGAATAGAGATATTCATAATTACTTTCAAGATACTCCATAGCAACTGAATCTTTTGGTGGTGGCAAGTGAATAATATCACATAATTTTACTCTCATATCAGTTGACTTTTTCCAATATTTAACTTTGCCATTTACAATATTAAAAACACATATTGGATGTAAATTCGCGTCAATATACTTAAATGTAGTTGCTGTTATACTTGTCTTAAATTTTACAGCAAGCTTTTTAATCATTAAAGGAGAAAACTTCTTAATTTTTTGTGCTTCAGAAATGAAAATTCCACCAGGCATAAGCAATTCACTGGCAAATTCATTAGCTTCCATTTCTTGAAAGCCATTTTTTAAAAGTTTCTCCATGCCTTGAAAAATTTCAAAGTTACAAGAAGAATCATCTGTTATCTGAAGATGTCTATGCATAATTAAATGGCCAATTTCATGTGCTATTACAAATCGTTTTCTACCTTCGAATTGAATATCGGAATTTACCTTGATTATGACTTTGCTTTTCCCAAATATTATCTTTCCATCGCAATTTGTGAGAGGCTCTTCAATAACTATTACTTCAAAGCCAGTTACTTCATATAAGCCAGATGCAAAAATATCAATTGGTATATCAATAATGTCATCAAATCCTAAATCTGATAATAATTTTTGAGCATGAACGTGTCCATTAGTCAACCTTGCCATCCTTTTCCAATTTTTCTAATAATTCGATGAGGTTATTATCTTTAATCATCAATATAATATCCTCTTTTGAAAGAGATTCTAGACTCCTAAAAAACATTGGAGAAAAATTATTCTGATAATTTGCTTTTAAATATGAAATTGGTTTTTCAATATCTTTATTAATCGCATCTTTCAATTGATTTGCCAATTCTAGTAATTCATTATTATGCATTTGCTTAGCAATTGCTTTAGTTATGAATGCTATTTGTTTCTTTTTTTTAGAGTATTGTTCATAGTTCTGAATATTGTCTTTAACAACATCATTAATAGTTTCTTTATCTGCATTTAAATAAAAATCAAATAAGGCGTCATCAATATTTTTGTCTATTCTTGAGTTCATAATACTTTAATTGCTTTTAGTCGAATTTTTTTTATTTTTCTATCAAGTCTACGAATAATGTTATATACTTCTTTCTCTGATATGCCAAGATCTGTTGCTATTAAATTGGGTTTCGTTATGCCATCTGTCCAATAATCAAATACGATTAACTCCTCATCATCTGCATTTTCATCTATAAGCATTTGTACAATTATTTTTTTTTGTTCTTCAATTGATTCGAAATTATAATCTGGGAAATTTTCAATTTCAATATCATCAATTTTTCTTTTGATAGTTTTAAAGAAATTGCTGATATCACTTTTTAAGCATCCAAAAAGAAATTCAACAAATGGACATTTAGCATTGTTCCAGTCCCTTTTACCCTCCAATACTTTTAGGAAAATATCACTTACAAAATCTAAAGGGTCTTTCCCATCAAAGTCTTTAATACCCTCATTATTTAATCGATAATACGCATAAGATACCATACGGTCAATAACGTGATCTAAATCACATGCATTAAACTCATCATATACATTCATATATAGGGGTTTTCAAATTAATATGCTAAAGTATAAAATTATTTTGCTAGTAATGGCAAAAATAAACATTTTTTTAGCATATATATTTGAAAGGAGTGATAAAATGTATCGCCATCTACTTTTTATAAAAAAAATAAATGATAGTGGCAAAAATCAATTGATTTTTAGCATATATATTTGATGACGATTTTTATATTACAAAACCAAATAATATGTTCATCCTCTAACATTTATTTGATAGTTAACACGAGGAAAATAAATAATTTAAAATTTTAAGGTAATGGAAAAAGATTTAAAAAATCAGAACCAAAAAAACGAAGAACATGTTCTTCACCTGATTGTCAATGAGACAAACTACAAATGGGAGCATCAGTTTATAACTGGAGCTCAGGTAAAACAATTGGGGAATATTCCTCAGAGTGACAAACTTTTTCTGGCGATTAAACGCCCTTGGGAAGATGAACTGATTTCGGACGACGCCGAAGTTGATTTAGCTCGTCCTGGTATTGAAAAATTTTATTCAAAATCACACGATGATTTTGAACATGTGGTCATTGTTGTAAACGGCAGACCAAAGAATTGGGATGAACGAAAAATCAACTACGAACAGTTGGTAAAGCTTGCTTTTCCAAACTATGTAGAAAATGAGGCCATTGTTTACACTGTTACTTATACTAACGGTCCTAAACAAAATGAAGAAAGCTCGATGGTAAAGGGAGATGTAGTATTTGTAAAAAATCAAATGATATTCAATGTCACACCAACTAATCGTTCATAGTCCTGATTTGAAGCAACTCAGGGATGAAGGTTTCGAAATTGAGGTAAAAGGTGGATATTTACTTATCCACCATATACCTTACGTAAATCCTTCAAAGGAAGTTAAATTCGGCACATTGGTTTCTACATTAAATATGAGTGGCTCACAAGTAGTCGCTCCCGAGAATCACGTGATTTATTTTATTGGCGATCATCCATGTGAAAATACCGGATTAAAAATGACTGGAATTCAGCATGAGTCAAGAGCTCAGACATTTGCAAATGATATAGTTATTCAGCATTCATTTTCTAATAAACCACCTGTAGGGTATGCAAATTACTATTTGAAAGTGACAAGATATGTTGAAATGATATCAGCTCCAGCTATTTCATTGGACAAAAGTGCAAGTGCCAGAACATTTCAACCTATTATAGACAAAGAAGATATAAGCGTTTTTCAATATGTGGATACAAATTCGAGCAGAGCAAATATCAATATGATAAGTGCAAAGTTTGAAGGCCAGAAAATTGTAATTATCGGATTGGGCGGAACCGGTGCTTACATTCTGGATTTAGTGGCTAAGACTCCTGTTGCAGAAATTCACCTGTATGATGGAGACAGTTTTCTGGTGCATAACGCTTTTCGTTCACCAGGTGCTGCATCTGTTGAAGATTTGGAAAAGGGTATGGCAAAAACTGATTATTATAAGACGATTTACTCGAATATGCATAAGCATATTTACTCACATCCATATTATATTGATGAAGCGAATATTTCAGAAATAGCTCAAGCATCGTATGTATTTTTGGCTATTGATAAGGAAGCAGTCAAAAAGACGATTATTAACTTTTCGCTATTGCACGAAATTCCTTTTTTTGATGTTGGACTTGGGGTAAATATTGCTGATGATTGTTTGGTAGGAACTTTAAGAGTAACCACCGGGACGAGCAGTAAGGATGACCATTTAGGAAATCGAATATCTTATGGCGACGATGTGAATAATGAGTATGCAACCAATATTCAGATTGCAGATTTGAATTCGCTAAATGCAGTGCTGGCTGTTATCAAATGGAAAAAACTATCCGATTTTTATCAGGATTTAAAAAAGGAGCATAATACCACTTATTCAATTAATGTTTCTCAACTAACTAACGATGATATTGACTCATAAGTTTGTGGAATATATCCCCGATGAGCTTGAATCGGGGATATTATATATATCAATGAATTACTGTACAGCGGTGCACAAATGCGTGTGTGGCTGTGGTAATGAGGTGGTAACTCCAATTTCAAGAAAAGGTTGGAAACTTATTTTTGATGGTGAAACCATTTCACTAACTCCATCAATTGGCAGTTGGAATCTGGCTTGTAAATCGCACTATTTTATTACAAATAATGCTGTGAGATTTGCCAGAAAATTGGATGAAACCTATGACGAACCAAAATCGATTTGGATTAATCTGTTTAAGAAGAATAAGTGCAACAAAAAGAAGAAATACAAGAAATAACGTCGACAAACCTTCATGTCTTAGGTTGAAGGGGTAGTATTAACTCACAAACATGTTACTATGTATAAAACTGGTGAAAAGCCCGGAAAGGGATATTATCGTTGTACAAACTGTAATGAAGTTATCTATTTGAATGATAACTCAGACACTTTGCCACCATGTCCAAAATGTCATAACACAACCTGGACGAGAGTTTAAATCCTCTTTAATAAAGTGTTAGCCTGAACCTCTCTTGGGCAAGAGTAGGGGAAAGTATCTAATTTTGAAACTGAATTTATATGGTGCAAAAATACTCTACAAATCAGGCAACTTTATTGCAGGGTAACACTGGAGTTACCTTGTATCCAGAAGCTGCCAAAGTTGTTGAAATAATAGTTGTTAGTGCAGTACTCATTATTACACTGGCTAAAATTGCAAAAGCTTTACAATAAGAAAGACAAAGCCCTGCTCAAATCTGAATGGGGCATTACAATTACAGCTTTAACTTAAGCTGTTCTGACATATTCAATATGGAAAGTAAAGTTTTCCTTTTAACCACGACCAAGCAAAAGACGCTTGGACGAACATATAACTGAGACCCTACGCTCAACAGGGCTTGACCTTTACTGCCCAAAGCGTGGATCTGTGTTGGTCGCCTTATCTTTGCTAGATTTTTTATTTTTTTTGTCAGTAAATATTATACTCAAAAAAACCTTGTTGTATTTGTCTTTTAAATTTCTCGACAAAAAAAATTCAAAACATTATGTAGTAAATTGTTACATTTACGACAATATTGATTTTTATTTCAATTATTCGCATACAAATACGGTATTTGATATAATTATTACGAAATATGATAAATATATTACGAAAATATTGTTTTGTATTACGAAATACATTATATTTGCAGCGCAAAAACAATCAAAAGAGCAACTATGTATACTGAAATATTACGGATTATTGAAGGCGGATTAGCAAAAGACCCTAAAAAGGTATATAACTACGCGAAGTTACTGGCTGAAAAAGTAGAGAAAGATGGCGATGAAAGAATGTCAAAAATGATTTTCAAAGCAATAGAAAAAAGACAGGCAACTACCATAACGATGGATGAATTACTAACAACACCCGTAGACCAGGAGAGCAGGCTGGGAATTGTAGATGTAGTTATACCATCAACTGAAAATACTGCTGTTGTGCTACCAAAATTAATTGACAATAAAATTGCTGATTTTATCAACGTTGTGAATCATCAGAGCCAACTGCTGCAAAAAGGAGTTGAGCTTTCGAACTCACTATTACTATATGGTAATCCCGGTTGTGGGAAAACAACTGTGGCCAAGTATATTTCGGAACAGACAGGTCTTCCATTGGTTATTGCAAGATTTGATGCAATAGTATCATCATTATTGGGGAACACCGCCAAAAATATACGAAAAATATTTGAATTTGCGGATAATAAGCCCTGTATCTTATTTCTTGATGAATTTGATGCAATAGCAAAAGCACGTGATGACCAGTATGAATTAGGCGAACTAAAACGAGTAATAAACAGCTTGTTACAGAATATAGATTCGTTTGCAAAACAAAACATCCTTATTGCAGCAACAAATCACCCAGAACTTCTGGACAAAGCCATTTGGAGACGTTTTAATACGGTAATTGAAATTGGATTACCTCAAGAAGGTGAGATTATTGAACTAATAAAGACTTTTACGAGTGATTTTGAAACTGAGTTCAATACTGATGAAAAGAGACTTGACAAGTTGGCCAAACTATTTACTGAAAAATCGCCATCGGACATTAGAACAATAATAAACAACGCCAAGGTTCAAACAGTCATCAATAACAGAGCCGCCTTACTTTATGAAGATGTACTGGTTGAATTATTTGAATTTAATCACCATGGAAATCAAACAGTAGAAAAATTAGTGGAGTTTCTAAATGACAATGGAATTCCTCAATTAGCAATTGCTGATAGAATGAATGTTTCAATCAGACAAATAAGAAATTATCTAAACAAACAATCGTAAATTATGAGTGAAAAAAATCTTCCCATTAAATTCTTTCAAAAAAGACAGAAAGACGAACAAGACACTGAAGGTGGAGGTGCCAAAAACATGCCAAAATGGTTAGACCCCGAGCAAGTAGGTGCCAAATCTATTTACATTCGAGAGGTTTTAGAAGTTGTATCCGAATCACTAGCAGAAAAAGTAAATAGAAACAACTATGTTCCATCGGTAGTAACTCTTAAAATCAATGGTGATGCATTAGCAAAAACATATCGAAGAGAAATAGGCAATTTGTTCAATGTTGGGAGCAAGCTCAATACAATTGGAGTTAATGGTGAAGATGAAGTTTTAGTCAAGATAGACAATCAGGATGATTTACGAAAGATTTATGACAAAATATCTAATGCAGATAAACAATTTCCTACTCATTCAACAATAGTGGGTATATCTGCAATTACAGGTATTGAGGAATTCAGACCACAAATCAGTGTAGATCCAAATGAAGACACTATATTGAAAGTGAAGTTGTTTAATTACGGAGATAACTCACTGAACAAAACTGTAAATAATGAATTTGATAAGTTTTGTAAAAGAAACAAATTAGACTATAAAAGTGCTTCATATTCAGGCGATTTGAACATTTACAGAATAAATGGTATAACCTCAGATGCTTTCGACGAGCTTCGAGAATTCGAGGGTTTGCAGTTAGTGACTGAAATGCCATTATACGACATAACAACGGATGGAATTGCAGAAGAAAATACAATTCCAATAAAATATCCTAAAGCAGGTGTAGAATACCCAATCGTTGGAGTTTTGGATACAGGTATAGCTGATATACCACATCTTAAACCATGGATGCATAGCGAAAATATAACATATTATCACGAAACAGACACAAATAAGAGTCATGGAACTTTTGTCGCAGGAGTGTTGGTTTATGGTGATGAACTGGAAGGTGAAGATTATACCGGTTTTCAGGGCTGTAAATTATTAGAGGCCATAGTTATGCCTGACCTGAAAAAACAAAAAGTCACAGAAGATGAGTTGATTGATCAAATATGGGATGCGGTAAGCAGGAACAATGATGTAAAAATATGGAATTTGTCATTGGGAACGAGTAGAGAAGCAGATTTGTATGAATTCTCCGATTTTGCAAATGCATTAGATGATATACAAGAACAAAATAATGTGCTGATTTGTAAATCAGCAGGAAACTGCTCAAACTTCAAACTAAATGCTCCGGTCAGCCGGATAGCAAAATCAGCAGATACAGTACGTGGACTTGTAGTAGGATCTTTGACTAATGATAAAAACGATACAGATTTTGCAGACAAACTCAATCCTTCGCCTTTTTCCAGAATTGGACGTGGACCAGCTCATTTAATAAAGCCAGACTTAGTACATATAGGTGGTAATGTAGGACTTGATGCAGCAAATGCAGTTGTCATGAACACTGTAAAATCATTTTCGATTGATGGAAGTCTGTCTGGTAATGTAGGCACCAGTTTTTCTACCCCACGTATTTCTGCTATTGCTTCAGGGCTCGATTCCATGTTAAACGAATCGTTTAATCCAACATTGCTTAAGGCTTTGATAATCCATTCCGCAAAATATCCACAAGAAATGAAAATGTCAATAGCGGATAAAATTAAATATGCTGGATTTGGGCTTCCGTCCAACATCAAAGATATTCTTTATAACGAACCAAACGAAATAACATTAATACTTCAAGACACTTTAGAAAAAGGGCATTTTATTGATATTTTAGATTTCCCCTTTCCTCAGAGTATGGTTGATGCTGATGGCTATTTTTATGGAGAAATGACCGTAACACTTGTAACATCACCAATCTTAGAAGTTTCACAAGGAGCAGAGTATTGTCAATCGAATATTGATGTGAAGGTTGGAACCTATGATGATAAAGTCGAAAGAGACATGACTAGCCCATTGATTAAAAATCCGATTGGAGCAGATGGTAGGCAGAATATATTAGCAATGACAAATTATAGTAAAAAGGCATCAACAGATTTGGATACCCCATTTGCAACAGAAAGAATGCTGGTCACATATGGGGATAAGTTTCAACCAATCAAAAAGTGGAGTGTGAACTTTGATGAATTCACTGAAAGCAACAAAGAAAAATTCTTAAAAGCTCCAAAAAACTGGTATCTGAAAGTTGAAGGTTTATACCGTCATTTCATTGAAGAAAAATGTGACTTAGAGGATCGAACACCAAGCCAAGATTTCTGCCTTGTAATCACAATAAAAGACACAAAAAAGAGAGGCAATATATACAATGAAGTTGTCCAAATGCTTGATAACTTTAGCTTTATACATAGCAATGTGAAAATAAAAGAAGAAGTGCGAATCAGATTAAACTCATAATTATACTAAAGAAACAAAAAAACAATGCCCTGAAAGCTGTAACTCTCAAGGCATTAATTAGGGAATGTATTAAAGCTGTAGGAGCTTAACAGGGCTAGTAACCCTTGGCATTCCACATTTATTGAAATTATTCAACGATTTGCAAAGATATATGTTTATTTTGACTTTCAATGCATTTTACGCTATTTCAATATTATTCTCTCCTATCGGCTGTCAACCCAAACTCCGTAATGTATCTGGGTATTAGTTTATAATTAAAAATATTTTAAAATGCAATTTGAAGGAGCTCTTATAAAAGAACAAGGAGTAACTTTTGCTATTGTAGTTGTAAAGCCACATGTGCTTGACAGTTCGAGTGAAAGTGAAAATGCAAGACGTGGTTTTCAACCAGTCTTTCCAGGTTTTCCAGTTATCTTGATGGCACAGAATTCAAGAGGAATACCAACATATCTAGGTCGACCTGACATTGTCAAGTTTCTCGTTAATGTTGATATTTCAAGAATTCCCTGGAAAAAATACAGTTATTCATAAAGTTTTAATCTCTAAAATTTACAAATTATGGCAACAAATGGAAAAGTCGGTGATGGACACCGCAATGGAGCTGTTAGAGAGAGGACACAAACTTTCAATCCTAAAACAGAAACATGGGTTAAACGTGATTCTAATACAGGAAAGTTTATGGATGTGAAGTCGGATGGCAAACCATTCAAAGGCGTAACTAAAGAAAAGTAGTTTATGTAGCTTAGGGCTGTAAGTTTAAACTTACAGCCCTATCATTTTTCAAGTAAAAATATCTTTTGTCTTGACAGCAACCTAAATCAGTATATTTATATTTACGGAGTAAATTCGTCGCAGAAATAAATATATTCCGCTGGAAATGCGTTGGAAAAGGGCTTGGGGAAAACGGAATGAATGAGCTTGCGAAATAGAAATGAGTATTTCCCTAAGCCGTGCGGTGCTGAGGTGAATGCATAAAATGAAGATGAAATGTAGTGTAGGGAATCTTAGAGAATGAGTTTTACGAAATGAACGAAGTACCCGGAACGAAATGGAGCCGGAATGTATGCACTTACCGCAAGCACATGGACTATCAACACGGAATATATTTATTTTTCTTCACAACTAATAGGTGGTGGGGAAATCCTGAGGCTCTTCGGGTAGCGTAGCAGGGCAAAGCGGTGATTATGCGGAAGCAAAAAAAAAAGCTACCTGAAGTAATTCAGACAGCTTTAAAATGTATAAAACAATGTTTAATATGCTACTAACCGAAAAGGATTAGTTATTGTTTCAGTACCAAATAACTTCAATAAACCTACTGAATCATTTTTGCTGATATTTGCCTGTTCAATTTTTTTAATTTGATAAGGTTGATTTAATGACGGAATACGAGTAGCAAAGAAAGGCCACAATTGCTCATTTGTATATTTCTTTTCTTTGTCAGGAAAATCCATAATTGGTTGAGCAAATGAATTTCTTTTGAAATCGGAAGAATACTCAAAATCCCATACGCCATTTGAATATGTAAGCTTTCCAATTAACTGCTTACCATAAACTAAACGGAAAACACCTTGTGAATCAGCAGGATTATCTTTAAAATCCATGCCCTCCACTTTCCATATTTTCTTTAAAATTCCAATCATGGTGCAAAAGTAAGTATTTTTTGAATAATATCAAACCTATATTGTAAGGTAATTTTAATTAGCTCTCGTCTTTTAGGACTAATTAATGAATAAAACTCATTATCTATCATATTAAACACTCTATCAAGCATTATGTTCGAGCAAAGTCTCTTAATAGTTTCACAATTACGTGTAATGTCTAACGTACATAAATGTTCAACTAATTGAAAATGATTTATTTTTTTTACACCTTCCCAACCCGTTTTCGGTGTACTTAACTTACAATATCTATTTAATGTACTGGCTAAACGCACTTTGTCATTTAAAATTGCATTAATTTTATCTTCATGTTCGTTCCAATATAACCCCCTTGCAGTATCATAGATTGGAGAGAATCTTGGAGGTACATTTGAATTAATGTTTCTAATGATACCCCAGTTGTAAAAATGTCGATCATTGTTTCCTATTAAAGCATCAAGTACTAATAGCTTAATAAAATCGTTCATCAGCCTATCATGGTCATTAGGAAAAAAATGCTTAAATGTTATCTGTGTGAATTGGACTGTAAAAAATTCAGTTGACTTATGACTCTTCTCAACATTTTCTACAAATTCTTCATCCTCCAAATAACCAGCGTATAATTCAGCACCATGTATAAGTTCCTGCTCATTTGGTTTATCAAGAAAATATTTTGACAGAAAGCGAATTTGACCACCAAGATATGCCAACTCTGAATGAGCCATATTGAACCCAAAAACCGTACCAATACGGTTGAGCAAATGCTCAGTAATAACTTCGACAGGGTAATGTTTATGACCGTGCTTAGCAATATAACGAGGCCATGATTTGGGGTTACATTTACGCCCCATGCCATAATGATAGTAACCAATAAAATCTTTGGGAGCATCACCTGTTATTGTTACATTAGTAACAATATAATATTGGTGCTTTTTTACAAAAGGAATACTACCCTGCTTAGGGTAAAAGCCACTGTAATCAATTATTGGTAATGGTTTTATGTGTTTACGATTCATGGCATCAACATTTTTTCTATTATACAGCACATTTATAGCCTCGTATGCATCTACGCTGATACTTTTTACATAGTCTGGCACAAAGGTAAAAATAAATTGTTATTAATTGTTCCTAGATAAAAAAACAGACCAATTCAGTTGAAATGGTCTGTTTAAAAATGGAAGATTCTTGAATTGGTAAACTATTTAATAAATTTTACTAAAGTTGTTTTTATTGAATCGTATTGCTCTGGTTTGATTAAGCCAAGGTCAAGTTTGTCTTTTGCTTTTTTGAGTGCAGATAATGCTTCATCACTTGTATAACCATTACTTTTCAACTCACCTGTTGCTAAGGCATCTTCAACTAAAATTTTGTATTGAACAAAATTACCACCGGCAACATTAAATGAAATCAATTTTGCTCCTTTGAATTTAGTTTCTTTGATTTTTTTAATAATCATATTAGCACCTGACAAATTCCTTGGCAAACCTTGGTCAATTTGACCGCCACCACCTAAAGCAGCCATAACAGCGTAAGTGTCTCCCATTTGACAATAAATGAAATTGCCATTGGGAGCAGAACCTCTACCTAGTTTAATTGTATCACCAATGTGATAGGTTACATTGTTTGAAGCTGTGTATTCAGTCAAACTTTGTGCGCTGATAAAACCTACTGATAAGGTGCAAATGAAAATTAAAAGGATTTTTTTCATATTGTTACTTTTTAAAATGATTTATTAGTTAGATAAATAAACCACAAAGTAACGTTAGTATTTTGACAACCTATGACAATAAAAATTTATTTTGATTTCTTTTAAGGTGATCGATAATGTGATTTTCAAATTCTTGTGAATCAATTATTTCAATGTCATCTAATAAGCCAATTACAAATCGACCTACGCCATCATAAGAGCAAACATTGATATCGAGCAACCATTCATTATTTGGTAGCTTTTGGAGGTGTTTTGTAGCAAGTGGGAATTCTTCGAGAAGTAAATTAGCTGAACGCAGACCAAGTTTTAATTTTATTGGTAAGAGTTCATCACTGTTCATGCGAAAAATATCAATATAGCCCGGTTTGTGATTTTCTTCGTATTTCCAATTTTCCGGCAAAACTTCCACAGAACCAATTCTGGAAACTTTGAAAAGTTTGTTTGTATTTTCTTCGTGGCAGTAACCCCATACTTGTACATAGTTGGTTGTAAAAGCGTATGCTTCTACAAAACGGTCACGGATATCATTACCATGTGCAGAAGAGTAGTTGTGAAGTATTACCGTGCGTTTGTTTTCTATTGCTTCAACCAGTTGTTGAACATTCCGACCGTTTTTGCCACTTACAATGGTTTCGGCAAGTATGTTGTAATCGTAAACGGTATAGAGTTTCTTTTTGAGATTTTGTTTCAGCAGGTTGGTTTCGTCGATATTCTCAATCGCAGATTTGAGAATAAAGGCTTCTTCTTCGGTAAAGTGAATTAATTCACTTATGTCTTTAAAATAAGGCGAAGATTTATCGAGCTTTATAAAATTGTCTTTTTTCTTTATCACAAAACCTGCTTCCCGGAATGTATCGATATAGCGATAAACAGAACGTTGTGAAATTGAAAGCTTTGCTGCAATTTCATCAACGGTTAATGAATTATTTGCTGTAAGCAATTTCATTAAGCGAAGGAGGCGCTCGAGTTTTGGTTGGTCCATTTTTTTTAATTTTAAAGAGTAATATTAAATTTTTAGATTAAGACTACTTATTTAAAATATACTTTATATCAAACATCAACTTATGTAACCATAAATTGTATCGTTGTTTTCGTTTTATCCATTTTTCTAAGCTAGTGATAAATTCAGTGACAACCGGACGGTAATTATCAATTTCGGTTTGTTTCCATTGCTCCACCAAATTACTTGAAATACGATATAATTCAGGCTCTAATTTGCTTAATCTTACTTTTGCTGACGTGTAATCCAATTCGGGATTTGGGTCGCACAAAACGGCAAATAACAATCCTAAATGTATATCTAAACATAAATAACTGAGATTTCGATATAACATCTCTAAACTTGATAATTCTGCTTCTGTACATTTATGAGTATTATAATCAGTAATAAACTTTGTTTTATCAAAACCTAATTTAAGATATAAATCATAGAACCTAATATGTTGTAATACATTTCCAATATGATCACCTAATTCAATTTTTAATAACATTGATAATACTGTACTTTCAGTTATAAACTTTCTAAGACTACCACCTATATAACATCCCTTCATGCTCATTTGGGCATGTAATAGTTCATGAGCAAACGAATCTTTGCAGAGTTTATGAAAATCAATATATATTATTGCTTCGTTGCCTTGTGTAAAACAACCATAATTCCCATCCCTAGTTTGTTCAATTGTTACGTTGAAAAGTAAATCAATTTGCAACCAAAGTTTTTCGCTTCGGGTGTCGATTAAGTTGCTGATTAATTTTGAATTATCCATCCTTAGAATATGATTGACAGTATAGTGTAGATTGTTTTTTATTTCTCCAAAATATTTCCAAGGTGATATTCTACCAATTGGTTTTCACCATCGTAGGTGGTATCTATTATTTCTACTAAAGCAGTTTGTCTGTCTTTACTGTAGCCAACATAAAATCGGATAAGGTCATATTTAGTGAGATAACGTTTTCCATCTTCATTACTAACCCAGGTGTATTTGCCTAATTGTGTTTGTTTTAATTGACGATATTCAATGTTCTTTCTTCCGGCAAGTATTTCATCCAACCATGCTTGTTTGATAATGAGTGTCAATACTTTTAATCCGGAAGTGTCGTACTTTTCTTTTGAGTTTTCTTTTTCCGGTAATTGTTCCAATGTAAATAACGAGGGATTATATCGGAAATGAATTATACTTCCATCGATTATTCTATTTATTACGCTTTCGATAATGCCTAAAGGTGCAACGTACCATTCGCGAGCCGTAAAACGAGAACCTGAAAGGTCAACTAATTGCATTTTGAACTGAACTGCACTAAAGAATGAATGAATGAGTGCTTCAAACTTTTGTGTGTTCATATTAAAGGTTTTCCATGTTGCCACAATTTCCACCTTATCCATTAAGTAGGTTGTATCATTTATGGCATTAGCAATTCTTGTTTCAACGGGAGTTGTGGAAAATCCTATTTTATATAAGTCTTTTTGACTGCTAATTTGTGGATTTGGAGAAAGTGAACGCAATACATATATCCAACCGTACTGAATATCGTCAACAGTTACTTCAAACTTGGAATCAAAAACAGTGTCGTTAGTATCAATACTTTCAGTAACAAAATAGCCTTCTGAAGTTAATGACCTCCGTAATGTATCAAGAAATATATCTGATTCAGTGCCATTTTCATAAATACATCTGGTTCGTGCATCTTTCTTTTTTCTTTTGGTCTTTTCTACTAAGTCATCAATATATTCCAACAACAAAACAACCCCACCAATCACATAATAATTACCCGGTTTCAATGCATTTGCATTGAACTTTTTAATACTTCTTTTGCCTGTTTTGAGTTCAATATGTACTTTCTTAAAACCTAATTCGTAATCAGAAAAGTTGACACATGGCACGCGACGAGCCACATAATCAGGCTTATCTTTTTCAGTAGGTTTTAGATTTTCAGGGACTTCAAACAGGCTTAAATCCTCTCTACCGATATCATCCAATAAAGGGTCGTTGAAGAGTTCTTCTAATTCTTTATCTATTGGCATTTTATAAATCATTTAAGAGGTGGGTTGTATCATAGTCTTTTAGAAAAGCACTTCTTTCTTCGTCTGAACGAATACTTAATAAACGTCTGTGAAGTTTACGCTCACTGAAATCTGCACCTTCTTCTTTTGGTTCACATTCATTTGCCAAAACCCAATCGCGTATTTCGATAAACGATTCGACTAATCTATCATCGCTTGTTATCCTTTGAGCAAATGGTCTGACATCTGACAATATGGGATCATTGAAAAGCTCAATTAAATCTTCTGACCAACTCATAATCTTCAATTTTGTTTAGATTGACTTAATCCACTCAAATACCTTCTTTTTTCATTGCTTATAATGGTATATGCCAATGCTAATCTACGAGTTTGAGGCGAGGCGTTATCTTTAGTGGGTAATACATTATTATTGTTCACAAGGTATTCTTTTAAAGGACCTTTAAAGAGTATTTTTGCTTCATCGATTGACATATCGTACTTCTGCTCGGCAATAGTGTCCTGAATGATTTTAAGAATAGGAGCAGAAACGCTTTTAGACATAATTTCATAAGCACGTTGGAACGGATTAATACTGTCTATAAGTGTAATATTCAAATTGTCGATATTGATAAAGCGATTTGTTAGCTTTAGCAAACGATTGCCTTCACTTTCAATTATATCATTCCCTTTTACAATGGTGTCGAGGATAGCACGTTGCCGAACTTCTTCTACTTCTCCCTCAGATAAATCGGGATATTTTTCACGTATGATTTTTGGTATTAATACCTGATTGATTACTTCGGGTGGTGTGTTACCATCCAGAGCGCGAACAATCATATTATTTTGAAGAATGGTAGCTTTAAGGTCGTCCAATTGTTCTGAAACAATCTGGCTGACTTTAGCTGAAGATAGCGGTTTTAAACCTTCCACAAATAACTCTCTTGCTCCGGTTGGTTTCTCAAATGGATCTTTTCGTGTTTTGAAATTCCATGAGGGTGACATTACCTGCTCCATAAGCAATGAAGCAACTATGGCTTTCAACATATCGTTTACGGATTTTGAAACATTGTCTTGTTTGGCATCGGGAGCAGCTATCAGGTTAGTAAACTGAGCATGTTCTTTACCCTCGCAATCGCGCGTACAACGACCAATAATCTGCACTACTTCGGTAAGTGAGCCACGAACACCCACTGTTATACATTGTTCGCACCATTGCCAATCAAAGCCCTCTTTGGCTGTTCCTAATGCAATGATAATGTCCACATGGTTTTTATTGCTTAACATTTGAAGATAACCCTGAAGTCTTCTTCTTTCCTTTTGATTGTCTTCAACCAAATCAGCAAAATGAAGCGTTTTTCCTTCGGTTGTAAATACCGGAGTAATTCCTGTATCGTAATTTTTCTCGCCAATAGTCCCGCAAAGTTTCATAATTTCTTCCACTTCTGTATATTTACCTGTACCGGTAGCAGCTCTTGAATTGACTGAAGGAATGTGTATCAATAATTTCTTATTGAAATCTAAAAGTAGTTTGATTCCTGACAAATAATTACCATTGGAATAAAAATGATAACCAAGGCCTAAGGTTTTCAGATATTTATAGCCATTAAGCTGTTGGTAGTAATTGTATGTGACAGGATAAAACCGTCTTTCGTCTTCGGGGCGCAACACAAAATTACCATCACCACGAAAATAAGAGCCTGTCATAGCAATGATATGGGCAGAAGTTTCTGCCATAATATCACGAACTAAATTTCCCAAACCGCTATCCTCCGAAGCAGAAGCATGGTGAAACTCATCAATGGCGAGCAAACAATCGTTAAACACATCGTTGCTGAGTTCTTTCATGCCATTGCGCAGTGTGGCGTGTGTACAAACAAGTTTGTTGGCACTTTTTTGAATGAAAAACTCTTTGAAACGGCCAATTTTATCTCTTTCGTTTTCGGTGTCGCAGAGGTTGAAATACTGTGTGACTTCCCAATCGTACAGGAAACCTTGTTCCTTTAAGTTTGTGTTTTGAAAGGAACGACCAATTGTTTTTTCGGGAACTACAACAATTATTTTGTTGATACTCTGATTGGCAAGTTTGTAAAGTGCGACATACATCAACGCCCTTGATTTACCGGAAGCTGGTGGGGCTTTTACTAACAGGTATTGTTCGTCGCGTGCCTTGTATACTTTTGCTTGCATTTCGCGCATACCTAATGCGTCTGTGTTCGACGAATTACCGGTTTGTTCGTATTTAATTTCGACAATGTTGTTTGATTCCATAGTTATTATTTTGTCATTTTCTCGTATAATTTAAACAAACACGCCAAACGTTCTTCATCATTGCTGAATGGCGAAGATTGATAGCAACCGTCCACAGCCAAATCTAATGCATGGTGAGCTGCACGTAAATCAGCAGGCATTTTATCTGGGTCGTACATTTCAGCCAAGGTTTTTTCACAGTGATTTTCTCTTGTCAGCAATACTTCTTCGGCTAAAGCTTCAATTATTTTTCTCTTGTTTAATGAGATTTCGGGAAAGGGAAATGTATTGTAGCAAAGAGTAGCTGAATACCTAATACGTGATTCAAGTCTACCTCCAGTTGCTTTCACCCAAATATTGTGCATTAATGAAGATATTAAACCGAAGTCATATGGGGTTGGGTCATAAACTGCAAATGCTGAATAGTAAATTACAGTACCTGACGGCAGTAATCCAATTGGAATGTATTTTCTTCTTTCAGAAGAAACTGTTGGAATAATCAAAGATTCTTTTGGATTATATCGTATTTCAGTAAATTTGTATGGGATATTCGATTTTAATCTTGTAGCCTCTTTACTGCTATTATTTCTCATTCTAGTCACATTCTCAAATCTTGTTACAAATTCTGGAATTGAGTATGCAAAATCTTTACTCTCTTCATCGACCCAAATGCAATATCTTTTTTTACCACTAATATATTCTTGAGAGCCAATAAAAGGTTTTATAATTCTTTCGACACCTTCATACTTTGTAATAAACATTTTGTAATCAGCAGCATCTAGTGTTAAATAATTCTCATCGGCAGGCAAACTCCCCTTTAAAATAGGCTTTAAATTACTTATCGGCTTACTTCTTGGGATAATTATCGAACCAACTTCCATTGCCAAATTAGGAGGAATTACTTTAATAATTGAAATTTTATCACCATCAAATAATTTATAACCATTAGATTTACGGTCATATTCAATACCAATAATGACACAAGTGACACCAGCTTTATTTGCAGCGTTGTTATTCCATTGAAATTCTCTATGAGCAAATGATATGATATGATTTCTATTAAAAATAGAAGTCCATAATAAATGAATTTGCTCACCTTGAGTAATAGAATTAGTTGAAACAAAGGCAGCTTTTACTTTTAAGTTACTTTCGATATATTGACTTGCTTTTTCAAACCAACAAGAAACATAATCTAATTTTTTCCAACCATCTCGATTGAAAAAAGCTAATTTCATGTCTTCTTTTTGATTTACATCTTGATTTCGACTTCCTAAATACGGCGGATTTCCCATCACAAACACTTCTTCTTCAGGAGTATGCGAACATGCCTCGTTCCAATCTATGCGGCAAGCATTTCCCTGGCGAATATTGTCGATATTTTTGAGGGGGAGTGCATCAATTTTCACATCGGAGAATGTTTTGGAGAAAAGTGCATCCATTTGGTGTTCGGCAAGCCAAAGCGATAGCATAGCTACTTCGTGGGCAAAACTATCTATCTCAATACCATAGAATTGTATGATACTAATATTGGTATAAGGAATGGCATGTGAGCCGGTGAGTTCAGCAATTCGTTTCCAAATGCGTATTTCAAATTGGCGAAGCTCTTTGTAGGTAATAATCAGGAAGTTTCCGCTACCACAAGCCGGGTCAAAGAATTTCATTTTCGAAATACGTATCAGTAGGGTGTTGAGTTGCTTTTCGCTATCCCACGCTTTTACGAAAGCCTCTTCCAAATCGTTGAGAAAAAGGGGTTGAATAAGTTTCAGAATGTTAGGTACACTGGTATAGTGCATCCCAAAATTACCCCGCAGTTCGGGTGTTACCACCCCTTGAAACATTGAACCAAAAATATCAGGATTAATGTCTCCCCAATTGAGTTCGCCACACTCTAAAATGACTTTGCGAGCTTTGTATCCTAATTGTGGAATGGTAATCTGTTGGTGAAACAAGCCACCGTTTACATAGGGGAATTGCTTGATAACGTTTGGCAAGTCGATACGTGCGGTTTTATCCATCACATTGAAAATTGTATCTAACGCTTCCGCTAAATCGCTACCATCGTCTTGCGTACATTGCCGTATGTAGTTCGAAAAAATATTTTTCTCAAAAATGTTTGTGTCTTCAGCAAAAAAACAGAAAAGCAAACGAGTCATAAAGATATTCAAATCGTGAACATCTGACTCTGACGATATTTCGTTATAACGACGAATTTCGCTGTGAAGCTTTGCCATTTTCACAGCTGCTTTTATATCGGCTTCGGCTTCTTCAGCAATGAAAAATCTATCATTTCCATCGCCAGACAAGGGATTAAAGAATTGAAAATCGAGCCAGATTTTATCTACCTTATTTTCATACGATTCTTTTAATTTGGTGTCGTAGGCAAGCAGTGTTTCGCCATCACTTACGGCTATAATTCGGACGTTTTGTTTGGCTACTTTATCATCTAGTTTCAACGCTTCCAATTCGTCTGTAAGTTGTAATATAGTTACCGGTTTATAGGCCAATTGTTTTTTGATAAGTATGCCATCAAAAGCAGCCAAATTGCCTTTGCCAGCTTTGTAACGCTTAATGTATGTATCGCTAGTACCAAATGACTTTAATAGTTTGTACCCAATTTCTAAAGGAAGAGTTTCTGAACTTAACTTTTTGAGTTCTTTTTCAATGTCAGAGTATTTGATAGAAGCCATTTAATAGAATGATTTAATAGGTTAGAGTTGACGAATTACAAAAATACTGTTTAGTTTTGACAATTAATGACAAAGATAAAAAATTATTAAACTTCAATTAGATCTATTTTATCAATTAAAAATAAGAGTGTTGGATTTTCATCAATCATTAATTGAAGTTCGGGAGTGAAATGACTATGAATTAGGGTTTGATTTGTTTTAGTTTTTAGTTCATCAATCATGTAATCAGCAATATCAAGCCCTTTTGACCGCTGCACTTCGGTGGCTATGTTTTCGAGTATAGTCGAAACTTTGATTTCACATTCAACGAAAAGTTTTATTTCTTCAGCTTTCTTGCACCATTTTTCATAACCACCTAAATCCGGGAATAAAATCACCTTTCGACCTTTTAAAATTTTTGCTTTTTCGATAAATAAGCCGTTTAGTTGACATGTTGAAAGCCAAATGGAATCAGTAATAATAGCACAGGCAATAATGGCTGATTTCTCACTTTCAACAATTGCAAATGAATTGTCAGGATAAATTTTCAATAAATGCTCCCCGAAGAAGCATTGTGGCAGGTTAAATTCTTCAACAATATTCTATTTTTTAGGTTGGCCTGTATCCAATCAATTACAATGGTTGGATGAGATGGCTCAGCTTTTCTCCATTCATTTGTTTTTAAAAAGTATTATACCTGTAGTTCCTGTATTTTGCGGTAAAATCCTCAACCGTCCAATTGTTTGTTCTAACCAGCCCTATTTGTTTCAATTTATCTCTTTTTAAAAGCCAATCGAAGCCAATCAAAACCTAATACTACCAATGCTATTTCAATTTGTATATATCTATAAATGAGTGTGTATATTTACAGAAAAATAGAGAACTAGACACCTAAAAAGTAATTTGAAATGGAAATAGTAAATATTGAAGCTCGTACATTTGAAGCCATGATGAATCGATTCGAGACATTAGAAAAGAAAATGAACTCGCTCTATCGCGAACAAGACAAAAGTTTGAAGAAATGGCTGGATAATCAGGATGTATGTCTGATTTTAAATATATCAAAAAGAACTCTTCAAACATACAGGGATAATGGTACTTTGCCTTACAGTCAAGTTAACCACAAGATTTATTATAAGCCCAATGATATAGAACTGGTAATGTGTAAATTATTGGCAAAATAAACGTTCCACTAAAACAAACAAATATGAATAACGAGATATTGACGAGAGATAGCCAGTGGTTTAAGAGCTTTTTCAAGTCATCGAAACAGATGCTTGATGACATCGACCTATTGGTTAAGAACAGCAAGCCACACTTGAACGGAGAACGGTTTTTGACCGACAAAGAAGTTTCTGAAAAACTGAAAATCAGTCGTAGGACGTTGCAAGACTACAGAACTCAGGGTAAGATTGCCTATATTCAACTGGGTGGAAAAATACTCTATAAGGAATCTGACATTGAAAAGATGTTAGAAAGTGGGTATCAAGAATCAGTTGAGTAGCTGTCAACAGATGGCTATAAATTACACTATAATGGCAGAGGCTTTTAAAGCTCCTGCCATTATTGTATCTTGTTTTCATTTACAAGGGTCTTACCTTTTTCTTGCTCTTATTTTTCTTGTTGTTATTTTTTGTTTCGTTTGAAATTCTGATTTAGTTTGATGCCTACGGGCATAGTCTTATCCTCAAAGACTGCATATTTATCGATGATTCTTTCTGAAAGCAACTTCATATCTTCATTTACCTTTTTGTTGGTAATCTTGGCATAGATTTGTGTGGTGGAGATTGACCTGTGTCCCATCATTCGGCTAACTGTCTCAATCGGCACACCCTGTGATAGAGTGATATGCGTTCCAAAATTATGCCTTGCCATGTGAAAGGTTATATGCTCAATACCACACAAAACAGCTATTTTCTCTAGGTTTCTACAGATACAAACAAGTGATATCATGTTAAACACCTTATCACCCTTACAATCATTTCGGTATTTGTGGATAATTTGTTTGGGTATATCCAACAGGCGGATATTACATTCACCTTTTGTCTTCTGCCGTTTGATGCTAATCCACAAGCTACCATCCAACTGCGTTGTAATATTTCGCTGCGAAAGGTTACGTATATCCGAATATGCAAGGCCTGTGAAACAACTGAAAACGAACATATCCCGTGTATGGCAAACCTTTTTGGATGCTATATGAGTCTGCATAATTTTATCTATTTCTTCTGATTTCAGATGTCTGCACTGCTTTTCCGGCTGCTCAGCTATATAGTTTACAAAAGGATCGCCTTTGAGTATTCCTTGATGAACTGCTCTATGGATCATCTTTTTTAATATTATCAGATGACCTACTATCGTGCTTTGCTTCATCTGCCTGTCAACACGTAAATAGAAGTCGTAGGCATCAATAAAGTTCAGGTTGAGCTTGTCAAGGGCAATATCTTCCATACCATATTTTTGACTTATAAAATTGAACAGGTGACGGTATGAAAGCAAGTATGAGGAGTAAGTATCTTCCACTCTATTTACACCAACCCTTAGTTTGAACTCTTGGTTGTGTTCATTAAAGAGCTTTAGTAACATATCTTGCTTTCGTCCGATACCGTACAATGCATTTTTTACCAGTTCGGCGGTAACATAGCCTTGCTTATCTACTAGTTCTGTATAAAACTTATTTATCTCTTGGGTAATGCGATCGATGGTTCGGTTTACCAAAATGGATTGGCTGCTTTTACCTAAGGCTCTTCCTGTCTTTGTTTCCCAAAGAGTGGAATCAACATCTACTTTGGTACTGAATTGGGCTACTTTTGTATCTATGGTTATTCTACCCATTACGGGACATAAACCGTTTTGCTTAACCTTGTCTCGATTCACGTAAAACAAAACAGTAAATGTGCTACGCCTTTTCTTGTTGAGGTTATCGTTATTCTTGTTGTCATTTGTGTTGTTATTGTTGTCGACATTCATTTTGATATTCTTGTTGTCATAGTTGTTATCATTATTGATCTTAATACAGTTGTCATTATTGTTGTTATGGCTTTTATCATTATTGATTTTAATATTGCTGTTATGGTTATTATCTTTATTGATTTTGTTATTGTTATTATTGTTGCTGCTGTTATTATTTTCACTATCCTGTTTCATGGCTTTATCAATTTTAGAGTTTTTATTTGAAATTCTCATTTTGCGTGTTATTTCATTTTGCTAATTGGTACTTATTTTCCATTCGTATTTCGAGGGCTTTCATATCCTCGTTGATTTTGTCGTTGGTGATCTTGGCGTAAATCTGTGTGGAACGCAAATCCCGATGTCCCAACATGCGGCTAACGCTCTCTATAGGTACACCTTGAGAGAGTGTAATCTCACTTGCATAAGTGTGCCGTCCCATGTGGAAAATCAACCGTTTATCTATTCCGCAAAGGTTGGCTATCTTCTTTAAGTTGATATTCAAACGTCCACAACTCAACATCAAAAGAAGTTTATCATCTTTGGTGAGTCCTTTATACTTCTCAATAATTTGCAAGGGGAGTTCCAGTAAAGGAATATGGCAGGGTGTTCCCGTCTTCTGACGGCTGGTGGTTATCCATAAAACACCATCATCGGCTCTAACAAGGTTCTTTTGTGTAAGGTTGCACATATCCCGAAAAGCTAAGCCTGTGAAACAGGAAAAAAGAAACATATCCCGGGTAAGGTATCGGTTCGGATGATCCAGTGGAGTGGTCATTATTTTATCCAACTCGGCACGGGTAAGGTATTTTTGTTCTGCTTTGGGTCGTTCAGGGGTATAACCATCGAATGGGTCACGTGTAATGATACCTTCATGAATAGCAAGTTTTATCATCCTGCGCATTGTGCGGGTGATACCCAAAATAGTGTTGGGTTTACGTTGTAATTCAACACGCAGGTAGAAGTCGTAGGATGTAATGAATGAGAAATCCAATGAGCTAAATGGAATATCAGACAGGTTGTACTTCTTGCGAAGGAATCTTGTCAGATGCTTGAGTGAAATATCATATTGTTGGTAGGTACTCAGCTCACGATTAATACCAACACGTTTCTTAAACTCCTGATTGTGCCGCGTAAAATACCTGACCAATGTTTCCTGTTCTGTGGCAATACCCAGAAAGGCATTTTTCACTTGCTCAGCGGTGACTTGCCCTTTGTTCTCCAGGATTTCCTTGTGGTGGACGTTGATAGACACGTTGATTTTGTCTAAGTTTCGGTTAAGTTCTGTGGCTAGTCTGCTTTTACCATTTGCTCGTCCCGAAGGAGTATCCCACAGGGATACGGATACTCTCATCTTGGCACTGAACTGCACCATTGTTTTACCCACAGTGATTCGTCCCATAACAGGACACATTCCATCTTCTTTTGTTTCGTTCTTTTTGAGGTAGAACAAAACCTTTAATGCATGTTTCATAACTCTTTTTTTTAGTGATTTAAAATTACTAATTGTAGAGTTATTTGACGGTATGCAAAACACAGTAGTTCAGCGCATAACAATCACATTTTGACAGCATTTTCTACTTTTATTCCCAAAGCTCGAAAATTTCCGACTCTTGGAGGTAAAAGTAGTTGTCTTATCAGTAGATAAGCTGTTCTTCTTTTCCATTATCCAAAACCAAAAGGGTAATGGATAAGTAACGGAACTCTCGCTTAACTTCGCTGTCATCTGCTTTTTTAGCATGTAGCAATGCAAAGCGATTTTGTGCGTATTACTCCACGCTGTCAGCAGATTACATCGTTTATCCTTTTATTGCTTTTGAGATATATAGTTTTGCCACCACCATTACTTTAGCAAGAGGCGTTCCAATAGAAACAGTTAGCAAAATGCTCGGTCATACTAATATTACAACAACTCAAATCTATGCTCGTATAAC
>Ga0209123_1000591_pt1 | contig 43817 bp, 53 predicted proteins | sample BarGraIncu00431A_FD_184500 | JGI IMG/M metagenome (GOLD analysis project Ga0209123, IMG submission 184500) | Arctic peat soil microbial communities from Barrow, Alaska, USA - Barrow Graham LP Incubations 004-31A (SPAdes) (version 2) | ecosystem: Environmental > Terrestrial > Soil > Wetlands >...
TAAAGGAGATAAGGTGAAGATCGGTGGCCTTGAGCCATTCTTCATTCGAAAACCAAATCTTGGATAAGCATGTAGAAAGCGTATTGCTTCCTCGTTTGGACCGGGGTTCGACTCCCCGCAGCTCCACAGCGATTTTTAACGCTCTGTTTTTTAGCATTTTACGAGCGTTAATTGTATTTTATTTTTTGAAAAATGTATTTTTTCGTGTATCTGTGCAATCTGTGTCTTTGGGGGACGCGTGAAAAACACAGTTATGATCAGAAAAAAGCTTTTCCGCTCTCCTTATCTCTATGATAATGGAGGCGACATTTCAAAACCCTGGTGGATTGAACTGGGGTACCGCGATCCGCGAACCGGAAAGATGGTGCGAAAGCGCTATATGGAAGGTTTCGCTGAGTTGCGGACCAAAAAGGCAAGACATGAGTTTGCCGAAAAGAGGATCAAAGAACTTACTGCAAAATTGCAGCGAGGGTGGATTCCTTTGGATGATACTGAGAAAGTTGCTTATGAAGATGAACTTGAGTATCATCAGGCAGCCCGGACATATGGCAGGAGAAGGGAGGCGAATAAGAATATCCGGTTCTATGCTTCCGAATACATCACCCTTGTCAAGAATACAAAAGCAAAAAAAACATTTGAATCGTACAGGGGGAAGATCCGGGAGTTAATTGCCTGGCTTGAGAAAAATAAGCTGGTTGATAATGACCTCTCAACATTTGACAGCGTGATTCTTCACCGTTTCTTTGACCATCTGATCATTATCCGAAAGTTATCCGGAGTGACAATTGAGAAGTACCGAATCAACATTCAAGGGTTCTTTACCTATTTGGTTGAACGCAAAGTTTTAATAGATAATCCTGTTCCAAAGATTACTATTCCTGAAACCGGTGAGGATTTTGCAGCGGTACCTTTTCTCGATGATGATATGGAAAGGATTGTTAAAGCCATCCGTGGTGAGGATCCCCAGCTGTACCTGGCAGCGATGCTTCAATATTTCTGTTTTCTCAGGCCGGGTGAAGAATTGCTTTCGCTCAGGGTAAAACAAATCAATTTTACATCCCGTACTATTTTTATTCCGAAGGATATTGCAAAGAAACGACGTGAACGCACGATGGATATCCCGGTGCAATTGTATGAACTGTTACTGGAGCATGGCATCCACCGGCTGAATAAAGAAATGTTTGTGATTGGTCCTATGGGAAGACCAGGTACCAAACAAATCGGGATGAACACTCTTCGGTCGCGGTTTAATGTTTTCAGAGATCGTATGGAAATGAACAAACAATATAAGTGGTATTCTTTCAAACATACGGGTGCCGGAAAATTACTCGCTTCCGGAGCAAGCATTGTTGAAGTGATGAATCAGCTGGGGCATACTGATATTGCTTCTACTTACGGATACATCAGACGGCATTTTGGTGAGCGCTCTGAGCATGTCAGAACAAAGTTTCCTGATCCTGCAGGAGGAATGAAGAAACCGGATAAAGTCCTTGTCAACTGGCTGGAGGGGATCAGCCTTAATTAAAATCAAAAACACCCCGTTGCCGCAGGGTGTTTTCTTAACTAACCAATAATCAAACTAAACTTATGAAAAAAACTAACCAGACTATATTGTGTAGGGCGTAAAGCCCATTTGCGTCAATTTATCGCGATTGCTGAAATTTCCACCTTGATTTGATTTATCCGGAATATAAAACGTTGAAAGTAAACTATTCTTATTAACGTTAGATATGTAATTGGATGAATACATCTTATGTGCTGTCGTACTATTCGCAGATATTGTCACTGCTTTAGAAATTTCAGTCATCCAACAACTCAGCGCAGGAGTATCAGGTGATGGCAATACTACATGATTTACGAAAATGAAATCTGCTTGCATAACCTGATCAACGGAAATTAACTGAGCGTACTCAGTAGGTTGATCAGTGCGTTTCACAGTGTCGGGCGGTGCGGTGCATGAATATGCAAACAACCCGATCAAAAAAAGTAGAGACAAAACTAAATTTTTCATGATAAAACTTTTTTGGGTTAATAAATTACAAAGCCAAATCTCGTTATTCCTGTTGTTATGCTAAAGGACAAATTTTGCTACTTAATAATTTTAATGTCGGTGAAGTTTATTACCCCACAATCCGAATAAGCATTGTACTCCTCTTTCTGTGTTCGCCAAAGAAATCCTAGGAAGTACTTTGCCCGTGTTTTGATTAATTGAGCATCAATATTGGCATACCTATTCAGAATATTAAACTTTGCATTCGGGTCCGTGGTGATTATCTCCCCTTTCATACTCCAACATTTTGAATCATAATCAGCCGAAATAGAAAGCAATGGCTTAATCGTTGGAATAGAATCATTCTGAGGTAAAACAACAGGCGCTCCAATTACTGCCGGCACTTTGTCTGAGTCTGAATACTTCGCCTTTATGAGTGTTGCCTGAGTAACTAATTTTGGGTTTTTCTTGTTCGCCTTCAATACCGAATCCAACGTCTCTTTATCTTCCCCGGATAACCGCTTAAATTCATCCGCTTTTAATGTCAGGTCTTTATTGTCCTGGGTAATGTTTGCCATGTTTGTTTCCTGCCTGTCGCGGTCTGCGGTCATATTGACCAGTAAACTACCTACAATTATCAGTCCGATTATTAAAACTACTGATATTACCCACGGGATTAGTTTGCTCATAACGATTTAATTCTAAACTGTTAAATATAATTCTGCTTCGCTCTCTCTTCTTAATGTCAATCCTCTGACTGGTTCACCATCTACTTTGTTCCACATTCCAAATGCTTCAGCAATATCGCCTACGCCCGAAAAGATCCGTTTAAATAAAGTAGATCCTTTAAAAGAGGCAAACCCACAGTTGTAAGAAAATGAAACTATTGCGTCGAATTGATTTTGAGTAAAAAACATATCCAATGAATTGACCTTACTTTCATATAGGTTTAAATCAGCATCAAGTAATTCATTCGCCTTTTCTTCATTTATGGTAAGATACTCGGGCCAATATTTTTTAATGTCTGAAAAATTTGTAATCCATTCACCGTTTGATTTCCTTAAAGCATGACCCCATCCTATTGTCCAAATTCCGGCAGGGCATTTCTTTGGCTGTAATCCAATTACTGACAAATCCCCATCATGCAAACTTTCGTAATGCTTAATCAGGCTTTTCCCACTTGTTGACGTCACCTTCATTTTTTGATTTGTTTAAAACGGTTACTACAGCGCTCCCCAATACTAAACTGCACAATGCAATTATTACCCCATCTGAATATACTTTGCCTTGCCCCATCGCAATGAGCACAGCTGTTAAAAGCAAGAGTGCATAAAGGCTAATAAATCTCTTTGAACTCACCTCATCTGAATTACTTAGTAGTTTTTTGAAGAAGCTTACCATTACTTCCCTTTATTAACATGTTCATTTAGACTTATTTGAAAATCCCGAATATCTGATCGCAACTCTGTCAGGGTTGTAAGAATCAGCGCAAAGGTCTCTTTATCCAGTTTTTTAGCTTCTAATCCAATGATCTGAGCTTCAATTTTATTCAGTTGGATCTCATTATTTTTAACTGTATTTTTCAGGTCGTTGCCTTGTATTACAGCCATGTAAAGGATGCCTATTACGGTTAATACAAACGACATTACACCCAACCTTGTATTATTAAACCATCCATCATTTTCATCGTTCCTCATGATACTTTGCTTTTTTATTTCAAACTTAATCTTTGCCAGCGGTGTGTTAAAGGACAAAAAAACCCGATCGATGGACCGGGTTTAAATTTCTATGCTGAAGGATTACTTCTTTTCCTTGATCGCGTCTTTTGCTTCAATCAGCTTTAGCGCCATGCAGATGTTCGTTTTATTCAGCTTTTTATCATCCTCTTTTTTCCGGTATTCGGAGTACATCAGGTTGAACTCTTCGGCGCTGAAGTCAAACTCCCGGCTGAAGTCGGTATCCGGATCAATTTCGCCCTGGTAAAACAAGTCGGGTTTAATCTTTGCCTTTTCCTCTTTGGTGAGTTTTGTTTTGTCCAGGATACTTTTACCGATCATTTGCTCTGAGGTATTTCCTTCTGCCGGCAAGAACTGGGCTATGCTCAGCCGATCGCTTGCTATAAGTTTTATTTTCATACCGCAACCCCTTCCATTGCAATGATTTCTAACTCTGTCTCAATCTCCTCTACAACCGGGTAAATGATCGCGATACTCATGTTTCCGCTTATCGAAACCGACTTTTGTCCCGATGCCTGGCGACTGATATTGATATTGCAACTTTCACCTGCGGGTGCAACGATATCCCCGGCTGCCGGTGTGGCGGGTGGCGATGATGGTATAATGCAACTTGCATTAATGTTCGTAGGCGCTTCGCCAATGTTGTTTTCGAAGTTGAAGTTGACTGTTACTCCCATGATCAACCCTACCCTTGTAGTGATCATCCTTTTTCTTTCTGAAATTAGCTCCATGATTTTAAAATATTAATAATGAATTTATTTTTAAATAGTTAATTATTTAATTTAATGGCCTGTATATTACATTGTTTCTTATGCTTAGTGTAAATGTTTGGGCTACTGTAATCATTCCGGATTGTGAGGCTGTGATATGCACACTAAAATCACCCGAATTTGGGATGCCTCCAATGGTCGTAAGTGTTACAGCAATGTAATTACCATAAACATTTACTATCGTGCCATTAGTTGCGGTCCATTCGCTATATGTATAATTATATCCGGCAGGATCGATCGCAGCAATCGATATCCATTTTTTAGATCCATCCCAAGTTAAACTTGCAGTAAAATTGCAGTATAAAGTGGGAGATACTGCGGCTAAAAAAACCTCATAATCTTTATTGTCTTGAGGGTCTTCGATTAATTTACCGTAAAAATGACCATCTCCATAACCAGTTAATGCAATCGCGCCAACCATCGAGCCTGTGACTCCGCTTGTATAATAGGTCTTAATATTAACGTTCGCGATCTCAGCGTTTCCTGTGTTCGCCTCGAAAACAGCCGTAGCGTAATTCGTTGAGTTTATATTAACGGCCGACCAGATCACCTGTCCATTATAGGTAAATTTCACGACTGCACCTTCCCACGCCTGTTCTCCTACATCGGGCATCCTTTCTCCTTTTGCCACAGTCGCGTGAATGGTAAAGGGGAATAAACCAGAAACACTGTCGTATGATTTACCCGTACTTGCTGTAACCCCTAATAAATAGGATGGAGGCATAGCAAGGTGATTGTATCCTAAAAAATTAGCCATATCAAAGGGAACTTTTAGGATGAAGTAACCCTCTCCGAGTGGGTTCTGCGTTCGTTGATAAGGGCCGTAATAACTCCACTTGTTTACTTTTAGGCTTGAACATATCGTTCCTAAGTCATTGCTTCCTTCGCCTATAATGTCCCGAATTTCGGTGGGGATGTCGATGTTTGCACAATCAACATACCCGTCACCTATTGTCATATTATCTTGTGACGGGATAGAAGCGTTTGTCTTAATCGCGTAAGCAGACCATCCTGTTCTTTCAAATAATTTATATCCCATTATGCTTGTCTTTTAAGTTCGTCAATTTGATTTTGTTGCTGTTTAATTGCTTCCACCAGGAGCGGTATCAGTTTGTCTGCTTTGTAGCCCATGAAATCAGAATTCCAAAGCTTTCCTGTAGCTTCCGGAAGGATCGCGTGAACATCCTGTGCGATTAATCCAATATCCCGGCGGTTGGCGTAGCCTCCGAGCGCCATCGCTTGATCGGTATAATTGAAAAAGTATCCGGTTAAGGATTTGATTTTTTCGATTGGGTTGATGATGGACTCGAAGTCGGTTTTTAACCTGCGATCGGAAGCGGTATAGAACTGCATTGTACCATTTGCAATTACATTACCGGCAAAATATCCCGCGCCGTTAACGGCAAATAAACTTACACCATTGGGATCTGAAGTATATCCTACAAGTAACTTCCCATCTGTTTGGATTCTCATTTTTTCAGAAGTGGTCATTCCTACACCAGTTCTATTCTCAAAAACTATATTACCACCGTAATTTCCATCATCTACGGTTCCTATTCTTGCGGAAATTACTCCGGTTGTCTTTGAATGATTCCAAGCAATTGTATTTTTATTCCCCGTTCCGACTGGGGCTGATATTATAATAGCATCACCCGCATATTGTCTATATATTTCCAAAGGGGCTTCAGGAGTAATTGTTCCAAGCCCGATATTGCTTGCAAAATTAAATGCTCCACCACTATTTATTAGTTGAACGGTTCCAGTTCCATCGTGCCAAACTTGAAAATTCGAACCTGACCCCGTTCCTATAAACGATGCGCCTATTTTGTTGATATCCGTCCTTATAGTATTATAAGTTTGTAATAATCCAGATCCAGATAATCTCATGGTTTCGGTGTATACCCCACTACTTTCAAGCCTGCGCCCAAATGATATATTTCCATCAGTGCCATTAGAGGTTGAACAAAACATAGACATTTCGCGACTTGTGCCCGATAAATCTACGCCGAACCCCATTTTAACACCACTACCGTCATATAAGTAAAATTTTTGTCCACCAGATGCTCCTAAATCTAAAAGTGCTTCAGGCGTTACATTCCCAACACCTATATAGCCATTACTTAGCACTGTAAATTTAGAATCTGCAAGAACTACGTTATTTGCATTATCCTCATTATTTAGAGCGATATGAAATTTACCTCTGGCAGAGCCTGATACACCCTCATATATTATTGCGCCTTTTTGGTAAAGAGTTGTTTGTGAAGCATCCCCAAACTGAATGCTTGCATGGTTTCCTATAGCCCCGGAGAAGTCAGCTTGTAACGATAAGATTGGACCATTTATTGCGAGAGCAATAGCGCGAACTGTTAATTTTGCATTAGGTGAAGTAGTGCCAATGCCTATGTAGCCATTATCGAAAATTAGGCTGTTCGAAAACGACGAACCATTCCACTTCGATAAATAATTAGTTGTTAATCCAATAATAGAGGGTTGGTAGCTCGTAGCATCATAGCTTACACCTGTACCATTCATTCTTACGATGCCTTGTCCATTGAGAGGTGGTTGTGCATTTGTAATTCCATAGCCTTCAACTGTTGTTGGGTGACTGCCAGAATACCAATAAGCAGTTGTATCATAGCTTACCCCTGTGCCATTCATTCTTACGATGCCCTGCCCATTTAGAGGCGGTTGCGCATTCGTAATTCCGTAACCTTCAAGTGTAGTTGGCCTTGCCGTTAATTCAGAAAATGAATAGGATGGTTTCACACCGGCTTTCGCCCAGGCGTAAACATCCGACGCTACACGTGAATCGCTTAATCGTCCATCGCTTGTTAATACATAACTTCCGGTTGCTTGTTTGCCGTCAAGCGCTCCCTGTAATCCATTAACCTGCGAAATCGTGTGCATATGCACAGCAGGTGCCAGAACTGATTGATTGATCCGGGCAAAGTGCGTCCCGTTGTACATGATCAGGTCTCCATAGACGGAATTTTGTACATCATCATCAACGTCCGATAATCCCCAAAGCGTTGTGGATCCACCACCACCGGTACCACCTGCCCCGGCACCAAAGAACTGGATCGTACCGTCGACAACTAATTTACCCGTAATATGCATATCAGTTGATACAGTAACAGCTGCACCATCCCATCCAAACTTTTCCGTCCAGGTGGGTTTACTGGTTATTTCTCCCCAGCTGGGCACATATCCAATTGGTCTGTATAATCCTGCATGATTTCCCCAACCAAAGGCAGTACTCCAATTGACAATTCTCGCGTCGCTGTCTGATAGGTAAGGGTGGGAGTGAGGCGCTGAGTAATTTACACCGGCCACAAAATTAGCTGAGTAGTAAGGAGTATAACCCAATAAGGACTGTTTCCCATCGAGTGAACCTTGTAATCCTGTTACCTGTGCGATCGTGTGTCCGTGACCGACTGTTGCGAAATTTGAGATATTGTATCTGGCAAAATGAGTCCCGTTATACATCGGAAGATCACCATAAATTGAATTAACCATGTCATCAGCAACGTCGGTTAATTCCCAGAGTGCGGATGCTCCGCCACCACCGGTACCACCACCGGCACCTGAACCGAAGAATTGAATTGTTCCATCGACAACCAGCTTGCCGATTATGTGCATATCAGAAGAAACAACGGTAGCTGTTCCATCCCATCCCATTCTATTTACCCACTCAGGTTTATTTGATATATCTGCCCATGCTGGAACCCATGCTATTGGCCGGTACTTTCCTGCGTGATCTCCCCAGTTATAGGCAGTGGTCCAATTGCCGATCCGTGCATCCGAATCAGAAAGGTATGGGTGTGTGTGATTGGCGGCAGCATAGTTATTTGACAGCGTTAATACTCCCTCCGGACTAACAGAAAATAGATTAGATAAGGTTGAAAAGGGCTTTTCTGTGAGATCTCCCCACTTTGAAACGCCAACTCCACCGGATACTCCATTTACCTGGAGCTTTCCGTTCACAACTGAGATGGTAGTTCCATCAACGAGGCCGGGAAGTGCAGACCCCCAGAGTTGGGCCATGGATAGTTTTTGCCACGCCTGGGCAAAAGGGCTTTGAACAGCCATCAATAGGCCATCAGAATACTGAGCTACCGGAAGCCCGGACAGTAACTCAGTTAAAAAAAAATCAACCGGCACCTCCAATGCTGGCAATGAATCAAATGATCTTTCAAGATTGAGTAACTGACTTTCGGAGGCCAACCTGTAATTAAATTCGTAATCAAACAAGTCATCAGCGGTTGATCCTACAATCTTCGAGCTCGCTAAAACGATTGATCGTACTGCTCCATCTTCGCCAACCAGGTAACGACGCCCGGAATAGAAAAAGTCTTCTATCCACCGGCTTTCATCAACAGTCAAAAATCCGGTTGACTGTTTGATTTCGCGTTTCTTATCGGTTTGATATTCCTGCAGGGATTCGTCTCCCATTTCGGCAATCAAATGCTCCAGCTTTTTATCGTCTTCAGCACTACCTGTCAATGATATTGAATCAATACCTCCCATTGTATTCGCCCAGATAAATATTTTCTCTTCGTCATCCGAATTCCGGAGGCAATACCTCTGCACGTAACTTAACCGGGTACCGGCAAGATCTTCGAACCATACCTCCCAGGCAATCGGATTTTTCTTTACAAATAGTGCATTGATCGAGGCCCAGCTCACATCAACGGCCAAAAGTTTATTGGCAGCGAGTGCGGTAAGCAGCATCGAGGCGTTTGTATTATCCTGGTAGTAGGCTTTTGCTTTGAGGTTGCGGGCTGCATTGGTATAAACGGTCAGCCATTCAGGTTGAATCTGCAGTATCTGTTTGTCCTGGATCTGCCAGGTAAGGAAATGCTCATTTACAAAATCACCTGCCATCGATCCAAGTTCCAGCACACCACCTTTGATTACGCGGAAAGCAACGGCGGTACCGTCAATTGTCGCGGTGAAATCAGCAAATCCGGAAGACTGTTCGGTGATCAGGTTTGTTCCTGGTAACGTAACCGACAATACTTTGTCAATTACAGTTCGGAGGTCAATTTCTACAATGCTTCCTGCGCTTGGCTGATATATCTCATTCAAAATCTGTTCAGCTCCCTTGTTCAGCTGAAGCGCGACAGCCACAGCGGAGGTGACAACAAACTTTTTGAGGTTCCCTGCAAAAGAAAGCGAATCGGGTTGTTGAACAATTACACTCATTTATTTGATTTTTCTGCAAGGTAGCGCGATGGGGCAGTGTATTAAAGGACAATTTCTGAATCAGGATTTGCAGGATTGAAGGATTTACAGGATTATACAGTGTAAAGATCCGCTTCAACGGGTGATATGCCGTTTTTACCAATATCGAATTTCAGAGAGTTGACCAAGTAGTTTACAGAACTGATATTCTGAATTTCGCCCCAGTTAAAGTTGGCGTAATCAAGAACCGATAGGATGAAGGATTGACGCTTCTGTTTGCGCCGCATGATCCAGTCCTGTTCGTCTCTTACCAGTTGCTCAATGATGCTTTTCGCTCCGTATGTCCGCATACTGAGCGCTCCTTTTTCGGTTTCGTCACGTCCGTAGGCATCGGAAGAGATAACCGGAGTGTCAACAAATACACGGTTGTCAGCCGGGCAGAAATGTGATTTCATTCCCCAGTTGAAAAGGAAAACAAGCGGCGGTTCCTCGTATTTTCCGGCTGCTGATCCAAAAATGAACGTTGAATTTATCTTTTGATCAATCGTTGGCATTTCGATATCGATATTCCATGTTTTTGTAATTGAAATTGGATTGCCATTGTTAGGGATAACCTGTGTTTTCGTCACGCTGTTCGTTTCCCACCGCTGACCAATTACGGTAATGTTAATCTCAACCTTTTCCTCGCCGGCGCCAGATGTTATTTCCCGGCATAGTCCGGTTTCCTGCCATAACCAGACATCCGGATCGGTATCATCCGCTTTTTTCTGTAGGACAGTACAATAGTGTTTTCCGGTTGATGCTGTTTTATAGATGATTCCGGATGAATAAACACCAGAAGGAGCAGGTAAAGCAGCAAAGTTAGCAACCGGTTGAATCGCTGCATCGTCAGCAATTGTTTGAGTAATAAAATCGTCACCTCCATCTTTATAGCCAATTACATACCCATCTTTAGGTGTTGTCATCACCGGGATTTCTACCAGCGCCTTTTTATTGAGCAGGTTACTTACCGGCGCCGACCTGATGATATCCCTGACCAATTTTATCGACGCGGTTCCCCTTCTTTCGTCAACAATTACAGCAATACCGAACTGCCGGAGCGTCTTCAAAAAGTCGCGCACAACAATCTGTGGCATTGCATACCTGTAAACTTTTGAACCTCCCAGAAAATTAAGCGACAGCAAAAACCAACGGTTAAGGTCCGGCATTGTATCCACATCGTCAACGGTGAGGGTGTACCCGAATATTTCAATGATCCGTTTTAAAAGATACCGGACATAGAAACTGTAAGTAACAACGGGTGATTTGCCTTCGCTGTTAAAATCGGCCATCATGCCGGTTCCCGGATCGTATTTATTGATGTAGTTTGGGCTGTTGTTATACGATTCGCGGGGCGTGAGCTCCGAAGCGTTATAAAAAGGAGCACAAACATAGGGATAGTTTGGGTAACAGACAGAAAGCGCATAGGCCCGTCGTGCCAGATCCTCATCCCAACCGACCTGACCTGGATCGCCTCCCCAGTCGAGATCCTGCATCTTTTTTGTTTCGGACATCTTTACGAAGGATGTCTGAGCACTTCGCAACACGATTGGAAAAGCATTATCTATCACATCACCTTCAGCAATTGCCTCTCCACGCAAGAGCTCCACGCCATCAACTAGCAATACTGCATCCCAGATAAACGTGCGGGTTACGTTCTGAATACGTGCAGCATGTTTAAGTATTCCCTGGTTCGGGATATATGGAATTGTGAAGGGATACGAAAAAGCTCCGATTTCATTAAAATACGGGTTGTTTGCGGTAACTCCGATCTTTGTGTCAGGGAACAGCGCCACTGGTTGTCCGTTTAAGGTTAATTTTATCATTTCGTCAATGCGTTGAATTTGTTGATATCAGAGATTGATTCGTCGATGCCTCCGTGACCGAATTTGTTGATGGATGCTTTGATGCCGTTTATCCTTAATAGCCGAAGTTCTTCCGCTAATGATTTATTGATTGCTTTCATTTCAGGATCGCTACTAATCATTGTCATTGGTGATGATTGTGAAGCTGGAGACGCGTAACCCCCGGACTGTCTTCCGGACTGGCCAAGCATCGCAGGAAGGTTTAAACTGCGAATTGTTCCGGAGCGCTGTGCAATGTCGATGATATCAAGAACCGGTTTAATAGTTGGATTCCGCACTGCAGGCCCTGAAGCAATAAACTCATTTGCATGATATACACCCACAGGCGTAGCATCATTTGAATCACTGTCTGCATATCCTCCTGATTGTTTGCCTTTCCCTCCTCCAAGAACCAATGCTTTTGCTGTACCAAATGCAGCCTTTAGCAGAACAATCTTTGCCATTGCGGTCGCCATACCAATAAAGCCTTTTGTTGCAACATCTTTAATAGTTGTTTCAGCTATGCTTAGTATCAGCATTTTTTCAAGCGCGTCGAGCGCCATCACTAAAGTATTTCGAAGAAATTGACCAAAGTCCTGTTCCTGACTCATTAATGTATCAGCAAATGAGTCTCCAACACTCCCGGCAAGATCGAGGTATGATTTTGCGCGGTTTTCATTGATTTCTTTTTCTTCTTTTTCAAGTTCTTTTAAGGCAGCAAGCGAATCGTCAACTGATTTTATAGTTTCTTCGATTTGACTTACAACAGTTTCCTGTTGCTTTTTTGCTTGCTCATCATACTGTTTTGCAATATCATCTATAACGTTATAAGCGTCCTCTTGAATTTTAATTCTTGCCTCGGAAATCTGAATTTCTACTTCAGTTGTGTCTTTTCCCTGGGATTTCAGAAGTTCTTTTTGCGCCGAGAGATAAGCTATTTCGGCAATATTCATTTTAACCTGGTACTTTTCTTTGGTCCAACCTTCATTTTGGTAGCTGGTTTTAATTATCAGAAGACGATCTTCGTAAGCAGCTTTTAATTCATCGTTGGCAGTTTTACTTAACTCTTTTTCAGTTTTTTTTGCTTCTTTTTCTGCTTTTTCTCTTGCCTTTTTCTCATCATCGGTTTCACCGCCACCACCTCCACTGCCATTTCCTCCACCGCTTCCCGAAGGGGAACTGGTTGTGATGACGGATGCGGAATTAACCAAGGAATCAATCTTGTCCTGGTAAACTTTGGCCTCTAATTTTTTTATTGGTAATTGTTGGGCGATATTTTCTTTTTTCGTAGTTGCCTTCACATCTGCCCAGGACATTGTTGGATGTTTTAATATGCCCAGTGCGTTCTGTCCAAAGCCAGGATCAACATCACCGGACTCCAGCTTTCCAATCTCTTTATTGACTTCTTTTAAATTTTCGGTAGCAGCCTCCAATTCGGCTTTTCTCAAAAGACTGGCAATGTACTGATCGGTTGCGAGTGTGGCTGCTTTGGTATTGATCGTTTCGAGACTCAGACCACCAAGATATTCAGGAGACAGTTTATTCAATTTTTCAATAGCTGTCATTCTGGTTTCCTTTGATAACAGCTCGTTTTGTGCCACCCTTAATAGCTGTTCCATTTCTACCCTTTCGTCACTGATGCTTTGCTTTGCCTTTTGACCAATATCATTCAAAGCTTTTTGAGCAATCTCAGCAGCGGTCATTTCACGGGTATACAGGTACAGTGCGGCTCCGGCAGCAACTAAAAAGCCGACAATTAAACCGATAGGATTAAGTTTCTGTGCCAGGTTCCATGCATTCTGGGCGACGGTTGCCAGTGTGATTCTACCCGTTAGAACGTTTACAACATATGTGTATGCCGTTGTAACTGCCGTTTTTGCAACAAGAAAACCATAATGTATAGTGTCCCACATGGCTGCAATTTTAACAATAGCTGCATAAGCTGCTATAGTTGCCGTTACAGATACAATTACAGCTCCGTATTTTGTAAAGAAATTGACAAGAACAATTGTGACAGATAACATCTTACCATACCACCCCGTAATAGTAGCCATTACCGGCGCCAATTTTTCACCAAGTTCAATTGATATAATATTGATCCGGTTCTTTGCCTGGGCCAGCCTTGCATTATTATTATCTGTATTGGTGGCAGCCTGTACCATTGCGACGTTGGTGCCGGTAACTGCAGTTGTTAGTTTGTCGTATTTCTCAACATTTTGAAGCAGAACAGATCCAACAGTAATATTCTCAATTCCGAATACTTTTTGCTTGAGTGCATCCTTTTCTGATGCCAATGTCTTTTTCTCTAATTGAGCATTAACCTCAATCAGAGCATCTCTAATATTGAATTGTCCACTGACATAACCAACTCCGGCATCCTTCATTTTTAGTAATGCACCGCGAAGTTTGGTTCCAGCTTCAGCTCCTTTTAATTGCTTTTCTCCAAGAACCTCCAATGCTGCAACTGTTTGCTCAAGACTCATATTTGAATCTGCTGCTACGGTACCAACATTCTTTAATGATTCAGTAAGGTCTGCGACTTCAGCGCTTCCCTCCAGTGAACCGGCAGCAATTGCATTGATGATCCGATCTGATTGTGATGCATCCAGGTTAAACTGATTCATTGCAGCTGCAACGGCGTCAATAGCCGGTACCATCTCTATTTTTGATGCTTCAGCAAGTATTAGCGCTTTCTCAGTTACCTGGGCAAGGGCCTCTTTATTTTTCAATAGTTCCGGTCGTGCGGATCCCATCTTAGTGAATCCATCAACAATATCCTGGGCACCCTTTTTAATTTTAATTCCCCCATCAAGTGTAGCTATGCTCAGATCTTTCGCTTTCTGTGTAAGCCAGTCGAGTGCACCACCTTTCAATCCGGTTAATGCCGACAGGTTTGAAACACGCTCCTGGAAGTCGTTGAAGCTTTGCACTACCTGCTTAAATCCCAGAGCAAGTCCGGTGAACGAGGCAATGACGGCCATTACCACACCTAGATATCTATTGAAACCATCAGCTAAGCCACTTAAAGACCATGATTTACTTGTCGTTTTTGTTTCTGCATTGATATCTGCCAGTGCGGTTTTTACCTTTTTTAATTCTTCACACTTTTTTAAGTACTCTTCAGTACCGCGTGTCATTCCCTTCAGCTGATTTGTGATGGTGCTCTGCGCCTTCTGGAGATCACGCCAGCTTATGTTATTGATATTCTTCAGCACGCGTTCAACATCAAAGGTTTCTCTTTTCAGACTTCGTTGCGTTGCTTCGATCGTCGAAAGTTCCTTTTTCAGCTTGTCAAACTTAACATTGTCGCCCGCCTGAAGGGCACTCGTTAGATCTTTTTTAAGTTCTTTAGCTTTTTGATCCAATGCCTCCAAAGCCGCTTCTGCCTGTTTTCCATCCAGGTATACTGTTGCCCTTGCGGTTTCATTTTGTGCCATATCAGATATTTATTTTAAGCAAAATTTGAATCATTAATTCAATCGAATAGGCTTTGTATTTATCCGGGATGTCTAAACATTCAATCCGATCATCATAACCTGTTCCGTATTCTGATTTGATTTCCCGTACATTACGTTGTTCCATGCATATAATCCGATCAGCCTCTTTCAGATCTTCGGATGTGACATGTTTCCCTCCATGAATCCTGCAAGCTGCCTGACTGCTTCCCCTGCTCCAGCAATAGTCTCCCCTTGATGCCAGGTTTAGTAACCACGCAGCTGTCACGCTACGATTGACATTTGCTGAGCATACCATTAATATATTTTTACCAGCCATTTTTCTTCCTGTTTTGTTCGAACTCTTTATATGAAACCTTCTGTTTTCCCGTAATTGAATCAACAGAACCATTGTTGCTCCTGCCGGATGTTGTTGCTGTTGGCTGATTGATTTTATTTCCGGATGCATTGAATGCTTCCACATTGGTGAGAATTGTCAGTTGTGCCCTGGTCGCAAGGTTTTCAGAAATAATTTCGGATAGTCTTTTTACCTGAGAGAAAAAAGTTCTTGAATACCATGGTTTTGCCTTTCGATTACTTCCGCCCACCTGATCCATCGTTACGCCATTTCCAACACCCATATCGACAAACTTGCCGTAATAGTTGAAGGCAAATTCAATTTTATCGGGGTTGCCATTTGCCTGTGTGAAAACATGGATGGCGAAGCTTTTGGCAAGATTTCCGGAGTGATGGATCCGGAGCATTGTAATCTTATTTTCCCAGCGTTCGACGACTATCTTTGCCCAGGCTTCAACTGTGAGTGAAAGGTTCGTATTATCGGCCATTGGTTAGATTTCAAAGTTTTCGTTTTTCACGATGAACGAAAAAGAGTAGCCGTAATATCCATTGCCAATTGGTCCAAGTTTCGCGAAGTCGATCCTGCTCCAGTCAAATCCAAAAGCGATATCACCAAACTGACTGGCATCTTTTCCAAGTTGACTGAAGAATTTCTTTCCCAGGGTAAAGGTTAGATTCTGTGCGCGTCTCCGATCGGTGCTATCGTTTAGTTTTGCTTTATCGAAAAAGTATACCGTATTGTATTCGTTTGCAAAGTTTCCATTCTCCAGGTCAAGATAACCATCGGCGCTATCCTCCACTACGAGTACCGGCGTTGCCGGGCTGCGAAGGCTTTGTAACATACCTTCCATTTCGGCGAGTCCGGAGCAGGCATATATTGCCTTTATTTCTGGCAATTGTGCGGCTCTACTTTTAGCGTATTCGAGTGCGTCAAACATGGCTTTGCTGATTTTCAAGTTTCTGATTCAGTTCGTAGAACACCTCATGCACATGCGTGTGGAGGATCTCTTTATTTCGGGTTACATCACCATTGTTCAGCGAGGTGAATAACCGTAGGATGTGCTCATCGGGTGATGGTATCGAAGTTTCGCCGGTGGTACCATCACCAAACATATAGGGATACTTATCGATGATCCATTTTTTCAAACCTGAAAACCAGATATACACGGCTGTTTTCGCATGATTGGGAACAGATCGTAAAATATTGACATACATTTTATATTTACGTTCATTCCATTTCTCACCGGGCTTCCGGTAGAATACGGCTATCAATTGGTTCAGATCGTCGACTTTCTTAGTTGCAGAATAATTGGCATAAAGCTGATCAGCCAACAGGTATTCTTCGAGCGTGACACCAAACAACCTGGAATCAACTGGCGATAGTCCTCCCAGCTTTTCCGGCAGGCGACAGAGGCCAACACTATCAATCAACCAACGCAATTCATCCAGCAGGCTTTTCATTTCGTCAGCTGACAGCGAAAAGACTTCGCCGGTAGGATCCAGAAATTCAAAAAGCAATTCACCATCACCAGTTTCTATACCATGTTTCACTGGCTCAATGCCTGTGAAACTGATCATACACCTGGTCAGAAATTCAGGTTCAGAGAGTTGATCTTCGAATAATTTGGCCACAAACAGGAGTTGTTCCGGTGTGATATCGTGCCATCCGGACGGGGCATGTAAATGTATTTCTCTCATAATCCTGCAAAAAATAAAGGTGAATCAGCATTGTTGATGGCTGTAACTTTTTGGGATGCAATCCAATTGATATAGATATCACTGTCACGGAATAAGGGATATTTTTCGGGTGAAGCATAAAGCAGCCTGCGGACACGCGAAAGGTATGACTGTGCGGTTTCCTCCTGTTTCATCGTGAAATTGGCGAATGCAAACCGGAGATTCTCGAGAATCGATTTATTATCTGCAGTAAGATCCCCATCGCGCAGCTGCTCTACCACCTGATCAGATAATTCCTGGCTGATCACCGGTGCGATCTTTAGGTTGATGGCGTTCAGCATTTCGGGCTTCATCGCCATAAATTCACGACGGCTGCCGGGGTAAACCACATAACGCCGGAATTCTTTTACAGTTGTGAGATAAAGATTTGAAAGCAGGGTATAGGCGGGACTTCCTTTCCACTCATCGTGATAAGCAACCGTTTCTTCCAGGTACTCGAGTAACGACTCCACCGCTTCATCCAGCTTCTGGTAGGTTGCAGATTGCAGGGCCGCAACTCGTGCCTGCGATGCCGGTGCAAGATTTGGATTGCTCACCACTGCAAAACCTGATTCGTTCTCTACCAGGTCAAAAAACGGAATCCCATCGCCATATGCTTTATTTGCGACAATTGCCCTGGCATAATTCAACAGCGCTTCGTCTTCCTCACTAATAATCAGAAAAAGTTCTTTGCCGGTGATTTCTTTTATTAACCATGTTTCAGCATCGGCAATGTACTTTTCATACTTTGTGAATTCAGCCGAAAAGATTGTCGGGATATACTGTTTTAAAACATCAATATCACTGATGATTACCATAGCCTATTTATTTACAGCAGTTTCCTGCCCGGTTTTATTTTTATCGAGTGTTGTGAAAACAGGTTCCGGAATTGCAAACACAATATCCTTATCCCATTTATTATAGAGCTTTATCAATTCGAGCGGTTTCAACAGGCGGTCCCTGAAGGGTTTCATCAAGGCCTGTTTAATCTGGAAGAGTTCCCTTTTATCGGTACCCGATTGGCTTCCGGAATTCTTCCCTGGTACTGATCCGATCAATGACGGATGAACACCCATCGCATAACTGATGATATTACTCACCTCCTCCGAATCTTCGAGGTATTCACCACCGGCAATCTCCGTTTTGAGCGGAACGATCTCGATGTACTTCTCTTCGGTGGATCCAGATCCCGAAGCAATCAACTTTTTCAAAGCCACAATTCCTTTCCCGGCATTCTTCTCTCCGGCAAGGAAGTCGCGAAAACGGCCATACTCCAGGGTCTTCCTTGATTTCACCGCTTCAGCATTGGAAGTATCGATACCTTCATCTTTAAATATTTCAGTAAAATACTTATCAGACAGGTAAATGATATACTTTAATGCCAATTGATTCTTCAGTAAAGCCTTCTTAAATTCGGGGATCATCATCAGGAAGTCGTACCATCCGCTTAGAAAAATACTCCACCAGTACGGATCCTGATAATAGGTTTTCCCGGGAGTAGGGAAGTTGACCGGAACAATAAACCGCAGCTGGGAGTAACTGCCGGTACTTATCCGTGATACAAGATCCTGGTATGGGTTATAATTATTGAGAACATCTGACTCAGCAATCGTCGTTTTATTCGCTCCATCGTTCCATTTTGCAGAATAGTAGTGCTTTGTGATGCATCCTTTTTTGGGATCCATTACACCCCACCTGGAGAATGCTGCCTCCTTACTCCGGAGTGAAACGATTTTACGTTTATCACCGCTCAGGATGATCTCCGGAAACACATTGTAGAAGTGATGCATGTCGGAGAGTTGTTCCAGGAAGAAACCGTTGATATCGTTTTGTGCAAAGAAATCAACCACTTCGCCTTCATAAATCTCCTCGTAACCTATCAGTTTCTTCCCCTCAAGAATCCTACGCATGGGTTTGATACCCTGTCCGTAACCAGATTGAATATTAAACAACAGATTCGATTGTACTATTTCGCTCTTTTTGGCTTTCTCAATAATGAGCTGTGGCATATCGTTGCTTGGTCCCCAGGGAGAAATTGTATAGCCATCAACCGATACTGGCTTCAGGTCTGTTGCTTCTGAAAACATTTCACGGCTCGATTCCATCGCTATTATAGCCTTCGCTTCAGGGAGGTAGGTAAAACCACCAATCTCTATAAAATTATCACTCATAGCGTAACCTCCTCTCCATTGAATTCGATGACCGAAAGCCGGCGCACCTTGCGGATCTGTTCACTGTCGCAAAACTTCAGGTTCATTGTCCGGCCTGCAGAGTGAAACGAAGTGCAGATGCAGCGCGGACCATGGATAATGGCGCCGCTCTTCTCAACGAATTTGATTGAGAATTCGCCGAGTTCTACTACCTTGTGTAATTGTGAAATGTGCAGCATAGCTTATCTTTTTTTATTGCAAGATAAGCGTGGAGAGGTGTGGGTTAAAGGACAAACCAAGCATAAAAAAACCCTGGCGAATGACCAAGGTTGTTTTATGGGTAAAAGGGATTTACCAATTATCTTCTGATTTTTTCATTTTTAATTCTAAGGACTTCAATAGTAATTTCATTTCATCCTCTGTCTTGCAAATAATATTATAGTAGGCAGAATTTACAGTACTACTCGCCTTGGCGGTGGAATTTGAAATCTTTAATCCATTTTTTGATTTTGTTTCATTTATCAACCATTCCGGATCACTTCCATTTTTAAAGTACTCTTTTTGAGAGACAAATTCGGCATATGTTTTTTGAGGTATTTTACTCTGCCCACCCATTGTTTCCGCAGATGGATTTACAATCATGTCTGAAATATCTACTTTATATTTATTGTCTTTTTGCGCAATGGAAACTGTAAAGTCGACATCAAAAATTAACTTACAAGGAATTCTTACAAGACCAGGCATAACATATGCTTCTGAGACAGTAGTAGACCCTTTACCAATTATTTTACCGTTTGTTGGATCATCCATCTGTATCACATTATTTGCAGATTTAAAGGTTAATGCAATCCATTCTTTTGCACTGGCATAAAGCTGATTTGCAGTTTTACCTGGAACATCAACAACTTCGGTATATTGTTGTGCTATCGAAATTAATGGAGCAAATAATAAAATAAGCAATAATTTTTTCATCGTAAATTTGATTTTAAGTTTTGTACTGCAAACTTAACAGAAAAATTCCTTTGTAAATAGTGAAATGAAATGAAACGGCTTTTTGTAAAGATTGGAAAGCTGGCAAAAATAAAATAAGCAAATACGATAGAGCGACCTGAACGAAGTACAGTTTTTTTGCACACAAAAAATCCGGCCAGATATGGACGGAGCGTCGCGGAATTCCGCTTCCAGGCGTGGCGGATCAGGCACAAGCCATCCGCACAGCGTTTCTATAAAATCAAACTTTATAATAAACCTTCATCGGCAAAAGAATAAAATCCCTGTGCTGTTATTATCATGTGATCTAAAAGGGCAATATCCTGAAATTTACAAGCTTCTTTTATTGATCTGGTTATTTTAATATCTGCCTCGCTTGGGGTCGTGTTTCCGGATGGGTGGTTATGGGCGATAATAATACTGCTTGAGTTTGAAAGTATTGCAGCCTGCAAAACTATTTTTACATCAACAACACAGCCGGCAGTACCTCCAATTGAAATATTAATAATTCCTTTTACCCTGTTTGCCCTGTTTAATAGCATGATTTTGAATCGTTCAATATATTCAAGGTCCTCCCAACTTTCCGCTAAACATCGGGCAGCAAAATTACTTCCTGAAATCATGGGCGCTGTCTTAATATCTATTTTAGGGTTATAACTCATTTTCACTTCTGCAATTTGAAAATCTTTTAAAAGTTTCATAATGTGATATTTAAAAAGTTAATAGTTAAATCATTGATTCGTCAAAAATCGGGGCGGTTGTGCGTTGGTGGCTTGGTTGCTCCTGCTCGGGTTGCTTCTCCTTTTCCGGTCTGAATACCTGCGTATTTGCGAAAAGGTAACAAAGCGGCCAATATTTATAATCCTCCGGTTCGTCGCTTCCTTCGGCTATTTGTGAACCTTTGCGCGGTTGTCCCCAGATTAGAAAAGCTTTTGAACCTTTATTGATTGTATAACCTTCATCCTTCCATTGCCAAAAAGTTCTAAACTCTTCAATGTTGGAATCTGACTTTTCGTAAATTTCTTTTAATCCTTCGTTCACGCTGTCGAGTGCTCCCGCTTTAACTAATACCCTTAAACCTGCTGAAATCTGAATCAAGGCGGTGCGGTTTGCCTTGTATTGTTCTTTTTTACTATCTTTGTTCATCGCTTAATTTATTGAGTGGTAAAATTTGTCTTAGGGGGCTGCAGGAGTGCAACCCCCTTTTTTTTATGCTTCTATTTGTGCAGCCAATTCCAAACGTTTAACGTCTATCCTTCCCATCATAAAGGCTATAACCTCACCAATGATAACGGGGTTTTTCAACAGAAAAATGTTTGCTTTCCTGTATGAACCAGTTCCACCCTCTACCGTTAAAGAATAATCTTCTGTTTCAAAATCGTTAATTACTGCAATCTCATGTAATTTTTGGGTGTGTACTTCCAATGCTTCAGTATTGGCGTTTAATATTGCCAGGCGTCGGATAAGATCTTTTTTCTCGTTAAAGTACTTGATTCGATCATCAAGATTTTGGGGAATGGCTAAAAGCCGTTTTTTCAATTCAAGAACCTGCGTTTTTAGTTCTTCTACGCTTTCGGGTTGCTCCTGGGCGGTTGGGTTCACCATCTCGGAAATGGTTGCCTGTGTAAATTCCTGGGCATTCTTGCCCCCTTCTACCTTTACCAAGGTAGTTTCTTTTTTCTGTACCATCGTTTAAAATTTAAAATGAGTAAAATTTGTCTTTAGATGTAAGTGGTTACCCTCTTAAATCTTCTTAAAAGTACTACTATTAAACGACTTGTGCAAATATTTATACGAATTATAAAACAGTTAATCAGGTAGTTATATAATTTTATAGGGTGGTTTTGCGGTGTGATTTCGTAGGATAAAGCAAAATTTATTTTTGTGAAAAAATGATTACCGGCATCAAAATAATTCAAATGTCGCTTTCTGATAGCTTCGATTTTTGACCGAAAAAAATATTTTAAGCCGGTATCAAAGTATTTCAATGAATTAAAATCTAATATTCAGATATTCAGATTTAAAAAGAGGTTAAAAAGGGGAAGGTTTTCCCCTTTTCTGTCAGAAGACCCCGCCCCGCCCTGCGTGGAAATGTCATTATTTTTTACATAATTTTACGGTATATGCATGAGTGTTTAGAACGATTCTAAACAGGGCGCGCCGTACAGGAGATGGTGCGCACGCATGTAATTACATGATGTATGCAATGCTGATAGATAAATGGTGATGGATTACTTAGTGATGGCCTTGATCATCTCCTGTCTAACCCAGGCAATTGATTCCGATTCTGTTATGATTCGGGTGGGTTCGATTCCTGTGAGGTCATAGGACTGGAGAGCGATGGCAATGATTTGCTTGATGTCATCAGCTTCAATTTCATAGATCAATTGGAACTTACTCATGTTGTGTCGCATTTAAAATAAGGGCTGTGTGGAGCGACACAACAATATTGCAAGCAGCAAGTATAGTAGCGAGGGACTTTCACCCATGCTCACAGCCCAGTAAGGTAACTATACCCACTGCTTTAATTGTATTGTTTATGTCGCATGGCAAAGATAACTAATAACTTAATTTATTCCCAATTTATTGTTTGTAAAAAAAATGAACTAATTTTGTATTTGTTTCAAACTAAGAACTTTTAAGCTACTAATACGTTTCCCAAATGGCAAGAGAAAAATCTTCAAATAAAATCAAGGATCATAAACAGGAAGAAGAAAAACATAAAGTTTGTAGAGATAGTAATGGTAGGTTTAGTAGTAAGTCACAACATGCCAGTGTAGCGAGTAGCCAAGCCAGAAAAAAAGGTCGTGGGACTAGCGGTACTGGACCTAGAAAGGAAGATTAGCAAAAATGAAAGTTTCAAAATATAAAATTGTTTATGAAGAATTCACTAGTAAACTCAGTGATATAAACCGCAATATTGCATTCGCTGCTATTGCCATAATTTGGATTTTTAAACAGACTACTAATGGAGGTGCAGTTATTGTTCCAAAAGATCTGTTTTTCCCAACTATATTAATAGTTCTCGCTTTAGGGTTTGATCTTCTGCAATATATTTACCAGTCGATTGCATGGACAATTTTTTTTCATTATTATGAATTCAAAGGTATTAAAAAGAAGGATGCATCATATTTCATGCTAGTTCCATCATGGATTTTATTCATTATCAAGGTTGGTTTTGTTGTTTGGGCATATTATTATATTTTCTCGTATTTATACAAGACGCTGTTTTGCAGTGCTATATAGCTAATTATCTTATTTCAAAACAGGTTAGACTAACTTTAAGTCAATGTTCGATTAAATCCAAGAACTACCCAACCCACCACCAACACTGCCCTTAACAGGATACAGCATCATGCCTATCATTAGGGTATCAAAGGCATCAGTACCATCAGTGCGATGTTCCAACAGACTTTCCTCTGTCTCCTTGTTCTTCTCTTCAGACTTATCCTTCTGAAAGCCGTGTGATCCAATGCGTACACCTGCATGTTGTAACCCTAATACCAGTGCTTCATTATTTGGCTGATTGATCTGAGGCATCAGGTACTTCTGTCCTTTGAATGCCTGGTCAAAGATCAGGTACTTTTCATTGTGGCGTAATGGGTTGCCTATGTGCTGCCTGTTCACTGTCCATCTGTTCTTCTCGAATTGTGAGCAGATAACAGATGCAAAATCCTCATCACTTACGGCATAGTTACTGCCCAGGGCTGTATTGTCATAGTAATAGACAACCTCTTTGGAATGATGAAAACGGTAGTATTTGCAGAAGTCATCAACAACCTCACGCAATTTACGCTCATACTTCACATAGAATGATTTGATTACTTTAACCTTGGACCATGATGGCTGTCCGCATACGAGCCAATTGATATCAGAGTTATAATCGAATGCAACCCTGATTGGATCATCCAGGTCTAAGTCTCCGTCCTGCCGGCAGTCGGGATCTTTGATCTTTTCTAAATCATAATCAAGGTTGAGAAGGTATGAATTATCGTAAGCTGAATACATATGCCTGGTCTCTGATAATGCAGGATAAAACCCATCCTTCAGCTTCCCCGGGCGAATGCAAAGAATAGATGTTTGAAATACGAGGGGTGGGAGATCCCGCTTCATTTGCTGGATATATTTCTTTCCTAACAGTTCAATATTTTCAATTGATGACCATTCACGGTAATAAACAGCAATGCTGCGGAACTGCGCGAGCTTCAGCTGATATTCCCGGATCATTCGAACCGTGTAGGTATTTTGTATTTGTGATTTTAGCCTGAAAATCTCTTTTACCAGGGATTGAATCATATTGATTAACTCAGGGTCCATCTTATCAGCATAGTTCAGGAACCATGATCCTTTCTTGGTAGTTGGCATGTCTGAGATGAAAAGCATTGAGTTTAGCCAGGGGCAATTTGCCCATGATCCTTTAAATCCACCATTTGCCGGAAAAGTCTCATCTTTCAATTTATCGAAATTCAGGAACTTTGCTTCATCACCCATTACGTACTGAAGCGTGAGTGAGTTGGATGATCCGGGAATATCCTGGGAAATCAAATATTGAACAGATCCGTTATACCAACTTATAACATGATCAAAGGAAACCGGTTCCCGGACAGGTTTCTTAAATCCTGCAGTTATAGGCGGTTTCCTTCCCACAAAATAATGGACATTACGGTAAAATCCCATATCTTCAAGAGCAGTTAATGTTCCCGGGAGCGTCCGGGTAAGGATCTGCTGGAAAGTTGAACCGACAATAGCTCCTGCAGCACGTGGCATATATTGCACATTTCTTAAAAGCCAGGGAGCTGCTAGGCCGTGAGTTTTCCCAAACCGGCGACCGGCTACTACAACACTGGTGTGAGCTGCTGTATAACGAAACTCCAGTTGCGGATCCGAAAAATAGATCTTCTTTTTATCAATCGTTTCGCTCATTCTCTACCTCCTCATAGCCAATATCTTCAATGTCAATTTCGCCTTTGTATTTTTCGTACATCTTTCGGATTTCCTCTTCTTTATTGGCAAGCGGTTTCACCTTTAGTACCGTCACGTCATTGGTTGGCTCAATCGGGATCGGAAGAATATCCTCCCAGGGATATTCCATTGCGTCATCTTTATCGAGTTTATTGTATTTGCCTAAAACATTAGTTGCAAGAATTACCTCTTTCCACTTTTTTTTTGTCCTGCAGGCTTCAATGGCTTCCTTGAGTGTTTCATTCACCAGGTACCTGACCCACTCTTTTCCGGCATTGCGCACATTACCGAGCAGGATCCTGATATTTGCAATATCGTAATAGGCTTGAGTTTGTGATATACCATATTCATTCATCAGGTAATCACGCAGCTTTGTATCCGTGATGGATGGATTTTCGAGCGATTGAGCATAGGCAGCACGATAACGCTTCAGCTGTTCGCGTTCAATCAGCGTAAGATGCTGTTGTTCATCAAAATCTTTGAACAGCACATCATGAAACTTATCGAGATTCGCCTTCCTACTCATTTTCTTCCTGTTTTTCGATGTAATCCTTTACAAATGCTTCAGCCTGCGGACTCCCTTTTTTTGCGAATTCTACAGTGAGCCGTCTGATCTCGACCATTGTTTTCAGTTTACCCCGGTGATATGCTTTGGCAAGATCGCTTTTGCCATAACGGACTTCACGCCGAAAATCCGAGGGGCTCAATTCGAGCATTAATGATATTTCGTCCACTGTGAAAAACAGTGACGCATACTCTTCAACCTTCTCCAATAGTTCTTTATCCATTCCACTTAACACTATCGTTTTTCATCTGATTATATTGTTCCCTGAAGTAACTGATCACTTCCCTGGAACGAATTACCAGTCCACATTCATACCGGTGATTATTGGTTGCATTGTTTGATATTACCGCCAGGTACTCTTTCCCGTTTCCTGAAGTATAAATCGTTTTACTGTGATTATTCGTCAGGTAAAGCTCATCAACATTTTTAGCTGCAAACATGGTCATTCGCGGATTACGGCTGGCAATGGTGAAGTCTAGGTATAATGTCAGGTGATCAATCCGGTGCCGGTTTCGGATGATCCTGCGAACCAGAGCCTCTGAAATAGCAAAAGAGCTGATAACCATTTTATCAGCTCTTTTGCAGTCATCCAACATAAAATCAAATACATCCTGAAATTGAATTTGATTTGATAAGAACGGGGCAATGCCGTTAACCCAATTCAGTTTCGTCGATGACGCCATGTTTGGCCAGTTTAACCAGCGTTTCAAGACTGATATCCGCTTTCTTCGACCGCAGGAACGTTACCCTGGTGCGAAGATCGAGCTTCATCTTTTCGTGCTTCTCATCTTTCAATGTTTCCATCCTAGAGATATTGCGCGATAGGTAGGTCCTGGCAGCGTTGATTTGTTTATACTCTTCCTGCTCTCCGGTTGCAGCGACTAAATCATCAGCCGTTATTTTCCCTGCAGCCCAGTCATCAATGATCTTCCAGTTGCCGGAGATACCATCATCAAGTGTATCGATGATCTTTCGTTTTTCTGCCCGTTCCTCGTCAGTTGACGCGAGCTTCATTTGTTCGTGGAGCGTGCGCATGTTTTTGTAACTGGCTGTATTTTCATCATACAGCTTTTTGAGCTCTTCCGGAAGATCATCATACTGAACTTTTCCATCCTTGATGATTCTTACCTTCTGCTCTGCATTGTCAATTACATTACCGGCATCGGTAATTCCGTTTGCTTTCTCTCCGGATGATTTAACCATCTTCAGTACCGGACCAATGGGCATAACAGGAGCATCCTTCAGTGTGGGACGGTCGCTGATTTTTTGAAGCTCATACGTAAGCTTCAATAAATCGTGTTTCCGTGCCAGGTACAACGCAAGTGCCCGGTTGTGCGAGAACCGGACAAACAAGACATAACCGGCTTCAAAATCCTTCTTTTCAGACTCCAGCCAATCTTTTATTTCTTCATGTGGTGTCATAATCACAGTTTTAAAAACAAAACCGGAGCGTTGGCCCCGGCTTTGTTTTATTCGTTAATAGATTACGGGATGGGGGTAAATACGCCGGTTTCGCAATCAAGCGACCCTGTTGCTGTTACCAAAGCTCCTGTATAATTTGGGAGCGGTGTAGTTGCCGGGGCTGTTACCTCGATGGTAATTCCTTTTGCAGAACCAGGAGCATCACCTGAATCACCTTTGATCGTAACTTCAAGGTCGTAGTTCTCGTCGCCAAGCACGATGAAACGTTTTTCGGTTTCGTGAGGAAGCGGAACAACAAAAATCACATTCGAGTTGATAGCAGATTTCGCCAGGCTTTTGGCCTCGTTACTGATATCAGGAAATTTGAACGTTCCTTTATTGTTGAACATTTTACAATCCTTTTCGCCAATTGGTTCAAAATCTACTTTCCCCTTTCCCTGGGTCGTGTAAAGCTCGTTCCACATTTTACCAACTACCAGTTCAAAATCACCTGCTAACGTTACGTTAGCAAGAGCTGTGGCAGGAGCAGGAGCAACGGCAGGCCATGTTTTAATGAAGCTCTTGTCAATAAAATAGACCTTGGTTTTAATGCCGGACGGGTTTACTTTCCCGGCCGGCCATGTCAGATTTTCAAAAATCATATTCCAGATATTAAACTGAGTATTTCATTACTTTCATAAACCTCTTGTCAAGAGTATCGAAACCAACACCATAGAAGGCCATCATAAAGAACTGAACCATTTTTGGGTTGTCGCATTCGCGGATTTTCACATCCTCCTTGTCGCTGTCCTGGTCGCATCCTACAAGCATATTGCCTGGAAGTGTAAAGATTAACTTATCAGTACCCTCCATATTGTCAAGAGGAACAAAGTTGCATCTCTTGTCAGAGCCAATCAATGTGCGCTGTGTAAAATCAGCAGCCCATGGAGCATGTCCATACTCGTTAAAAAAACAATCCTCATACATTTCAAGAACTGAATAAGGCAGATAAAGATTTGGGCGTTGTTTTTTCAGTAATGGATTTAAACCACGCCATGTATCCTTTAATACGTCACATACGTTGATGGAGGTAATGGCAGTAGCCGATACATCGACATAGTTACCTTTTCCAGTAGCAAGTTCTCCAGCTGTGATTTTAGCAGCCATCTGAGTTGCCCAACCGTTGAACAGATCAGCAGAAGTAGTACCGACAGCATTACGTACTGCAGTGAAAGATGCATCGTACAATGCTTCACCAACTTTCTTTGCCATCTCAAGGGCTACAAGCTTTGCGATTTCGCGCTCAGTAGGTTTTTTGTTGGTCTTTTCGGTGTAGAGCGTACCAAGGATTGCGTTCGGGTCGAACTCTTTAACCACATCGCCCAGGAATGTTGACCATTCATATGGAATAATGGTAGTGTTGTCCGTCGCATCTTTGGCAGTGCGATAAGGTCTGAGCTGAGCATCGGTGTCTAATGTTCCACCGACTACTGTGCCCTGAATTCCTGTCCTAAGCGTCATGTATTGAAGCATGTCGCTTAATACAGCTACCGGCATAGTAAGAAGTTCCTTCTTATACTGTTTGCCGGCGTCGATTAATGCTTGATTGATATTTATCATTGCTCAAAAAAAATTAAGATTTCTTTAAATATTCCTGGCAAGCGCCTAAACGATCCCAGAAGGTTGTTTCACCAGATGCGCCTTTATCGGTATCCACAATTACAATTGCAGTTCCGGCACCGGCAGCGCCTTCGAGTTCAGCCACGCGGGCTTCGAGTTCCTGAACACGGCCAGTTGCCGTTCCAAGTTCGGTCGTGCGCTCAGCAAGATGGTTCCGCTCTGCCTCTGCACTCTCAAGTGCAGTCTCAACAGCCTGTGCCATCTGATCAGTGAGTGCGATGGTGCCGTCAGCGCTTTCAAACGCCTCGACACCGGCTACTGTAGCAAGTCTTTTGTAACTCATATTTAAAATTTTGGGGGTATTTACTGAAGAGGAAGGAGATGAAGCCAGTGAAGCTGCACGCTGAACGGCAAAATCGAGGTTTCCGATTGAATCGACAAACGATCCGATTGCATCCTGGGCAAAGTAAACCTTGCCGGTGCAATGAGCATCGGTTATTCCCGGACGGTTGCCCTGGACAGTTGCAATAAACTTTTGTGCAAGCGGACCAAGTACGGTGTTTTTGTACTCCTCGTAATTACCGGCACGAAGATCTTCAAAGGTTTTGGTTTTGTCGGTTGACTGGGGAGCTGTGACAGTATGAAATTTCACACCCTTTGCTTCCCACATGGGCTGTGCATCGGCAAACGACATTAATACACCGATACTGCCAAGCTGTGCCGTTGAATTATTTGCAATTACCTCGTTACAGCAACTTGCCAGCCAGTAAGCAGCTGAGCAGGCCATGTCTTCAACATATGCAATAATTGGTTTTGAGGTTCCTTTGATGATGTTGGCCAGTTCCTCTGTTCCGGATACTGTTCCACCTGGAGAATCGAGGCACAAAACTATTGCATCAATATCAGGGTTTGAATCGGCGCTCTGGATCCATCTACCTACAGTTGCCATTCCAACCGGTCCGCAACTCTGATCATATTTGGTGAGACTTCCCTGAATGGGAATAATACGAACAGTTTTGGTGGTACCCGATTTCGGATCGGCGTAAGCTGATGCCGAGGGCTGCATTGGTTCAGATGCTTCAAATGCCATATTCGGAGTGAACAGGCCGGCAATTAGCGGGCTCATCGTGTCGATGGCCAGGCTGTCGATTGCCCAGGGCTCGGAAAGAATAGATTTTATGAGCTGATAATTCAACATCTGAGTATCATTTTTTACAATGTTACTCTGGTGAATTACCAATTTAAAGGACTTTTAATTTCAGGATATTAATGGATTCCCTTTAAATTTCAATGTAATTACCGCTTCATAACCGTTAAAGCCACCTGCTTTTCCGTCAACGGTCCGGTTATACAATAACAGTGCTCCCCGTTTGGATGATCCAATCTTGTAAACTGATCCATTTGCATCGGTTGCCTGGTATATGGCACGTCGTTGTGAGAGCGATAACATCAACCGGTCTTTTTCAGCATCACATTTAGGGATCCGGAACTGAAGTGCAGCAGTATGAAGTACTCCGGCAAAGGATTTACTTGTTTGCTCTGTCAGACTTGCCGAAAATCCGGTATAGTCAATCGGCGTGAATAGTTCAACATTTGGAAAACGGAATTCTATTTTTATGATTACTGCGCTGTTCATTTTCTATCGGTTTTTCGATGATTATTGTTAACAATCTTGCAAAAAGTATCGGAACATTTATTTTGTATGTAATATATTATTGGTATTCAAATATTTGACACTCTTTAAGGAGATCATTGAACCGTGTTTCTTCCACTTTACGCCGATATCGGTAGTCGATTTTCTTAATCATGTCGAAATTTGCGGAATTGTTCCGGTCATTCAGGCCACGGAGAATCGCTTCGATGATTACCTTCTGCTGGTAGCCTTTTTCGTATCCTCTGTCAAAGCAGTTTTTAATCCAGTGTCTAAATTCGTATTCAATGCCTTCCGTGATCTTCTGTTCTCCCCATCTGGAGACATGCAAAAAATGATACCGCAATGCAGTTTCATTAATATTATCCAGTGCCAAAATAAAGGTAATTGAATCGGCTTCGAAAGGCCGGACCATTGATCTGTCAAAGGCGATCACATTTGAGTGTATCAATTTTGCGATGTCGTGGTTTCGACGAAGGCGGATCTCTTTCTCATTGGGATCCGAATTAAAAACAAACCGGCAATAGGATTGCAGCAGCGGAGAAAGCGAGATGGTAATTGACGGACGTGTATTCATAGGAGTATAGGGTTTCACGGTTGATGAAAACCCTGTTTGTGGTGGGAACATGCGAAGATATGAAATTTTGCTTAAATAACAATAAAATAATATTTGTCTGGTGTTTTAGGATTATGAAAAATTGATACTGAAAAAACATACCCCATAGATTTTATCAAAAAATGGCTAAAATTTGTAACCGGCCCTGTTTTGCCCTTGCAACATTTTGATATACAGTGGTTACAAAGTTACAACTTGTTTTAGGGGTGTTTTGTAACCTATTGAAAAACAGTTGATTCAAGGGGGTGCAAAAACAGTGAAATTTGTAACCGGAGCGGAAATCAGAAAAAACCGGAGGTGCTCTCCGGTTACAAATTCAAAAAGTTACAGTTTTTTTTTGAAGTTGTAACCAAGTTGTAACCCTGTAATTATTTGATTCTTCGTATATTATAAATAAAGTTACAGGTTACAAATATATATTGAAAATTTGGGGTTTAAGGGGGAAGGGCGACCCACCCAAACCAACTACTTTTCTAGTCCAAGTCTGCTACGCTACATAATACCTGCTTGCACACGCAGTGATCATTCACGCGGTGTACCGGCTATGGCCGGCACGAATTAAAACAGCCTGACCCTTGCGGGATCAGGCTGGCTACATGATCGGATTGAATAGTGTTGGGTTAGTGATTTAAAATGGTAATCCGTTTAATTCCTCACCTGTTGGGATCGTATCATCATCCTCCATTGCCTGCGCGCTCAGTGTCGAGATAAAGAAACATTCGACTGCCTTATCATCGATCTTCTTGATGATGCGCCGGTCTTCGTTGGCATTGGTACCTGTACAGACGTGGATCGGGTTCAGTGTGTAACCATGGTACTCGCACCACGCTCCCAGGGATGATTTGAACTGGTTTGATTTGTACTTGCTCGACTGTGACGTGCTCAGTGTTGTTTTGAAATTTTCGAATGCAGCTTCGCGTTTGAAAAACACATTGAAATAACCGGCATTGTCCGGACAGACTGCAGGGTGCGGATCGGGAGGGATCACAAAATAATGGTTGGCCCAGATAAAGAACTCTTCATCTTTCGATACTCCGCGCGTCATGAGCCTGCGTAACTGACGTTTCAATAGATTGTCCATTGGTGGCTGAATCTTGAAAAATCGCATCTGCAGTTGCACACAATAAGCCATGAAGTTGTAGAACTTGATCCATTCCTCTTCGGTGAAATCATCAAACAGTAACTTGCCAAACTTGAGGAGTGGTGAACGTGATTCCTTGTAGTCGTTAAACTTCGTCTTTTCGTGATAGTAGTCCGATGCTGCCCCGTTCAGGATACGCGCGATCGTTGAGCTGTCGACATTTTGCAACTCAAAATTCGAGCTTACAACCATCTTGCCTGAAGTATCGTAAGCAAGGATCTGTTTCGAGATGTGTTTGCTGTTCACTTCCCTGTTGCCGGTGACCTGTGTATAAAAGAAATTGAAGTCTGCAAACTCATATAAGTCATCCACTTCGATGATGTTATGAAACTTCGTGAAACCATCGTAAAGGAATTCCGTTTTGTCGGTGATATCCTTGCGCCTGGCACCAATATAGAAGCGTGGCCGGGTGTGCGAAAGTGCTGCACAAAGCAACGATTTTCCGGAGCGTCCGGATGACTGGCCAATCTGCGAGATCTTCATATCCTGGAGAAAAACAAGCCATGGTTTACCCGGATCTTTGTATTGAGAGGTCATATATCCCAATACAAACATCAGGTTGGCCAGCGACAGGTTTTGTTCTTTCGTTTCGGCATCGGTAAGCTTCGAATGATCTTCAATCTCTTTGCGCCAGTGGATGTGTGCAAGGTCGGTCAGGAACTTTGTGAAGATGAAACTATCATCATTGAGGGTGACTTCGTAGCGGTCGAGCTCCGGGAAGTTAGCCAGTTCGATATTACAGTTTTCGCGCTCTTCAGATGTTTTGGCGCCCTTCTGCTTTTCGAGAAGCAAGGCATAGTCCGGAGTAGGTTTCACCTCGATGGCCGGCTGTTTGATTAGCGTGATATTTTTATCGATCACATGGCTGATGATATCGGTCCCCAGTTCCAGTTTGCCCAGGATAAAATTGGGTACATCCTGGTGTTTGACCTTCTCAATCGAATCCTTTTGAATCTTGAGACTTCCGTTTGCGAAGTGCAGATATTCAGTTCTTTTATCGTGATTGATGAAATTGAGTGACGGCAATTCTTTTAGCTCCTGTAGGTTATTCTCTGATATCTGGTTACTCGAATTGATTTTATCGAGGATGGCCACACCATCGATCAGGTTTTTACTCCGGATCCAGTCTTTTGTAAATCGCTTGATGATCTTTTTGATGTTATCCGGATTGATCAGGTCTACAACCTTTCCGTTGATGTGTGCATAGCAATATCCTGCTTTCCTGTGATACGGACTATCAGTCACATAAAAGCCATGTGATTGAAGGAAATAGTAATAGTTTTCGAGCCCTATATTGTAATTGACAACCTTTTTACCTTTCACATCATCAATCGACTTCTTCCAAAACTTCATCGGAAAACTGCTGGCCTTAATCGTGATAAAATTATTGATGGTGTCCTCCAGGTCGACACCTGAAATATTGATGAAATCCTTAATATCCTTGCAGGGATTTCCTCTCCAGTCTTTTTTAAACTTTAGCCACTCCGGGAGTTGAATTGTTACCAGGTCGATATGGCGGTGCGCAAACTTCATGGCCATTTCCTTACCGGTTGCGTCGAGATCCATCAGCTGGTAATGCCTTTCGCACAATCCATCGAGTGTTTCCCAAACATCGCGAGGTACTTCTGCAGACTCACTGTTTAGCCAGTAAACATTAAATCCAAGGCTGGCCATGTTCAATGCATCGCTTTCACCACTGCAGCGGATCAGGTCCTTTACCTTTGGTTTCTTCCACTCAGGACCTTTATATTCATACTCGCCGGTATCAGGATTTACAAACTCATTATCCATCGACTGCAGCTGTTTAAGGCCAAAGATGTAATTGGTGGGCTTGGTACCTACATACCCGAACCTAAATTTTTTATCCAGTTCGTGAGGTTTATAGATCTTTTTGAAGCTTCCTTCGTTAAGCAGGAAAATGGGGAAGTCATCGGTTGACTTGAAAATGTGGACAATATCTTTTTTGTATCGTTCACTGTAGCTGATCATTTCATATTTAATCAGCGATTTCATATTGAACCGGTCGAGGTGACCTATTTCCATATAACGGCCAATGCTTTTAAGATCAATTTCGGTGGGTTTGGGCTTGTATTCGAAGTTGTATTCACCTTTTTTGTCCTCGGGTCCGACTTCTCTCCAGGAGTATTCGGCTTTATAAGATGGCCGTTTGAAATCGCTGCCGCCGACTTCGCGCCGAACGATCACTTCCTGGATAAAGCGCAGTGCATCGATATAGATCAGGTTCTCGGCCCAACCCACATAGCCAATAGCGCTCATACCCGACATTTCAGACTGATTGCCAAAGTCCGTAATTCGCCAGGTTCCTTTGTAAAGCGATACTTTGGCCGATGCTGTTTTTTCCTCGGATCTGCACTTTACAAAATGCTTTGTGTCTCGAAAATCAACACCAGGGAAATAATACTGAAAGATGGTCAGACCATGCTCCGTTGCATCAAGGATTTTATCTGCGTCAATATAGATCATAGTTTTTTCAGTAAAACGAAACGTACTTGGTTAGTTTGTTCAATCTCAGGATATTTGGCTTTCAGAACATGCGACAGCTTAGCTGCAGACAGACCATATGTCAACAGGCTGAAGCCGTTCATTCTTGCAAAATCTTTCATTTCGAATTCCCAGGTATCCATGATTTGAACCTGTGTTTTATCATGTGTTTTCGGATCCTGCAGTGTGATCACTTCGCCTTCAGCATCGAGTGATTTATATAGCCAGGTAGGCGGAACAGCGATCGCAAAATAATCCTGCTTTGGAATGCCGTGGTGTATAAGGTTTTTCATAGGAAATGGATTTTGAAAGATGTTTACAGGTATGGAGTATCAAGCAGGATTTTGTGAGCGGCATTTATGGCATCTACAAATTCTTCTGAATTAGATTCTAATTGATTTTCCAAACAATTTACGAATCGAAGATTTGTCGCATTTTCTCCAGTTGTTTTTTCAATTGATACATCTGCTTTAAAGAGTTCTACAACTAAAAAGTAATTTTCTTCGGGATGTATCGCAGTGAAACATGGTCCGATTGAGTGCTTGAAAAATTTTACAGTTTTCATTTGGCTTGTTTATCAAGTATTTCGTAGATAATTGTCTGCTTTGATTGAAATTCACTGATCTTATAATGATCTGCGATCTCGGTCCTTTCATAATCGCTCATTGCTTGAAGTTCAAGAACATCGTATTGTTTATGAATGGCTTTGCTGTGCTCAATCAATTCAATGACTGCCTGTTTTAAACTATCGGTGTAGGCCTTAACCCGGTAAGGTTGATTTCCCTTTTCAGTAAGGAGAAAATCCATCATATCAAGAATATCCCTGATCTGATATAAGTCGCGTTTTAAGTCTTCCATTGGTTTATCTGAATAAAGGATTGATAATCTGAATGCCATAATTGTGCTTTGTGGCCAGTTCTGCAATGTATCGGTCCGCTTTGGCTGCTTCCACATCTTCCTGGTGCACATTGATAGTTTTCTGCGTTGTCTCCAGCTGCAGCGTGAATCCATGATCCTTCACTTTTTTGTTGCAGAAGTATTTCCGGTCGTAAGTGTTGGCCATATGGATCCGCTGTCCGTCTTCGAATGGAAGGCCGTATGCCTTTTTAAACCAATTCACCATTTCGAGACCTGAAGCGAAACCATCGGCCTGTGCAAGTTTTTGAATCTCATCATTCGATAATTGCACATCATTCACAATGACTTCATAAAAAGTTGCAGCCGATTCCCGGATAGAAATGGCTTCTGTCTTCCTGCAGGCGACTTCTCCCAGCTTCTGGCAGTATTTGGTCTTTAGTCCGGAGTACAGGTAAAGCTGATCCCCCTTCCGGATGGGCCGTTTCCGCTTTGCCCTGATGGTGGTACACTTTGGTTTTACACCCGTCCGCTTTGCGTAATTCTTGTCGAGCATGGCCAGGATACCCGGTGCAAACTCTTTATTGAAATTTAGTGATGGCATGGCTTAGTCGTTTGGATGATTTTCGAAATCAAAAAGTGATATAAGGTTATTAATCTCATTATTCAATGAATACGGATTACTAAACACTGGTAAGTTCTGTTCTTTAATTCCTGCTTTAATCAAAAGACATTCAGCAGCATTTATCTCCAGGAATGCTTCATTAAGGTGGATTACAATTGCTGCGCGTGTTGCGTCAGGAAGTGTTTTCACCATTTTCCTAAATTCAGTTTTTGTCATGGCTTAGTCGTTTAGATAGTTTTCGAAATTACAAAGTGGAAATATTTTCATTACTGCTTTTTCCAATGACCATGGATCGTTAATGCTAGGTAACCTGCCATATTTTTCAATTAAAATACATTCTTCTGCAGTAAGCTTTTGGAATGTTTCATCAAACTCTTGGTGGTTTGAATGAGGTGCGTCAGGAAGGTTTTTCACCTTTTCCCAAAATTCAGCGTTTGTCATGGCTATTCTTTTGTTAGCAGCTGCAGCTGAAGTTTGGTAATACTGACGATTGTATTCACAGAGTTACAAATCTGCTTTGCCTGGGCAACATATGTAGGATCCTTTCGTACTTTATCAATGTCTTCGAGTAATGCTTTCGATAAGTTAATGAGCGCTTGTTTGTTTTCGGTATAGATGGCCGGTTCTGCCCTTGGCGAAAACTTTGCCGGGAGTATTACTTCATTAACCTGTTGGTTTACTTTTAATTCATAGTATTCTTCTGTATCAATAATTGCAGGCTTGAAATTCTCAAGCCAAAGACTGATCATCTCTTCGCTTTGCTTACGAAAGATGGTTGGCGTATTGTCTAATTCGACAACGATTTCATAAGCACCACGTTTATTTTCGAACGATCGGATAACGGCAATCTGATCGCGGTAGACTTGCTGTTCACTGCTATCGATTAGTTTCTGAAGTTTAAGTAAGCTCATTGATGGTTCTCCTTATTTTAATTTGATTTCTTTTTAATTCAATTAATTCCGGCATTTCTGCGATCGCTGGTCTCAACTCCCTGTTTTTATGGGCTAAAAGATTTGTTATATACTTATCGTCAAGTGTATCGCGTCCGGCGTTTTTCTCCAGGTGTTCAGTCCGGTTTATCAGTTCCCAGTTATTTGGTTTACAATCCAGTTTGTTATCGGATAGGCATCTTAATACCATTCCTTCAGGTACCGGACCATTCACCTGCTCCCAGTTGAAGAGCTGCAGAGGCATCCAGTTGGCAAGTGATACCCTGATATACTTTTGACTTCTGGCATTTTCGTAAACCCGAAGGCTGATCTCGCCGTCTGACTTGGTATTGTGAGGAACGTGTCCTTTGGGAAAATACGAGTTGCTGCATGTCCTCCTCCTTATTTTTACAACTTGCTTAGCAGTACGTTTCAATTTCAGTAATTGCAATTTGGCATGTATCGAGTCAGATGTGCGATTAAGCAAAACGCCAATTTCAGCATTCGACAATTCTGTGAAATTGTCCCGGATAATTTTTTCCTCTTCGGCAGTGAATTGAGTCCATTGCGCCAATTTTATTCCATTGCGCACCAATAGTTGATATACCTGGTGACGCTTAAGTTGAGATTGATTACATGTTTCATTAATGCCGAGAGATTTGAAATTATTTAAAACGAAATCTTTCTGTTGATCTGTGATCTTGAAGCCGGTCCGACTCAATTTCATCCGCTTAACCTTTGTCTTAACGGTTGAGAGTTCTCTGTTCAGAGTTTTGGCACAAAACGCATATCCATTTTGAGGATAATTATCTGTCAGGAATTGTTTTTCCTGTGGTTTCCACTTGTTGTTCATGGGAATTCGTATCTGGATGTGTCGGGCCACTGACCGCAGTGGGCTACGAGCTGCTGGATCTCTTCGGTGTTATCTTCATCAAAAATGCGGTATCCATGATTCCTTGCATAATAATACTCTCTCATTGCTCCTTCGCTTTCAACCCAATCCCTGAGTTGAATAATGCACGTTGCCTTTTCTTTGAGCACTTTCATGCAAAGCTCCATCGCTTCATCCCAGTTCCACGAATCAGGGATCCCAATGTTCAGCGGATTTATCACGGTGGAGACACCCATCATTTTGAGTTTTGCTTCAACGGCTGCGAATTTTATTTTGCAGGCTTCCTTATCCAGTCCGGTAATTTTGCCGGAGATGTACATTTTCAATTCCATCTGTTTAAATATTAAAATATTGCGTGTATGACACCTGCAAAAAAGATCACTACAGTTGATACCAGTAAGGGTCTGGCCGAATCGATTTCTTTTTGGGTTGGCCGTACCAGGTCGAACGATTCCAGCCTTACACCTTGATTTGTACATTCGCCATGCTGATTCCAGGAAACTTGCATGAGGATGCCTGCAGGTGTTTTGATCGCGCCTAAAATGGTCGTTGGGTAGCCTCTTTTTAGGTCATCATAAAACATGTCGGATGATTCGAATGGGAGGTTGCATTTGAGTTTTGAGTTTTCGACCTCTTCTGTTGAGAAACGTGGATCGAAGAATTCTCTGATAGTTTTTTTAATGCTCATAACGATAGATGATTAAAATGTTAATAGTTGTTTACGACGAAACCTTTTAGCCACTCTATTCGTATATTTGAAACGTGAATGGCCAACGGCTATTTTGATATTTGATGTTTCTTGAACTGGAACTAAAATTTTGATTGCCCAAGGGCGAGATCTTGCCGGATCTCGCCCTTTTTTGGCAGTTGTTTTCCCACCACAACAGGGGAAGTGAATTAGAAAGAACGCCGGCTGCCCGCCGTGGGTAATATTGTTTGTGTCTTCGGGGGACGCTAGATTAAATTCTTTGAATATGCATATGCCACAAGTTTCCTGTCAGGGGTAGTTTTACCCTTAATACCTGTTTTTGTGTACATGTTATTAATGTGATTGTGGACCGTACAACGTGAAATGAAAAGCTTTTCGGCAATCTCTTCCTCGCTCATTCCAATACAGAAAAGCCTTAATACTAATCTTTCGCACTTGCTTAAATCGCAGTTGATTTTTGGAGTGCAAAAACCTAATTGACAAACTTTTGTCGAACGTGCTGGGCAAAACACATTTTCAATCTTAAAATTAAAATGCTCGTCAATATCAGGGACTCCATCTTTGCATGAGAAATTGCATGAAAGGAATTGTTTGACGCGCATCAACACATCAGCCCTCATTCCTCCATGACGTTTGACCAGCTGATCGTACGTTTCAGGGTAGGTTTCCTTGATAGAATTATCAACCTTCAGCAACCAGGATATTGGCATGTCCTTAACCTGAGACATCACTCCTGTGGACATATCTTCAACGACCAGGTATTTATTCTCGCTGTTAGTATAAACCTCAAACATTGAGAAAGGATTTATTTGTAATGATGCTTTGGATCATCATGATTTCTGCCGGGCGAAAATCTCCCTTTTTCATTCTAAGCGCAAATGTCCTTTCAGAACACTCAAGCTGCTTTACCACCTCGCGCTTAAAGAGCATCTTGACAGCATGATCCAGACCCTGATAATAGTCTGTTGGGTTCAATTTTTCTTCTGTGTTAATCTCGTTCATTGTTTATTGCTTTAAAGTGTGCTATATTTACCGGAGACAGTGCAAATATATACATGAAAACACGTAAAAACATGTAATTATTTACGCGAAAACGTGTTATTTATAATTAGACTAATTATGGATTTATCGCCCGTAAATGAAAGGATAAAAATATTTTGGAAGCAAACAGGTATGACACAGCATGTTTTAGCTGAGAAAATTGGTTGCGTACAACAAGATATTAGTAAGGCTGTCACTAATTTACACAAACCGGGTCTTGATTTGATAACAGGAATTCTTGTTGCGTTTCCTGATGTTTCATTTGAATGGCTTGTTTTTGGCAGGGGCGAGATGAAGAAAAGCGATGTACCGGCCTATAATACAGGAGAAGTATTGAGAAAAACAGATGATCCGGAGGCGAAAATCTTTAGCTGTAAAGACTGTATTGAGAAGGAAAAGCGAATAGACGAACTTACCAGAGAAGTAAAAAAAGGGGAATATACTATAGGAATACAAGATAAATTAATAGTAGAGTATGAAACACAACTTGGAAAAAACGCCAAAGTATCCTGAGAGTGGTGCATAGCTGTTTTAGAATGCTTTGTATTTATTTTTTTGATTGATGCAATCCCGAACGTTGACGGATAAGGAAATGATTAACCCTTAATTATAAACGATGAAAAAATTTAAAATTATTTACGAGCATGTTTTACTGGATCTGGAAAACCCAAAATCTTTCGATGTTGAATGTCCTGTGGTAAATAAACAGATCGAACAAGGATGGTCTGTTGTGAACACATTCCGTTTTAATAGTTCCCGAATTGCCTTTGTGATGGAGAAAGAAATTCATGATGTTAATATTCAATAGAATACAAAATATAAAATCCCGCCATGTGACGGGATTTAAAACCAAATAATATGAATCACTTTATTGAATTAACAGAACTTAAAGGAGACAAATTTTTACTGAATACTGAATTAATCTTAAGAGCAAATGCAATGGGAGATGGCACTTTATTGACTACTTCTATTCCAAGAGATAAGGGTGTCGTATCATCGTACGTCCCGGCAAAAATTGATCAGCACCATTCCTGTATTAAATATGAAGTAAAAGAGAATTACGCTACTGTAATGGCTCTTATTCTTAATAAATAATCACGCCATGTGGCGGGACTATAAACCCAATACTATGAATAAACAATTTATCCTCTTAACAACGACAGAGAATACCGAAATTATTATCTGTCTTTCCAATATTGCAACAATCCAGGCTGCAGAAAGAAATCAAAATATGACCGAAATCAAGTTCAACTATGCAAAAGATAATGAATTACAACCTTATTTTATAGTTGTAAAGGAAGAATTTGGCCTAGTTAAATCAATGCTTGGATTAAAGTAGGCAAGTCTTCAATATGTGTATTTCGAATACAAAACAAGTACACAATACAGACATAAATACAATCCCCAGGGATGCCGGCACGGAATACAAATTTTAAAAATGTGCAAATCAAAGGGATAGACGGGTTTTGAAGATCCCCGCAGCTCCACGGCAAAATGGCTGTAAATCTATTGATTTACAGCCATTTTCGCATTTCAGACCATAAGAGACAATAGGTGCAGTTAATTTGATAGTTTTTTCAAAAAAAATTGCCAATTTTGAAGGAAACCTCATAAACTACGAAACCATGATTAACAGAGTATTGGTGTTCCTGCTTTTAATCACTTTTATTGCCTATTCGTGCAGCAAACAATTGAAAAAGAATACCTCAGATCAGACTTCAAAAAGAACTTACAACGAAACCTACAGCGGAAATAATTTAAATCACATCGCCTTTCCACTTGGCGGTTTGGGTGCAGGAATGATCTGTCTGGAAGGCACAGGCGCATTTTCGCACGTTTCTGTACGTAATTCCCCCGATGTATTTAATGAACCACTGATCTTTGCCGCAATTTCAGTAAAGGGGAAGGAGAATGGTGCGAAAATTTTGGAAGGGCCAGTACCAACATGGAAATATTTCGGAAGTCCAAACACTGCAAACGGAGGCGGAAATAAATCATATGGATTGCCAAGATTTGAGAATGCCGATTTTACTGCCCGTTTCCCCTTTGCCACTATAAATCTGAGTGATAAAGATATACCCTTGGAGGTGAAGATTACCGGTTGGAGTCCATTTATTCCTACTGATCCGGATCAGTCAAGTTTACCTTTTGGAGCAATTGAATATACTTTTAAAAATGCTGGTTCAACACCCATTGAATCGGTTTTTTCCTTTCATTCAGTCAATTTCATGAAGCAAGGTGCGGGTGAAAATTCGATAGAACCGATTTCGAATGGATTTATACTCAAACAAAAAGCTGCAAAAAATGAGGAGCAGACACAAGGCGATTTTGCCATTTTTACAGACCAGGCTTCAACTGTAATTGATTATGCTTGGTTCCGAGGTGGATGGTTTGATGCGCTTAGCATGGCATGGAAAAATGTGGAGGAAGCAAGCCTTGTTCAAAATCAGCCACTGAAAAAGGATTCTCCTGGTTCCTCTTTTTATGTGCCTGTTAAGCTGGCACCAAATGAAGAAAAAACAGTTAGAATCATGATGGTCTGGTATGTTCCTAATTCTAAAATCAGGTTGGGTAACGATCCTGTTGGTGCCTCGAAATGCAACCCTGCATCTGGTTGCTGCGCATCACCTTATTATCAACCCTGGTATTCCGGGAAATTTGCCAACGTCACAGAGGCTTCGATGTATTGGAGCAGCAACTATAACGAACTGAAAACCAAATCACAACTCTTTACAGATGCCTTCTTCAGAAGTACCCTACCGCCTGAGGTCCTCGAGGCTGTTTCTGCAAATCTTACAATCCTGAAATCGCCTACTGTTTTACGTCAGCGTGATGGAAAGCTATGGGCTTGGGAAGGTTGTAACGATAATTCGGGTTGTTGTGAAGGATCATGCACCCATGTTTGGAATTATGCCCAGGCAATTCCTCACTTATTCCCTTCATTGGAAAGGACACTTCGCAATACTGAGTTTAATGAAAGTCAGAACCAGGAAGGACATCAGTCTTTCCGGTCGGCATTACCAATAAGGCAAAAAGTTCATGATTTTTATGCGGCATCCGACGGACAATTGGGAGGTATTATGAAAGTTTACCGTGAATGGCGGATAATTGGTGACAGCCAATGGTTAAAGGAGCTGTATCCCAAAGTAAAAGCAAGCATGGACTATTGTATTAATACATGGGATCCACGTCACAAAGGTATCCTTGAAGAACCACATCATAATACATATGACATCGAATTCTGGGGACCAGATGGAATGTGTACAAGTTTTTATCTGGGTGCTTTATTGTCCGTCTCACAAATGGGTGAATTCCTAAAGGAAGATGTTTCCTCGTACCAAAAACTTCTCCAATCGGGCAAGACTTTTATGCGTGATAGCCTTTATAATGGGGAATATTTTTATCAGAAAATTCAATGGCAGGGACTTAAGGCGCCAAATCCGGTAGAAATGTCAAAGAATATGTGGAATTCGAATTATTCCGAAGAGGCACAGTTATTATTGAAGAAAGAAGGTCCTAAATACCAATATGGCAAAGGGTGTCTTTCGGATGGTGTGCTTGGTTTCTGGCTGGCGCAGATGTGCGGACTTGATAATCCGTTGGATACAGGCTCGATCAAAAGTCATCTTAAATCTGTATATAAATATAACCTGAAACACGATCTCTCGGACCATGTTAATCCCCAGCGTCCATCGTATGCACTTGGAAAGGAAGGGGGGCTCTTACTCTGTACATGGCCAAAAGGAGGCAAATTGTCGTTGCCTTTTGTATACAGCAATGAAGTCTGGACGGGAATCGAATACCAGGTTGCATCACATCTTATGCTGATGGGTGAAGTCGAAAAAGGACTTGATATTGTAAGAACATGCAGAAACCGGTATGATGGACAGATTCGGAATCCATTTGATGAATACGAATGTGGTCACTGGTATGCACGGGCCATGTCGAGTTATGGTCTGCTTCAAGGATTGACAGGAGTTCGCTATGATGCAGTTGATCATATACTATCCATCGATTCGAATATAGGTGATTTTGAAAGCTTTATTTCCACTGAAACAGGATTTGGAAACGTCAGCTTAAAAAATGGAAAGGCTTCAT
>Ga0209123_1000592_pt1 | contig 43802 bp, 26 predicted proteins | sample BarGraIncu00431A_FD_184500 | JGI IMG/M metagenome (GOLD analysis project Ga0209123, IMG submission 184500) | Arctic peat soil microbial communities from Barrow, Alaska, USA - Barrow Graham LP Incubations 004-31A (SPAdes) (version 2) | ecosystem: Environmental > Terrestrial > Soil > Wetlands >...
TTTCGATACAAACAGCTTCACTTGGGAAATGTTTGTCAAAATCTAATAGTTTCATGTGCTTGTTCTTTTGTTACTATAAAGATACGAAAAATCATTTATAAACTGTGTTTATTGCGGATAATCATTTTAAACTATATTGCAAATGGCAGCAAAGTCAGCGTCAAAAATCAAAATAATGGTTGGTTCTACCGTTTACGGTTTCGAAGACCAACTATCAGCTCTTGTAGCTCAATTGGTTACAATGGGCTATGATGTAATCAATTCACATACAGGTAGAATTAAGGTCAATCCAAATCTTTCTAATTTGGATAATTGCCTGAATGCCGTTGAGGAGTGTCACTTGTTTTTGGGCATTATACGCCCATATTATGGCACAGGCAACATTGGAGAATTGAATATTACCTTCGAGGAAATCAAAAAAGCCATTGAACTTGAAAAACCATATTGGTTTTTAGTTCACCGCGATGTGGTTTTTGCACGGCAGTTATTCAATAAGATGAAAACCAAAGAAGACGGGAAAAAGTTGTTCGAAGTGGTAGAAGTTACGAAGAACTCTCAATTTGACCCCCGCTGTATTGACGTATATGAATATGTTATCAAGAACCATGTGCCGGTCGAACTTCGGAATGGCAATTGGGCGCAAGAATTTTATCGATTGGATGACATGATGATTTATGTCACTTCTCAATTTTCGGATAAAGATTTTGTCAATAATATTTTAAAACAAAAGGAGGCTAACAATGGACAATAATAGTTTTATCATAGATAATCTTTTGCAGCAAGCCGACAATGAAAGAATTAAATTAAAAGCAAATGCAAAATTAGAAGTCATAGCCAAAGAAATAACCGGCTTTATCAACTCGCATGGTGGTGATTTGATATTGGGTGTTGATGACAATAAAGATATTATCGGCATTGATAATGCCGAACAATTTGCAATGGACATTCAAAATTATCTTACGGATAATATTGTTCCAATTGCCCCCATTTCTGTATTGTCACTAACCTACAAACACAAAGAACTTATCCTTATTAGTGTTTGGGAGGGAGCAAAAAAACCCTATTCCTTTAAACAAGTAATTTACAATCGTGTTGGAAGCAATACGGTGGTGGCGAAAAACACCGAAATCCTTAGCTTGATTGAAAATCGAAAAAAAGCAGACTTTAATTGGGAGCGTATGCCTGTTCTTGGTGCTGAGTTGGCGGACTTAGACAGTTACGAAATTCAACGCACCATTGAGTTAGTCAAAAAAAGAGATGCTCAGCGTACTTTTACCGATGTAGAAGATTTTCTCATTCAGCAAGGATTGATACTAAACGGGAATATTACGAATGCCTGTATGGTTCTTTTTGGAAAAAACCCAACACGTTTCATTTCACAATCCAAAATCCGACTAACTGTTTACCCACACAAAAATGCAACAAATACTTTTTTAGAAGACCGTTTTTTTGAAGGAAATATTTTCAGCAATATCACCTCAGTGTTTACATACTTGGATGCCCTATACGCCAAAACCATAAAAATTGAGGGTATTCATAGAACTGAAAAGAAAAACTATCCTGAAATTGCTTTGCGTGAAGGCATTCTGAATGCAATTGTACACAGAGATTATAAATCGGCAAATGGCTTTCTACAAATTTCCATTTTCTCCGACAGAACAGAGATAAGTAATTATGGAAGTTTGCCCGAAGGAATCACTGTTGCTGACCTAAAAAAAGAGCACCCTTCTATATTGAGAAATCCCGATATAGCAAACATTTGTTTTATCCGTCAATACATTGAAATGGTAGGCAGTGGTATTATTCGTATTCTATCTGAATGTAAGAAAAATGGATTCAAAACGCCTAAGTGGATTGATAAAAACAATATCCTATTGCTTACTTTCCCCGGTGTTTCACACGTTATGAATGAGGGTATAAATGAGGGTATAAATGAGGGTATAAATATAAATATTGAGGGTTTAAATGAGGGTACAAAAGAAGTATTGAAAAAGATATTTTCGTACATAGATAAAAATCCATTATCAAAAACTACTGATATTGAAAAACTTATCGATAAAAGCAATGCCACAACAGAACGATATTTAAAAATGCTAAAAGAAAACAAGTATATCGAGTATGTTGGAGCGAACAAAACAGGAGGGTATAAAACCTCAAAATAAATTTCATTATTCACAAACAATTGTCATGTTGTAAACTAAGTATCTTTTAAACAAACATAAATGTAGCGCCCTTATGGAAGAATCACTGTTTCTTAATACCCTTGCATTTGAGTTCCCCAAGGAACCCAAAATCTTCTATTTCTCAAAAGAAGATAGAAAAGATGTTTCGCTTACAAAATTAAGTCACCAACTGTTTCCGATAAATATCAAAGATATTTTTCCCAACCTTACAAATGACTGCTTTCTTTATACTTCGTTTACCCGCAAATTAGAAGGTTTTACGCCGTTAAGTATTAACTTTACAACTGACAATTACGCCCTTGTCAAACGCTACTACAACCGCGAAATTAAGTATTATTTCACGCATAGAAATTATCTGGTCGAACCTACTTTTATTCAGGATAATCAAATATGGTTGCGCAATAATACCGATAAAACTCCAACTGGTTGTACGCTTTACGATAGGTACACCATTAAGGTAAATTTCAATCACTTCACAAACTTACCTGAGTTGGTTTTATCCTACGACCGAAAAGCAAAAGTGCTTAATAAATCGGTAGAAGCATTTCTATCCGAAGAAGAAAATGCAACCGCCGACCTCTTTAATAGAGTTGTTCAGGTAGAATATTTTGAAAATGAAGAGAAAAAAATTACCAAAACTCGGGTAACAAAATATGAAAAATTGCTAGAATCAGAAAGGACTATTGAATATAATAATGTTTATCCAATAGTTGGAAGTAAATTAGCTGCATATCTTTGTTTTGAGGACGACGAAGATAATGATAACCCATTCCAAAAGGTGAATCGTTACACAAAATACCTTTCTAAAATCTTTGGCTTCTACAATAAGTATCTGAAAAATGAAAGCTTTCAGAGAGTCGTGCCAATATCCGATAAAGGTTTTGATAATGCCAAACCACTTCAGATTGGAAAAACAACTCCTCAAAGCAAACAACTAATATTTGGCAAAAACAAAACAAATAAAAATGTTATTGATGTCATTCCGCAGCGCGGTGTAAACAATGGTCCATTCAACCAACCACGCTACAATAACAATCAAATGTTTTTTATTACTTCGGCCGACCATGTACCACACACAAATGTGTTATCGGGTTACATTAAAAAAGGTTATAAAGTTTACAAAGGTTTATTGCAATACACAGACGTGCCCGTAACTACAGCTCCAAAAGGCTATAGCATTGCATTTACTAACTCAAACAATCCATTGCCGGAGATAGAAGAAAGACTTGAAAATATCGACTGGATTCCGGGTGTAAAATACCTTGCAATATACCTCACTCCTATTGGTAAATATGCGAAAGATAAAGAACAACGAAAGATTTATTACAAAGTCAAAGAAAAACTTCTGAAACGAAATATATCTTCACAATGTATCGAAACAGATAAAATGATCAAAGTACTTGAAAACGATAGTGCTCTTGAAAAGAAAGGTAAAAAAGGACAAAACTTTGCTTACACACTACAAAATATTGCCATTGCTGTCAATGCCAAACTTGGAGGTATTCCTTGGCGTATCAACATGCCAACAGCTAAAGAACTTGTTGTAGGTGTTGGAGCTTTCAAAAACACAGATACAAACGTGCAATATATCGCTTCTGCGTTCTCATTTGATAACACAGGCGCATTTAATTCATTCGAGTATTTCCACAAGGACGAAACTTCCCAGTTGGCTGGTTCTATCGAGGAAGCAATAATCAATTATGCCAATGTAAACGACAAACCGAATCGGCTTGTCATTCATTTCTACAAAGAAATGTCCGAAGAAGAAATAAAACCAATTGAAAATGCACTACACAATTTAGACCTTGACATTCCGGTATTTGTGGTTACAATCAATAAAGCTGAATCCGAAGACTTTGTTGTATTCGACGATAAGTTTACGGATAAAATGCCCTATAGTGGCAGGTATATCAACCTTGGCAACAAAACATACTTACTTTGCAACAACACACGTTACGAAGACAATACATTTAATAGTATGGACGGTTTCCCATTTCCTGTGAAATTGAAAATAAATTGTCCAACAGATAATGAATTGCAATCAGATACCAGAATCATTAATGGACTCATTGACCAGGTATATCAATTCTCGCGTATTTATTGGAAATCGGTAAAACAACAAAACCTACCGGTTACAATCAAATACCCCGAAATGGTGGCTCAAATCGCCCCTCATTTCAACGGTGGCGACATTCCCTCAAACATAGGAAATGATAACCTTTGGTTTTTGTAATTAAATAAAAATCCCCATTCCTCAAATATGGGGAATATGGGGATTAAGAGGAAAAAGAAGATGCTCAAAATATCCAGTTTCCCCAACTTCCCCAATTTCCTATATTATTTTTCTTCTAGTTCAATCATTAAAATAAATAGAATAAAATATACACAATGGAATTGATTCAGATAATCATAGAAATAATATTAGTCATTATTGGCCTTTATTTGGCATTCTTTAAATCATATTTTCAAGAAAAAGGTAAAAACTTGGCTACTTCTGAAGATATTGAAGAAATAACTAAAAAAGTAGAATCAATTAAAACTGATTTTATTCGAGAAACTGAGAAAATAAAACTTGACTTACAGTACTCAAACCAAGTTAGATTCTCCATAAAAACAGAGGAAATAAAATGTCTCTTCGATTATTACGAAAAGTACTTCTTATGGCTAAATATATTGCTGGAATTTTATTTTGGAAACTTCAATGAAGATAATCCAGAACTTTTGAAAAACTCTCAAAATGTTATAAATGATGCTAATTTTAAACTTTTACTTGCAGAAGCTAAAGCCGAATTATTAATTGATAATCCTGCTTTATTTAAACACTCAAAAGAGATGAAAATACTAACATTAAAATTTCAACATTTTATAAATAATTCTATTCAAGAATTCAACAAAATTATATTCGAAATTAAAGCAATGAGGTTAACAACACCAGTTGGCGAACAGCTTAAACCATATAAAGAACTTAGTGAGAAAATGGTTGAGTTCAACTTAAAATTTAACGAGGAGAAAATCCTGCATTATAAGGAAATTTTACCTATGAACAAAGAGTTTCGAAAAATGACAAATGAGTTTCTAATATCAATAAGTCAAACAGGTGTAGATAATGAGAAACCTGTTAATTAATAAAAAAGTATATATTTATGGACTTTAGATTACCGATACCAAAAAATTGGCAGGATTTTGAAAGTATATGCCACCAACTTTGGAAAGAAATTTGGAACGACCCAAACGCAGAAAAAAATGGGAGACAAGGTCAAGCTCAAAGTGGTGTTGATATTTTTGGCACACCAATTTATAGTAATGAATTTGCCGGTGTGCAATGTAAAGATAAAGATGGTTTGCTTGGTTCAAAGTTAAAAGTAACTGAACTTAGATATGAATGTAAGAAAGCTCAAACTTTTTCACCGAAAATTACTTCATTTTCTTTAGCAACTACAGCTTCAAGAGATGCAATTATTCAAAAGTCAGCGCGTCAACTTACATACCAAAATACATACGCATTTAGTGTCCAAGTATGGTCATGGGATGACATTCAATCTGAAATCATATATCGTCCTTCAATTCTAAACCATTACTATCCAGCAATTAACCAAACATTCGAAGACCAGTTACAAGTGAGTTTGAATAGATATTCACCTAAAGATATATTTCATGCATATTTTACACGACCACCAGTAAAGAATCTTATATCTGAATCTTTAAAGAACTCACTAATTACATTAGCATATGAATTGAGCGACAACTCTTACCTCCATGGTAAAGCAACAGAATTCAAAATTATTGTTGAGGATAAAAAAATTACTTTCATTGATAATGGTACTGAGTTTAATCCAATTACTCAATTAAATGCAGAGTTAGCATGTGCTGAGAGTAATGTCGGATCATATGTTTTTAAAACGTTCAGTACTCAATATAATGGTTTAATTACTATAAATTATTATCGTAATATGCAGAACAATAAGGCAATCAATTTATTGGAATTTGAAATAAATGGAGATTTAGGGCAACTAGAGAATAAAGATTTTATTGAAATCTTTATAAACCTAAGTGATGTAGCTGATAGAGAATCTGCGAGAAGAAAAGTAAATCTTTTAAATATAACTCCGGAAATGAAAGAGATTATTGTAACTGTAACACATAATATCGCAATGAGTTTTTCAACAGAGTTTATTCGCGTTTTATTAGAAAGATTGAACGAAAACCAAAAATTAATCCTTTCAATTCCGAGAAATGGCATGTTTCTAGATTTTAAATCTTGGTTCAAAGATGATAGATTAATTGTTAATGTAAGATAACTAAAAGAAGCTACAATAATAACATTCACTATGCCAATAAGATTAAGTAAAGCCTGTCAAAATCTAAATGTCGGAATGACGACTGCAATAGAATACCTTGCAAGTCTTGACTACTTTATCCAATTAGACCCCAATTTAAAATTATCTGATGAATTGTACCTAATTCTTGCGGAAAGATTTTCAAAAGATATGGCTCAGAAAATTGTAGCAGAAAAGATCACCTTGGAACGACAAGTTAAAGCACAACAAATTCAAAGGGTATCAATTAACGATAATACCAATAACTTTGAGTTAGTGAATCAATTGCGTCATTTTAAATCTTCAAGTCAAATTGATTTAAACGAGGAAAATAAAAACCCAACAGACATTTTTTTAGAACAATCAGAGAAAATCATTAATTCACCACTCGTTTCGGGTACTATTGATTTAGATACTTTAATTCAAACTAGCAAACTCAAAACAAACAATCCAAATATTAACGATATTAGTTTAGTAAAGAAAAATTCTATTATGAAATACAAAGTTGGAGGTAAAATAACTGGACGGATTAACAATATAAAAGTCGATGGTATAAATGGAGTTAGTGGAGTTTATGTAACACTCGATGCCGAAGATGGTTTTGGTTTTATGCCAAAAGCACTGATGCCAAGTTATTATGATGGGAATGAAAATCTAACAAAAAAGAAATGGGATGATATTGATGTTGTAGTCTATAAAACAGACGAAAAGGGGCTGATTTTGTGTGATAATTATACTTACGAGAAACAACTAAATGCACAACTTGAAGCACAACGTAAACTCAACTATCAAGAGCAGATAAGAGCCTTTGCTTCAAATTATAAATCAGGTGATATTTTTGAAGTTGAAGTCGTAAAAATTCGCAACAATGAAGTAAAGATTAGTCTTGGTGGAAATATAGAAGGTGTCATTGCAAAAGATGAAATCAACTGGAACGAAATTAATCAACTAAATGACTTGTTGTTTGACGGTGAAATTATAAACGCTGTTTATATAGGATTCGAAAATAACAAACTACAATTCAGCCTTAAGCATTTAAATGAGAAGCCATACGATGAAAAACTTTATGACTTAGATTTGCCGGCTTTAATAAATTATATTGGACATTCCGAAAACTCCTTTATCGGACAAGCAAAAAAATATGGAAATAATACATTTATAGAAAATCTTTATTCTGATAGTGTAACTGATAAAGGCAAATTATTAATTGACCCTATTTATTCTTATAATCTCAGAGCATTGGTGGAAGAAAATAACAACTCAGAAATTCAAGAAAATCTGTTTTATAGAATTAGTCTGAAATTGGTATCTCGCAATAGACGAATTGAGCGTAATCAGTTATTTCAATTTATTGCAATTGATATTGTAAAATCCGATAATCCTTATAAAAAAGATGTTGAGTTGACATTTAATAAAAACACAAGCCCTTCAATGAGTGTAGCAGCAGCACATTTATTAGAGGAAGTAGGTAAAAATATGTATTCAACAAAAGATAGAATGTTTTTTGAATTGGTACAAAACGCTGATGATGCTGCCTCCGAAAAAGGCGTATTTATGAAAGTCTTAACGAAAAGTGACTATTTGTTGATCAATCATAATGGTAATAGTTTTGACAAAGATGATTTTACCGCTATAACGTCAGCAGCGAATGGCACAAAGAAAGCAAATGAGAATAAAACAGGATACAAAGGAATAGGATTCAAATCTGTTTTTACTGACTCTGAGGTAGTTTTTATTAAAACAGGTGGCTATCAATTCAAGTTTGATAAAAAAGATGAACGGTTTACTGATTTTGATTCCTTCTATTTTTCAGTTAATCAATTAGAGAGTTCAGAACAGAAACAAAATTTTCTTGAGAAATTTGATGTTGAAAGAAATCGTTTTAAAGGAGTCGAGGATATTCCTTGGCAATTAGAACCTATTTGGGTTGATGAATTTCCTTCAGAATTGGGTTGGTTATTTACTAAATATAATGTATCTATTGCTCTAAAACTTGGTGAGAATAAAATACTTGGCGAGAATGGTTATCAAAAGACTATTGATGATATTATCTGCAATCCAAAATTTATGCTTTTTCTTCGTAACACTAAGCGTATTGATTTTAATAAGAAGTCTGTAAGTAAGGATACTAAGGGGAATATTATAACTCTTAAAAATTCCTTTGACAATGACAGAGTTGAGATGTTTGAAAGAAAAGATTTTCAGATTGAAATCAATGATGAAGTATTTGACCACAGGAGAATTGAGATACGTGTTAAAATTGAAAAAATGGACGAAACGTCTGGCAATATTATAGAAGCAAAATTTGTTGATCTGCATAATCATGAATTGGAAAGCATACCAAAAAAAATTGCAATAAATAAATCTACAAGTATTTCATTTGCCATTCCACTTTCAGAACATGATAAAAGTATAAATCCAAACAAAGCATATACAGATATTTCTTTGTTTGCTTTTCTTCCAACATTGGTAAAGGATTTTAAATTCCCATTCTATATCAACGCCAATTTTATTTTGGATCCCCCACGTCAACGAGTTTTAGGGGATAATCCGTGGAACTTCTTTTTAATGCAAGAAATTGCAATAAAGATAATTGACTGGAGTAAAGAGCTAAATGAAAGAAAGGAAAAAAATGCACTGAATATTTTAGTAACTGAATATTTTGATGAAAGTTCAACGGACACTAAACAACTTGCCACCCATTTTAATTTTGCATATAAGTCTGCACTTGAAGATGTTGCTTTTATTCTCAATCATTCTGAAAATCTTTCGAAACAAGATGAGATAATATTTGATAAAACCGGATTAGCTAAGATTTCTGGTTCCCAAACATTCTGTAAAATCATTGGAACTGATAAAAAATTACCTTCAGAAACAATAGATAGTTCTATTTTAAAAAAGAAGATTTTTGAAAAAGTCGAACATGTTGATTTTGAAGATATATTAAATAAATTAGTTGATAATGCAATTTTAAGTAATTGGTATGTTGCAGTTTCTGAAGAAAAGAAGATTGATTTCCATAATTGGTTGATTAAGAATGATACAGTTTCAAAAAAGATTATCAATTCATTACCTATTTTCCAATTTGTAAATACAATTATTTCTCGAAAAGAAATTGACAAATATTCAAATTATATAATTCTGACTGAACACACAAATCCAATTTGCGAGATTTTATCAAAACTTGGTTACGAATGTTCAAATAATCTGTTCGAAGCACACCCATTAAAAGACTTTATTGATATTCAGGTTGAGAAAAAACTGTTTGACAAAATAGTTAATAGTCAGATTGTCAATAATATTACTTCACTTGACAAACTGCAATTAATAATTGCATTAGCCGATTTTAACGAGATCGGAGAATCTTCTATTGCTGATATTAGCCTGTTTTGTAATTTAAATGGAGATAAAACGCCGTTAGCTAAAATGCTTTCATTTAAAGAAGACACACCAGATTGGCTAAAACCTTATATGATTTGTGCTGAGGAAAATTTCCCCGAATTAGCGAAATATCTGATAAATCCAAAAAATGAATTTTCGGAAGTGGTCTGGAGAAATCTAAATTCAATTGATTTACCAATAGATGAATTATATTCCAGATATGAATGGTCAGATGGTAAATACACAAGGGAGCTTATCAACAAATACAAAAACACCGAAGTCTTTAAATCAACATTATTATCGATTGTTGAAGTAGCTGATAAGGCAATAAAATTATACTATTTGGATAACATTCAAAGTCTTAATTTAAGCCCGAATGAGTTTTACAAGAAAGACTCTTACGAATATCGTGTTTTACAATTAGCTCTGAATTCGTTAGAAACCCCTTCAAGTTTTTCTCAGAAAATATATTATAACGGTGACTGCATTACAAGATTCTCGGTTAAAGACGAAGTAGTATGTGATTATAAAATTGGTTCTGAGCAGAAAAAAGTAAAAATGTCTTTAGCCAAGCTATTGCCTAATTATCAAAATCTGTCTGACTTAATTGAAAAAATCAAAAGTCTGTTTGAAGTAAAAAAAGATTTAGATAGTTTTTTTGATGCAAAGACGAAGACAGTGTATGAAGTATCTTCAGAATTGAACAAATTATTGTCTTTACCTGAAGCAAATTTCTCAGTATGGAATGTTTCTGGTAATGCTTATCAATATCTATTTTCGACATACTATAGAAGAGAAAAGAAAGGATGGAACAACCTTTATGTCCCAAATATAGATTTAAAAAAGGAAACCGATGAGTTTATCCATGAACTTATGAATTTTCTTTACGAAAATCGTGTTGAAATATTATTATCACCATTCACCTATTGGGTAAACAGATACTTTATCGACAAGTATTTTTCTTGTGATTATATTTTTGGAGAAGAAAAACTATTACCTTCAATAGAAAAATGGGCAGATAGCGAACAAAAGAAATCATATTTGATTCAAAATGGAGTCAGGTCATTCGAGGATAATTCTATTAGATTCCGTCAATTATTTATAGAAAATCAACCAATTGATTTTATTGATACTTTATCCGATAAAGATGTTTTTGATAGTCTATATTTTTTTGCAAACTCTGACGATATTAAAAAGCCTTTCGAGGGCAATCAACAATTAGAAATTTTAAAAAAAATCAAAAAAAGAATAAAAGCTCCGATTAATACTTCCATTAATATGGAAGTTCTAACATTAAATTCTCAAGAGTGGAATTCTCAAGAATACAATGATTGGAAAAAGAATGATACTAAACCTGGAATTTTTACATTTCAATCTCAAATGCCCAAAAATATGTGTTTGGGAGATATTTTAATGTCAACCTACAACGAGGATGATTATTTCTATGATAAAAATAACCGAAATCTATTTCTAAATGGCCAAAAGAATTTAGATGATTTGTTGTTCAAAATTGCTAAAGAGAATGAAACTTATTTTAATCTGGATGATTATCAGACATTATGTAGAACTGGAAAAATTACAATTCAGATTGAAGAACTGGAGAAAAAAAATAAATTAATTGATGAGCTCAATCAGCAAAATAAAAAGAAAGATTTATTGCTTCAAAGATATATTGAAATGTATGGCCAAATTGAAGTAAACACTGATCCAATTAATTTACATACTCATGAAATTTCTCCAACAATCAAGTCTGGAGGTAATGATGCCATTTCACAATCAACTCAATATGATGCACAGATTGAAGCACAGAGGTTTTTGATGCAAGAGAAACCTAATTGGATCTTCCCGGATTACTATGGTGAAATTAATGAGCTTGGCATACCTAATCATTATTCTACATTTGAGGTTGAGAATGAGAAAGATGAAATTATTCCAATAGTATTGAAAAGTTATAAAATGCAAAATGAGCCTTTTAAAGTCAATACTATAGAATGGGATTTTATTACGAAGCAAGGAGCGCTACTTTTTATTTACACAGGTTATGATATAAAGAGAATTAAATTACAAGATCTTGTCCGAAATCAATCAAGTGTTGCAATTACATTTAGTACAGAAAATCTTGATATTGAAGAGCGTATCAGTGCATTTGCAGATTCATTACACTTCTTTAAAGAGCTACATTTTGATTTTGAAAGTTTTAAAATTTCCAACACGGCTGAATCAATAAGGGATATTTATAGAATTAATGAAGGTGTACAAGTTTCAAATACAAAAGAAGATATTTAACATGAAATATACACGAGAAGATTATAAGAGATTTCTTAATACTGAGTTGGAAACTCAAATGAAAGAATATGAGCAATTGGTTAACACGAAGGCTATTGTTTTGAAGGAACGAGGTGAGGTTCTTGTTGGTATATTTTTGAAATTAAATTCAAACGGTATGGCAATTTTCAAACTTAGGAATTCCGATAATATGCCTCGTAAGAATTCATTCTGGACAGCAGTATATCTTAATGGAGATAAAGGTAAATTTAAAAATTGGGGCGATGCTTCTTGGTCTGAATTGCGCCAAAATTATCAACGTTCGTATACTGATTCTTTTTGTGCATGGATATCCAAATCTGACGAGCCAGATTTCTGCTTGATTGGCATTAAAAGTTTAACTATTGAATTCGCAGATTTATTAGAAGAAGGTAAAACAATAATTGCATTTGGACCCAAAGACCCTCCTTTACAATATTTATTGAATCTTACAGATATTGTAATTGACTCAAATTCTCATAAAATAAATCAGATTTTAGATTATGAAGAACAAGACAATCAATGGAATCCTATTAAAATAGGGGCTAAATCCGATTTATCAAGTATGATTCTTGAAAAAATGAATTCAATTGATTGTATTGTGGTTCAGGGGCCTCCAGGTACTGGTAAAACATTTAGAATGGCTCAACTTGTTTCTTTGTTACTCAAAAGCAATAAAAGTGTATTGGTTACAGCTCTTACAAATCAAGCATTAATGGAACTCGCTAAAAAAGAAGACATAAAACCATTTCTTGACAGTAGTAAAGTGTACAAGACGAGTCTTACTGTCGACGAAAGTAAAGACTTGCCTAAATTGCTTCCGAACAGAGATAATCTCTGTAATCCGACAAAGGGTCACTTATCTCTTGGTACATTTTATATATCAAGTGGTTGGGCTAAAAATCTAACTGATATACCTTTCGACTATGTAATCATGGATGAGGCAAGTCAAGCATTATTCCCTATGATTGCAGCTACAATGAAATTAGGAAAAAAAATAATCTGGATTGGTGACCAAAATCAGTTACCTCCAATAGTATTGACAAATGAAGATATTATCAATCACTTCAATTGGTCAGCAATTGTCAATGGTTTTAAATCAACTTGTGAGAACTTTTCATATGATTCATATATGCTTAGTGACACATTTCGCTTAACTCAACGTGGTGCAGAATGTACAGGAATCTTTTATAACAATAACTTACATTCAGTATCTGATGAACAGCATATTCCAACACAACTAGAACAGTTGAATAAAGCAGGTGGCCCGGTGTTACTGTTTATGGATTTGAAAATTGGTGATAAGAAACCACTAAATGCATTTGACTCTATAGTAAACTTGGTAAAAGATATACTTTCTGAAAATCCAAAAGCAAATATTGCTGTTCTGTCAAAATTCAGAGAATCTGTTCGTCAATTACAGAAAACATTTGTCTTAAATTGGAGTTCAACTGAAATTCCCGAAAATATTAAGATAGAAACAGTTGATAGAGTACAAGGTTTAACAGTTGATTATTGTGTCTTTTTTATACCTAACGCTTCTATTAGATATTCTTTGGAAAACGAGTTATTCAATGTTGCAACTTCCCGTGCGAGATATAATACAATTATAGTTGCCGATAAATTTTTGCTTCGTCAGAATATGTCAGAAGAAGTGCGGAAGTACATACTTAAAGCCCAAGATCAGAGTTTTGTTGCTTTTGAATCTTCAACTTCACAAAAAATAATTGCTGGAAATATAGCCGTAACTGTAGTTGATAAAATTGATTTATCGAAATTTGAACGGAAAAGGAAAGAAATTATTGAAGGTAAAGAAAATATTTATATTATTGATACAAACGTTTTTGTAAATTGTCCAGACATTATTGCTAGAATAGGGAAACAATATAAAACAATAATTCCTACTAAAGTATTAGAAGAACTCGATAAGTTGAAACTTAAGAATGATATAGATAAAAAATCGTTGAATGAGGCTGCTAAAAATATCAATTCTGCATTTACAATGAATTTCTCAAAAATGGAAGATGCTGATGTTTCTCTTTTACCATTAGGTTTTGATAAGAAAAATCCGGACTGTATGATTTTGTCTGTAGCATTGAAATATAAACAAGAAAATCCAATACTACTAACTTCAGATAATATTCTTCAAACAAGAGCTAATGGATTGGGAATAACTACAATTTCACTGAGAGACTTTTTGAAACGATAATTATAATAATTTGATGAAACACTTCTGCATATATTTACTTTGATGGTAAATAACTCTGGTATTCTTATTTTACTAAAGAAGAAGCCAGTTTAATGGCGATGAATGAAGAATATTACAAAAAAGTGCTATAATAAATTATTTACAAATCAAAATACCATGTCCACTCCCGACATACAACATTTTATAAAAGCCATAAACAATCCTGTCAACTTCAATTCCATGAAATCTTTTCGTTTGGAATTGAACGATATAGGCACACCAGTTTTGTTTCAGAAAGGGAATATGTTGTGCTTTAGGATGTACTGTAGCCAACACAAACGCAGTTTGGCTATAAGTTGCTTTGTCGGTCATAATTGGATGACAAATTATTATCTGGAAAAAATCGCAAAATGGCACAACCGAAATAAAGAAAAGATTGAGTCGCACATATTCCTTTATTTACATGGAGAGTTGCTCATTAATGATTACGGCAATTACGATATTATCGTTTCTGAATGGTACGATGACATTGATACGAATTTTTCATTCAATATAGAAAATAGCGTCAGAATAGTTGATGAGGTGGCTTTTTCAGCAGATATGACAAGGTTGATAGCCTTTCCATTACCGAATAAACCAATAAAAAGTTATTCAATTCCGGTAGGTGTAACCACCATTGGCGTAAAGGCTTTTGAAGGTTGTACGCAACTTCAGGAGGTAATTATACCTAATTCAGTCACAACCATTGAGGACGAAGCTTTTTATTGCAGCTATCAAATTAGATCTCTAACAATACCTGATTCTGTAACATATATTGGTGCTGCCGCATTTTCAATGATTCGCATTGTATCATTCCATATCCCTTATAAAGTGAAAATTACAGGGGGGTACTTTATCAGTTGCCCTGATTTAATGTCCATTACTCTTGGCGAAAATCACCCTTTTTACATAATTGTTGATAATGTGCTTTTCTCCCACAACAAAAAAAAATTACTTCGTTATCCACCAGCTCGGTTAGGTACAACATATACTGTACCTGATGGCGTTGAAATGATTGGAGATTATGCTTTTTCGGGATGCAGGTATTTGACTGAAATCATTATTCCCGAAAGTGTAACAAGTATTGATGAATATGCATTTGAACATGCAATATTTAAAACAATCATTTTTCCAAGAAATATAAATTTTATAGGCGATGGCATTTTTCATGAATCTGCCAACCTCGAATCCTTTATTTTCCCTTCTAACCTAACTAAAATTAGCAGTGCTATGTTTATGTCCTGCAATGCTTTAGTTAACATTGAAATTCCAAATCACATAAATTCAATTGAGGATTATGCATTTTCGTATTGCGAAAACCTAAGACAACTTAATATCCCAAACTCAGTAATTTCAATTGGCGAAAATGCTTTTGCAGGATGCAAAGGATTTACCTCGGTTTTTATACCTCAAAACGTGAAATCAATTGGAAAATCAGTATTTGCATATCAATGTCGTTAAGTTAAGGATTTAGTCTAATATATTGAATAATAGTTCTTTGAAAGTTTTTTGGTTTGCGGTTTTTTGTCTATCTTTATAGGGTATATAGGGGTTAACTCCCAATGTCTACCAAAAGAAGATAATCGTGTAAATTTAACAAAGCATATAGTATATGAACTTGATAACAAAGGGTTTACGAGCCGTTCAAAAAACGGCCTTAATGGGGTGTTTACACGTGAGCGGAAACTTCCGCTAAAAAAATTAGTCATTTTGATTATGTCATCGTGCAGTTCAATACAACGAGATTTGGACAGATTTTATAAAAGTCTGGACAAAAGCGACTTCAATATAAGGAAAGTCACTAAAAGTGCATTCACTCAAGCTCGAAAGAAACTAAATCCATGGGCATTTAAGCGTTTGAATGAGGTTGCCGTCAAGTCATTTTATGAAAACAACGAGGTCTATACTTGGTATGGCATGCGTGTGATGGCGGTGGATGGTTCTCGTTTAGTTTTGCCGAACCATCCGACAATCAGTGAGGAGTTCGGTGAACATAAATTTGGACCTAATGCTGACAGCAAGCGTTCACTCGCATTGTGTTCTGTATTTTACGATGTTTTAAATTTGCTGGCAGTTGATTCACAGATTGCACCATATGCATCGAGCGAACGCGATTTGCTTTATCAACACTTGGACTATGCCATGGAGAACGACTTACTTCTTCTGGATAGGGGTTATCCAAGCATGGCCCTGTTTTTCTTGTTATTTGCTAAGAAAATACATTTTTGCGTGAGAATGAAAGATGATTGGTGGCTGGAAGTAGACAAATTCAAGAAAAGTGGTATAAAAGAGAGGATTGTAACTTTCAAACTGCCAAAGAAAGATAAGAAGTTGCTCAAGGATTATCCCGAGTGGCATGAAAAAGAAATAGAATGTCGACTTATAAGGATTGAACTCCCTGGAGGTGAAAGTGAGATTCTATGTACTTCCTTAACGGATATGGAAAAATATCTGTACGATGATTTTGAAGAACTTTATCATTATCGTTGGAATGAAGAAGAAGCATACAAAATGCTCAAATGCAGGGTGGAAGTTGAAAATTTTTCCGGGAAAACAGCTATTTCAGTCAAACAAGATTTTTATGCAAAGATATTTTTATTGACACTTTGTTCGGCTTATGCACACCCAATAGATGAAAAGGTCAGGGAGGAATATAAAGCGAATGAAAATAGGAAACATGATCAAAAGATTAATAAGACAAACGCAATAGCAATGACTATAGAAATTTTGATTGTAATGTTTGTCAGAAAAGACTACAACATTGCAATCGAGGCGTTCGATGCTGTTGTCTCGAAAACCAGAGAAATTATTATGCCAGGTAGGTCAAATGAAAGAAAGCATCGACCGAAAAAACTTTATTCGATGAATTACAAGAGATTATAGCAAAACACTAACTTAACGACATTGATTTGCATATTGTGATTGTTTAGTAGAAATCGAATTTTTTGGAGAAATATCAATAATTCAAGAGGCTTCATTTGAATATTGTTCAAATTTACAAACAATCGTATTTCCAAACGGACTAACAAAAATAGCTGAAAGAGCCTTTTCAAATTGTACAACTTTGAAGTCTATCATTATTTCGGAAGGTGTTACAGAAATTGGAGAAGGGGCTTTTAGTTTTTGCTCCGAATTATATTCAGTTCAGTTACCCAAATCATTGGTATCAATTGCTGAAGAAGCTTTTTTGTATTGTACCAAGCTAATTAAAATTGACTTACCTCGCAACGTAACTACCATTGGTAACAATGCTTTTGAACATTGCGAAAACTTGAATTATGGTTTTAAACTTGGTTTGATTAATAGGTTTGGTGAAAGTGTCTTAAATGAAGATGATTAAAAAGAAGAATATGAGTAGTATAAATATAATTCACTGTGGTATAAACTAATATAAATGTCTACGTTCAAGATGGTACTAAGCAAGAGAAATGATATTACTTCCTTTTTGATAAAACACCCCAACTATTTTTTATGGTTACTTTCTTCGAATTATCCTCTTTCTCAAATTCAATTGAGGTTATATAAAAACTTACTTGATTGGAATAAAATTTCAGCGAATAAAAATATTAGTTGGGGCGAAAATATCTTAGTTGAATTTCAGGATAATATTATTTGGGATACATTAACAACCAATCCAAGTGCGTTTGTCAATTCGGAATTATTAAAAAAATTTGAAGACAAAATAGATTGGTTCGGGAATGAGAATTTTTACGGAGATTCCATTACTGCTAATGAGGGTATTTATTGGGATAATGAAACTATTGAAAAATATGCAGATAAAATAAACTTTGAAAAACTTTCTATTTCAACTAATGTGGATTGGTCTGAAACACTTTTAGATAAATATATCGATAAGTGGAATTTTACAGAATTAGCCCATAACGAATCAATTCCGTGGTCTTTGGAGATGTTTGAAAAGTATTTGGATGAGTCATATTTCTTCTATTTTGGTGTTCAAACAAACAAAAGCCTTGTTTCTTTTGAATTGGTGGAAAAGTATAATCATTTGTTGGATTGGCACAATATATCACTTAATCCAAATTTACCTTGGGTTGAAAAAGGCTTATTGAATTATTGGGATGAAAAGATTGTTTGGACAGGCATTGCTTTTAACAAATTCTTGTTTGCTAACGATAAAAACTTCTTTCAGAAGCATTATGACAAATGGCAACCAATAATAAGTGAAGTTTTGGGTTACTTTTCAGGTAACGAATCTTTTCCTTGGACAAAACACTTGATAGAAAAATACAAACTTGGTATAGACTGGAATCTTTTGTGCTCAAACGAAGGTATAGTTTGGAATTCAGATTTGATTGATTCATTTCAAAAACACATAATTTGGGGCGGCTGGAAACCTTGCGAGTTGGAGGATGAAAAAGGCTATATAATATCACCAGTTGGTGGTAAAAGACATGAATCTGGTTTAATTGAAAACAAATCTGTCCCATGGTCTATTGATTTTCTTCAGAAATATGAACATGAACTCGAATTTGAAGCTTTAGAATCAAATAATGCGGTTTGGGATAAAGTGTTTAAACCATATGTTGATGATAATATGATTGAAACAATAATAAATATTCTTTGAAAAAAGCGGTCAGGCAAAGCCTGAAAGTTAATTACGGGCAGCTCCGCAGGGCAAAATCCCCAGTCGCCAAAAATCCCCGCCCCTCGTACCTCTGGGCTTGCACGGTCTTTTTGTCGGCTTCCGCACAATCAACCCTGCTGTTGTTTTTTTCTGTCACACTTTTTGCGAAAAGCAAAAAAGACGTTTGCACTCCAACCGCCACCACCGTGCTACACTTGCGCCAGAAAAAAAACAACCCAAAGCTATGTATACATAACATGTAGTTATAGTACTTTTTTCACCAATAGGCTCACTTCATTCGGGGGTTAAACCCCTGAAAAAAGTCCTATAACCAAATTATGTATAATAGCCGCACAAAATCAACGCATTGCCCCACTACGCTGCCCGAAGAGCCTCAAGTTTTCTCCACCACCCGATAGTTGTTGCAGTGGGAGCAAAGATATCGTTTATTATTTCCTTTTCCAATGCATTTCCTATGGTGTATTTTTCATACTGCGGCGAATTAACCCCGAACTAGCTCCTATATAAGAGTGATTAGATGCCCTTAATCAAAATAATGCGAGCTTTCAGCCGTTCCGGCAACCAGAGAATAATGCCCTGCAAACCACTTATGACTTTTATGTGTGTTTACTTTTTGGTGGAAGCATAAAAGTCACAACAGGTTTTCCAATGGGGACATCGGACACAACCCATTTTTTTATCGCCTGACACTTCGGGTCCCGGTATCCACTCAAAAAAATGCGTTGTGATAGCGTTTGATAATGTTGAAAAGTAAGAATAAGTTTTCGGGACTAATTCTTACTTTTTTTAGGATATAGATAATGGAAAACTTATTTCCTGCTTTCCAACATTTAAAAATATTTGCAATTTAAGTTTTAGGTTTAACCTGAAACAAATGCCCCAAAATAATATGCCTGTTTTTTAGAGACCGTATTTCTTTAAACAAAGAAAAAAACAGGCAAACTATTTTTGAATAGGGACGGCGGAAACTACATTTAGCGTTTAAATTATTTGCTACCGCCTGAATAAAATAATTCAACTGCTAAAAGAAGTTCTGGTTTTTAGTACTTTGCACAATGTAAAACATGCTTACACTTCGTGTTTGGGAAAAGGATGTGTTTACATTTATTTTTGACTATATTTTATGTTGACTTGTTGACAAGATTGCTTGTTGAATTGTTAACATGTATACAAACTTTCTTGTTGGCAAACTTTCATGTTGTCATGGTTTCATGTTCTCAAGGTTTCAAGGTTTCAAGGTTTCATGTTGTCAAGATTTCAAGGTTTCATGTTGTCAAGGTCGCAATACTTCTTGAATCCATCCTATCAATCAATAAAAACTTCTATCAATTTATCAGGATTTATTGTTGATAATAAAGTTGTAAAGCAATTTTTCTAGCAAATAAGAATAACAAGTATTGAACTTTTTTTACACTGTCTCTGTATGTCTCAGCCAGACCACTTTTGTCCTACCTCTAGCTATGGCACAACTCAGAAAGAGAAACTAAATTTGCACTATTATTTACAAACTCAGTGAGTGGTACATTTTAAGCAATCAATAAGGCTAATCACATTTGCATTTAGCAAATGGCAAGTTGTATTTTGAGATGCTTGAAATTCTTTCAGCAGCTCAAAATGACTTGCCCTTTCAGGGTCAAAAACACCTCCGAAGTCGGTGTTTTATAAGAAGTATTTATGGAGCAAATAGCTCAAACGTAAAATTCAAGCAATATGAATAAAGAGGAGAGTAAAGAAGAGATTAAATTGCCTCAAATACGTAAAGCAGGCAGGACTCCCAAGAGTGATCCTGCTATATTCCGATATGCAATAAGTCTTAATGAGATAGAAAATGTTGCATTTTTAGGTCGTTTTGATAAGTCCGGAATGACAGTAAAAGCACATTTTATCACGGCTAGCATCTTTAATAAACCACTTAAGGTAGTCATATTGGATAAGGGGGCGATGGATTATTATATGCGATTGACGACGTTTTTTTCTCAATTCCGTGCCATCGGAGTCAATTACAATCAGGTAGTGAAATCTTTAAAATCATCTTTTCCGGAGAAAAGGGCACTTGTTATGCTGGCTAAATTAGAAAAAGTAACTATTGAACTGGTCACTTTGAACCGGCAGATTATGAACCTAACAGAAAAGCTTGAAATAAAAATATACGGTTCAGAAGTTAAAACGATATCGACAGATAATAAGACTCAGGATTAATGGTAAAAATGTTGACAAATAAAAGTTCATCAAATTTCGTTTTTGAGCAGTTATAAAATATGTTCAATTATCAACTGTCAAGTAGTTGGATATATCAAAATCGGAAATTGATAAAAACTGTAATCGAAATTTTAATGCTTTATTTTAATGCGATGTGCTGATAGATAATAAGAACTTGGCATAATTGTCAATGCAAGTCATCGAACGCTAAGACGATACCTATTAAAGAGTAATTTGCCCTATTGTAATATGAATGACAAATAGTTTTATTACTATATCAATAAAAGTGAGCCCCAAAAGTTATTATCTAACTTTTGGGGCTCACTTTAAAATTAGTTGCTCAGATGTTTATTGATTAAAATCAATGCGACAATATTATATTCTGAACATTTTCTCTATCCCTTGTAATTTACCTGCCAGTGCCTGCAATAGTTACAAATTATTGACAAAAGTAAAGGTCAGATATTCTATACGGTAACATAGACAGATAAAGAATCCATAAATAAACCTGCCGAGAACAACAGGTTTGTTTTTTTACAATACATATTATTTCGAATTCTTAATGCATTTACAATTCAATTGAAACTTATTTACAAATTTATGCTTAAGATATTTAAAATAACAAATATGAAGCTCAAATGAATTTATTCAACATTACTCCAGTCTTCTAACTCTTGAAAAATTGTTGATCGATGGGCATTATTTCCGACTTGATCGACACCTAAAATATAATTTGTATTCACTGCAAAAGACTCTCTATATAACTGATATACTGGATTAGTATCATTAAATAAATCATCTTCAAGTGTACCAGCCTTAAACAAAGATTTAAATCCGATTGCTCGTTTCAACCATCCAACGTTCCATCTATCATTTTCGAAAAAATCTTTTTCAATTATCCTTTTGGTGAATATGTAGTACATATATAATTGTTTTCTTATTTCTTTAACTTGTGAAAGATCATTGATTTCCGAAAGCAAGCAACGTACAAATTCCTTTTCTTGACTTATAGCAAAAGCATTTGAATCCATTGAAAAGTTTTCTGGAGAAGCCTTTTTCTTAACGAACCGGATAACCTCTTCAGAAATATGATAATTTTTATTATAAGTCATACGACTACGCCATGCTTCCATCCTGAATACATCTTGAAAGATAATCAAATCACCCCATACTTCGTGAAATTTATTAATTGAAAAACATCTATAAGAAAACGTTATATCTGAAAAAAAATCATGTGGAAACTTCTCAACATCAAATTCAGAAAGTTTCCTAGAGACATTCAAATTATCTACTGTTGAATACGAAGCTATAATCAAAGGTTTTATACTACAATCTAAAAGTGTAATATCTTCTGCGTAATACAAAACATCTTTATTGCTGATATTGTATTTTATCAATTTAGCTTTAAATATTTCTTCTGCTATTTGTTCCGGACTGAAACCAATTATATTAAGCTTTTCACCAATGAGCAATTGATGAATATCTTTTGTCATTAAAGTATCTATATTATTCAACTGAACAGAAAGTATTTTATATTCAAGGCTTCTACTTTTTAATAAGTTTCGTATTACACGTAGAAAATCAGCTAAGCCATCTGTTTTATCAAAAGTCACCATAAATTTTAATTGAGCAAAGAGCAATATTTTATGCATCAATCCAAATTCATTACTTGTGTCAGAGACGCAGCGAGCAAAAAGATTTAAATGTTTATTATTGTCAAAGAGTCTAACTTTTCCTTTATAATCTTCATCCCTATTTTGATAAAAAAGTGATGCAAATAAAATATTCAGATCTTCACTTTCGCTAAGTCTATTGAGTACCGAAAACAAAAAATCAATATTCTCTTTTATTGCATAAGTAGCTTCAATTAATTTAAAATCAACTAGTGGATTATTGTCACTATTATATAAGAACGATGTTTTTTCATCATCTCCTCCGTCTTTTAATCCTGATTTAAAAAACATCATTTCTGTAATAAAATAGAAGAAACGCATAAATGCAAAATCAATCACAGGACATTTCTTGGATTGATAGCGATATGGCCAAAACAAATCTACCCATATTCCATCAACTTTCAGGGAGAACTCATCAAGCATTTCGGGATATCTGTTTTCAATTAGTTGTCCAAACTTTGCCTTGAAGTTTTCAAAATCAGTAAGAGGCTTACCTCTTGCATTCATTTTAATATAAAGATCATCTGACAAACCGAAGTTTTCTATTTCAAGGAAAATAAAAGAAACTATATTCTCATCCCTAAGTTTTTCAAATAATTGAATTTCAGTAGAATTAAATTTCTCATGAATTGCATTAAGCATTATCAACATTGATTTTATCGAAGGATCATATTGCCAGTCAGAATAATACCATGATGAATCCTCGATAGCATCGCTAAAAGAATTATAACCATTGGCCTCAACATCATTTGAGACCAATGAAGTGCAAAAATCTCTCGTGCTTGAACGAGTTTCATAAGTAAATTTACGTAAAGTATTTTCAGCTTCTATTCTGAATCCTTCTTTATTGGCTAAATACCAATGAAGCAGAAAAAGAGTGGAAAGTCGTTGCTGACCATCAAGTGGAAAAAACTTTTCATCTTTGATATAACCGTAAACAAAATCAAAATCAATAGGTTGATTTGTTGTAAGTGATATAAATAGGGATGATAATATTCCTGATCGAACATCTTTTGCTTTATCATCAATCCTACCTTGTGCATAATCACGCTGTATAATTGGTATCTCGGTCTTTGTGTATTCAGTTAATAACTTCCAAAAATTTAACCTAAATATTTCAGTTTGTATATTCTGTTCCATAATAATTAATTTAAATAATAAGTTAACTTGGATTTTATTTCTTTTAAATAAGACTGGCGATCATTTTTACCCCAAAAATAAAGATGCGAAGCATCATCACTATAATACTTAAGGAATACATTACGCGTACAAACAGGAATAAACTTACGTTCTTTCTCCATATTGATAATTCGCTTTCTTTTAGAAGGAAATAGTCCATTACTTAAAGATGAATTTTCTTTGCTTCCAAGTAAAGCAAGATTATCTATTGTATGTAATTCAGTGCGTCCAAAGAAACGACTAATATCAGTCCAAATTTTATCGAAATCCTCTTCTTTAAGTTCATTTTGATGAACTGCTGCTTGAATGTTGAGAATTAGCTGTTCTTTATTTAATGTTTCCTCTTCACCTACCTCCAAATCAAAAGCTATTTGTTTTACATTTATATCATTAATTGCATCAAATAGCTTTAGAGATTCATTTAGTTGTTGTTTCCGAGCTTCACTCGTTTTTAAAGATTCTGATTGTTGGGCATGAATATGCTCCAAACTCCATTTCCTTATATTAGAAGTGTTTCGTTTATAATGTCTAAAAGAAAACCGTTCATTTGGATTGCTATTTTTCAACATTGTTTCTATGTTAAATAGCAAAAGTATATGGCTAATTTCTTTTTTATCTGTTTCATAATTAAGCTCATTTATTTTTGTACATTCCAAGTCGAAATTAATCTTACTAATCCCGGGAATAGTAAGTTTTATTTTCATACGTAATTCTTTAACGAACTGGTGCTTATTGGAATTAATAAATGTTTTAGTCAATTCATTAAGTAATCCACGTTCATTAGATACGGAAAGCAAGTAACCAACCAGATGATAGTACTCACTATTTTTATACCATCCATTGAAAACTTGAAACTTATGTTTTATATCCTTCCACAAATCTTCGATATTCCTTTGGTTTAACTGTTCTGTAAAATAAAGCAATGTTTCAAAAGGATCTTCTTTGTTTGTTTTTCTACTTTTATCATTCTCTTTTATTATGTTCAACAGAAATTCGATTCTTGCTGATAAGGGTTCTTCATCAGTCAAGAAATACCAAAAATCGGGATTCTGGAAATTATACTCGATATTATCCCACTCTTTTGCAAGTTCAATTTGTTTTAATAATTTTTCACTTGGTGAACCATTAAAGTTTTTCTCATTCAAAAAAAGTGCCTTTATTAGTTCTGCATTAGTAAGTGGTATTTTCCCCATATTAATTCTTGTAAAAATATCTCTCGGATCTGCTTCTTCATTTACTTCATACCAAATAACTTTTACATCTTCTAACAACGTAGTTTTAATTTTAGAATCTGCATAACTGTATATATCAATCTTATCATTAATCCATTTGTTTACAATAGTATAAGCGTTATTTATATAAGAGAAATCGATATTTCTTTCATTGTTGATTTGATTATCTTTACCAAGATTTTCAAGAAAAGACTTACTTTCTATTCTTGTTTCAAACTCAATTGAAAACTTTCTTTTTGATGATAGGCAAGTTAGAATAATATAAATAGTAGTCAAACGCTGTTGACCATCTATTATCTCCCATTCATTTTGATTGTGAGGAGTAACAACTACAGGTTGAAGGCAATAAATCTCACTTTCATTTTTAGTAATGGAAAATGCCCATATATCATCCAATAAAGCTACAACTTCAATATCTCCCCAACGATAACCACGCTGATAATTTGGAATAAAAAAATGCTCATTCAATAAATCATTAATTGATCGTAATTTAATTGTATTTTCTCCCATATTTCGATTATTTTAAGTAAATTATTTGACATTGTAAATATATATCATATTTTTAACATGCAAACTATTATTTAAATAATTTCAACCTTTGTCGAAGAGTTATTTGACCGACCGAAAATCAAAGCAAACCAACTTGTTTAGATTTTTATTTATCCATTACCAATTGAGATTTATAGAATTGCAAATTGCTTAAAATGACCTGAATAATTAAAAATCTCACTAATATGGCAAATAGTTTTATTGCTATTTCAATAAAATTGAGCCCCAAAAGTTATTATCTAACTTTTGGGGCTCAATTTTAAAAATAAGAGTTGAGATGTTTATTGATTTAAAATCAATGCGACAATACTATATTCTGAACATTTTCTCTATCCCTTGTAATTTCCCTGCTAATGCCTGCATATCATTGCTTATTTTACTATCGGTGATCCTGGCATAGATTTGTGTAGTGCGGATATTTGTATGCCCAAGCATCTTGCTAACAGTCTCAATTGGAACGCCTTTTGCCAATGTAATGGTTGTGGCAAAACTATATATCTCAAAAGCAATAATAGGATAAACGATGTAATCTGCTGACAGTGTGGAGTAATACGCACAAAAACGCTTTGTATTGCTACATGCTAAAAACGCAGATTCCAGCGAAGTTAAGCGAGAGTTCCGTTACTTATCCATTACCCTTTTTGGTTCGGATAAAGAAAAAGAAGAACAACCTAACTGCTGATAAGACAACTACTTTTGCCTCCAAGAATCGGAAGTTTTCGAGCTTTGGAGACAAAAGTAGAAAATACTGTCGAAAATTGATTGTTATGCGCTGAACTACTGCATTTTGCACGCCGTCAAATAACTCTATAATTAGTAATTTTAAATCACTAAAAAAAAGAGTTATGAAACATGCATTAAAGGTTTTGTTCTACCTCAAAAAGAACGAAGCAAAAGAAGATGGAATGTGTCCGGTAATGGGACGAATCACTGTAGGTAAAACGATGGTGCAGTTCAGTGCCAAGATGAATGTATCCGTATCCCTTTGGGATACTCCTTCGGGACGAGCAAACGGCAAAAGCAGACTAGCCACAGAGCTAAACCGAACCTTAGACAAAATCAACGTATCTATCAATGCCCACCACAAGGAAATCTTGGAGAACAAAGGGCAGGTCACGGCTGAGCAAGTGAAAAATGCTTTTCAGGGCATAGCCACTGAACAGGAAACATTAGTCAGGTATTTTGTGCGGCACAACCAGGAGTTTAAGAAACGTGTCGGTATTAACCGGGAGCTGAGCACCTACCAACAATATGATATTTCACTCAAGCATCTGATTAAATTCCTCCGCAAGAAATACAACCTGTCTGATATTCCATTTAGCTCATTGGATTTCTCATTCATTACATCCTACGACTTCTACTTGCGTGTTGAATTACAACGGAAACCCAACACTATTTTGGGTATCACCCGAACCATGCGCAGGATGATAAAACTTGCCATCCATGAAGGTATCATTACCCGTGACCCATTCGATGGTTATACCCCCGAACGACCCAAAGCAGAACAAAAATACCTTACCCGTGCCGAATTGGATAAAATTATGACCACTCCGCTGGATCATCCCAACCGATACCTTACCCGGGATATGTTTTTGTTTTCCTGTTTCACAGGTTTAGCGTTTCGGGATATGTGTAACCTGACCCAAAAGAACCTTGTTAGAGCCGATGATGGTGTTTTATGGATAACCACTAGCCGTCAGAAGACAGGAACACCTTGTCATATTCCCTTACTGGAACTTCCTTTGCAAATTATTGAGAAGTACAGAGGACTCACCAAAGATGATAAGCTCCTTTTGATGTTGAGCTGTGGACGCTTGAATGTCAACTTAAAGAAGATAGCCAACCTTTGCGGAATAGATAAACGCTTGATTTTCCACATGGGACGGCATACCTATGCGAGTGAGATTACACTCTCACAAGGCGTACCTATAGAGAGTGTTAGCCGTATGTTGGGACATCGGGATTTACGCTCCACACAGATTTACGCCAAGATCACCAACGACAAAATCAACGAGGATATGAAAGCCCTCGAAATACGAATGGAAAACAAGTACCAATTAGCAAAATGAAAAAAACATGCAAAATGAGAATTTCAAATAAAAACTCTAAAACTAATAAAGCCATGAAACAGGATAGGGAAAATAACAACAACAGCAGCAACAATAATAACCGCAATATCAAAATCAATAATGACAGCAACCATGACAACAATATTAAAATCAATAACGATAATAATTATGACAACAAGAATATCAAAATGAATGTCGACAACAATAACAACAAGAATAACAACACTAATAATGATAACCTCAACAAGAAACGGCGTAGCACCTTTACTGTTTTGTTTTACGTGAATCGAGACAAGGTTAAGCAGAATGGTTTGTGTCCTGTTATGGGTAGAATAACCATAGATACAAAAGTAGCCCAATTCAGTACTAAAGCAGATGTGGATTCTACTCTTTGGGATACAAAGACTGGAAGAGCCATAGGTAAAAGCAGCCAATCTATTTTGGTAAACCGAGCCATCGATCGTCTTACCCAAGAGATAAATAAGATTTATACCGAATTGGTAGATAAGCAAGGCTATGTAACCGCAGAGTTGGTCAAAAATGCGTTGTACGGTATCGGACGAAAGCAAGATATGTTGCTAAAACTCTTTAATGAACACAACCAAGAGTTCAAGCTACGGGTTGGTATAAATAGGGTAGAAGATACTTACTCCTCTTACTTACGTTCATACAGTCACCTGTTCAATTTTGTAAGAGAGAAATTCGATATGGATGATATTGCTCTTGACAAGCTCAACCTGAATTTTATTGATGCCTATGACTTTTATTTGCGTGTTGACAGGCAGATGAAGCAAAGCACGATATTAGGTCATCTGATAATATTGAAAAAGATGATCCGAAGGGCGATTCATCAAGGAATACTCAATCGTGACCCGTTTGCAAACTATATAGCAGAACAGCCCGAAAAGCAGTGCAGACATTTGAAATCGGAAGAGATAGATAAAATCATGCAGATTCATATAGAATCTAAGAAGGTTTGCCATACACGGGATATGTTCATTTTTTGCTGTTTCACAGGGTTGGCATATTCGGATATACGCAATCTTTCGCAGGGAAATATTACAACGCAGGTGGACGGTAGCTTGTGGATTAGCATCAAACGGCAGAAAACGAAAGGTGAATGTAATATCCGCCTGCTCGATATACCCAAACAAATTATCGATAAATACAAAAACGATCGTAAGAGTGATAAGGTATTCAATATGATATCACTTGCTTCTATTTGTAGAAACCTTGAGAAAATAGCCATTTTGTGCGGTGTCGAACATATTACGTTTCACATGGCAAGGCATAATTTCGGAACACATATCACCTTATCGCAGGGTGTCCCGATTGAGACAGTTAGTCGAATGATGGGACACAGGTCAATAGCCACCACGCAAATCTATGCGAAAATTACCAATAAAAAGGTAAATGAAGATATGAAGTTGCTTTCTGAACGAATTATCGCTAAATATGCTGTCTTTGAGGATAAGACTATGCCCGTAGGTATTCAGCTTAATCAAAATTTCAAACGGAATAAAGAAAAACAACTAGAAAAATAACAACTAAAAAAAGGGAAATACCCATGTGAATAAAAACCAGTTTCAATAATAATGGCAGGAGCTTTAAAAGCCTCTGCCATTATAATGTAATTACCAACCAACTGTTTACAGCTACTCAATTGATTCTTGATATCCACTTTCTAACATCTTCTCTATGTCTGATTCTTTATAAAGTATTTTTCCACCCAGTTGGATATAGGCAATCCGACCCTGAGTTCTGTAATCTTGCAGAGTCCTACGACTAATTTTCAGTCTTTCAGAAACTTCTTTGTCGGTCAAAAAACGTTCTCCGTTCAAGTGTGGCTTGCTGTTCTTTACCAATAGGTCGATGTCATCAAGCATCTGTTTCGATGACTTGAAAAAACTCTTAATCCACTGGCTGTCTCTGGTCAATATTTCGTTGTTCATATTCGTTGATTTTAGTATTTTTTTCAATTCCGCATATAGTCGCCAAAATTTGAAAGCGACAAAGTATCTGATAAGGAATTGTATTTTATTTCTATTCGTTTCTTTGCCGATGAGATAAAAATTCCTATTTCGTCTTGTTCCACCTCAAAGATCGTCGGTGAAGCCTGTTTGCTATGCTCGTTCATATGAAGAAAGATTATCCAATACTTACCGTTACAATTGTGAGTAATGATAACTGTGGGATTTAGATTGACACTTTCCCATACCCCAACAATTACGGCTGGATTATTATTTGTATTCATGGATGGCTCATTTGACAATCGTTGATTTTCGTGTCAATAGTTCTATGTCATTCGGTTTATAGTAAATCTTGTGGTTGATTTGACTGTATGGCACCGTGCCATTATCTCGGTATGTTTGAAGAGTTCTTTTCGAGATATTCAAAATCAGACATACATCTTGATTATCCAGCCATTTATTCAAACTTTTGTCTTGCTCGCTATGGAGCGAGTTCATTTTCTGTTCTAATGCATCAAATCGGCTCATCATTGCCTCGAATGTGCGAGCTTCTATATTTACTATTTCCATTTCAAATTACTTTTAGGTTTATAATTCTCGATTTTTCTGTAAATATACATCCTCATTTAGAGAGTTATCCACATTTAAATAGCAATGACATCATTCGGTTATCATAGGCTTCGATTGGCTTTTACAAAAACGAAAATTAGCATAAATAGAGATGGTAAAAACAGTTGGACGGTTGAGCGTTTGACCGCAAAACACATAAACTACAGGTATTATTGGGTGTAAATTAATAGATAAATATTCAGTCAAAGTATATTTACAGCTATCGCAATTGATTGAGTACATAACAAACTTAAGAGAACCGGAACGCGTCCGAAGACTTTCATCTATAATAATGTTTCTTTGGAGAACATCTCTTAATAATCCATCCTGAAAAGCCTGTCGCAATTGTAGAAAGTAAAAAATCAGCAATTTTAATTCCTTACACTGTTTTGGTTAGCTGCTGGACAACTTAACGGACTTTCAATTGATAAAGTAAAGTGCTGAAAGGTAGAAAAGTAACTTTATTTCCGGATTTAGGAGGATATGCGAACTGAATCATTAAAGCCGAAATTAAACAATCAGAGAAATACGAAATTAAAGTATCAACTATCCTCGAAGATATAGCCAAAGAAACTCAACGTTCCGTAGGGCTTAATATAACAAATTATATTATTGAAGAGCTAAAGACAAAGACTAAAACAGATATAATTAAAGCAGTTTCTCTCCTGAACTGGAATTGATAATTAAGGAAAAGAAAGCATTATTAATCTTGCTAAATGGATTGAATTTGGAAGAAGTCTAAACTAACCACTTTTATTCTTTAAAATTTATTGTTCCGTTAAAGTAAATATGTATTTTTGTGAGTAAATAATTTGTTCAAAAATTAATTTCTAATCGATGAGTCAATACTTCATAACAAATCACGGAGAAAAGAACCTTTCTAAAGTCATTCAAGGTATTTTGCCAAGTAAAGCAACAAGTCTTGACTTTTTAGTTGGATATTTCTATTTCTCTGGAATTGAGGAAATTTACACCAATATCGCCGATAAAAAAATGCGTATTCTTGTTGGTTTGGAAATGGATAAAGAGTTACAAAACAAAACCTCTGAGATTGATTTTGCATTCAAAAAAAAAACCTCTTCAAGACAGGAACTCCGCAATGAATTCAATGAGTCACTAACCTACCTATTCAATAAATCAGATTATTTTGAAAGTTCCAAACGAGCAGAAGCATTCAAAATATATTATCAGAAAATTAAAGATGGTTCTTTGGAGATAAGAAAAACATTAGAGCCATGCCATGCAAAAATGTACATTTTTTCTTATCGGGAAGAGTTTGCCGAAGACGGTGAAACTCCTGGTTGTGTGATTACAGGTTCGAGCAATCTAACATATAGTGGATTACGTGGACAAAATGAAATCAATGTTCGTTTTCAAAACAAAACCGAATATAACGAAGCTGAAAAGATATTTGCTGACTTGTGGGAAAATGCTGTTGTTATTGCCGATAAAGAACATATTGCCGACTTTGATAATGGAGTTATTAAGCATATTTGGTATGAGAAACTACCTTCACCCTATTTGCTTTATATCAAATCTTTGTATGAATACTTCAACATAGATACTTCAAAGCATATTAGAACACCTTACGATATTACAAAAGGGAAGTTTCTCAATTTAAAATATCAGGAAGATGCTGTTCGCATGGCATTAACTACAATTGAGAAACACAATGGCGTAATCGTTTCCGATGTGGTAGGTTTAGGTAAGAGTATTATTGCCTCGGCAGTTGGGAATAACCTTAATTTAAGGACTATTATAATCGCTCCTCCTCACTTAGTTCCACAATGGGAAGAATATCGCTCTGAATTTAATATCAATGCTTTTGTTTTTAGTAGAGGAATGATTGAGAAAGCCCTCGACAAATACAGAATGATGACACGTGGAGATGAACAATGGCTTATTATAATTGACGAAGCGCACAATTACCGCAATGAATTTACGCGGGATTACGCTTTACTCCACCAACTTTGCCAGGGGAATAAAGTAATGTTACTGACAGCAACACCATTCAACAATCAACCTTCGGATATTTATTCAATGGTAAAGTTGTTTCAAATACCAACTAAATCTACACTTCAAACAGTTGAAAATTTAGGGGAAAGTTTCAGGGAACTGATTTCCACCTACAAACAACTTAAGAAATCGCAAAAAGCAAAAGAAATTAGTGGGGATGAATTACAGTTGGCTGTTGAAAGTATTGCTAAACGTATTCGCACCATTATTAGTCCATTGGTTATTCGTCGTTCACGACTCGACTTGAAAGGTATAGATTCTTATGCCAAAGATTTAAAACTCCAAAACATTGAATTTGCTGAGGTAGCCGACCCCGAATTACTGGATTATAAATTGGGTAATTTGAGAGAGCTGTATCTAACCACCTTGCGACAAATCTCACCGAAAGACACTGACAATAACCTGACTGAAGACGATTTTGATTATGATTCGGAGAACGAAGATGTACCGGAAAAAAAATCAGATGAACATGTTTTTCAGGCAGCTCGTTACAAGCCGGTGGTGTATGTAAAGCCTGAATTTGAAGAAAAATTAAAAGCAGCTATTGAAACCGCAGGTCTTGAATACAATTTATTCAAAGGCACTCAACGAAACTTATCAAAATTCATGCGTACCTTATTGGTTCGTCGTTTCGAAAGTTCTCAACACGCCTTTCATAAATCGCTGGACAATATGATTCTCAATTGTGAGAATATCTTAGTGTGGGCTGAAAAAAGGAAGTCCGTTCCGGTGTTCAAAAAAGGGCAGCTCCCTGACATTGAAGATTTATACGAAAGTACAAGTGACGTGATACCTGAAATGGTTGAAGACCAAATTGAAGCTGCCATTGGAAAGCTGGAAGCAAGAGGAATGTTTGAGATTAAAACAGATTGGTTGTTTCCGTCATTCTTTGAAGATTTACATGCCGATATTAAATTATTGAAATCACTGCAAAAAAAATGGCAAAAAGTTACTGAAGAAAATGATCCAAAACTGAAAGAATTTATCAAAATCATTTCAGCAAAGATAAAGAAAGAGCCAAATAGGAAAATTGTTGTTTTCAGTCAGTTTGCGGATACAGTTGATTATTTGGGTAAGAAAATGAAAGCAGCCGGATTACCCGTTTTTTCATATACCTCAGCCAATTCCTCAAGTGGAAACAAAGATATTATTCGTGCTAATTTCGATGCCGGATTAAATGAATATAAACAACAAAACGTTTTTCAGGTATTGGTAGCAACGGATGCCATTTCCGAAGGGTATAACTTACACAGAGCAGGAGCTATTTTCAATTACGACATTCCATACAATCCCACCAGAGTAATTCAACGTGTAGGTCGTATCAATCGTATAAACAAAAAAATGTTCTCAAAGCTCCATATTTACAACTACTTCCCAACCGATATTGGTGAAGCGGAAACCCGTACACAGGAGATTTCAATGCTCAAAATGGCTATGATTCATGCAATTATGGGTGAAGATACGAAGATTTTGACCAGCGAAGAAAAACTGCGCTCCTACTTTAGTGACCAATACAAGAAGATAATAGCAGCCGATGAAAGTGAATCGTGGGATGTAAAATACCGTCGTCAATTGGAGGAAGTAAAAGGTTTACCGGTTATGACAGAAGCATTGAGTTTGCCATTACGCTGCAAAGTACGCCGACAAACGCATTTGCCCGAAAAGGGAGTGTTGGTATTTGCTAAACGGGGCAACGATTTTGTTTTTCGCTTTGGTAGAAACGAAAAAGAGATTGTGGACACTACTCCCGAAGAGGCATTCAAACTGATGGAGACTGATATAAAAGAAAAACCGTTTGAAGTCAGCAAGCAGTTTGAGCCAATTTACGATGCTATTAAGACTGAATTGTTTGTTTCTGAATCGGAAGGTGATACTGAACAAACCAAACGGAAAGCATTAGATAAAATCAGAGTGATGATCCAAATGAAAGGTTGTAGCATTGATTATCTCGAAGATTTAAAAATAGCTGTTGAACACGATGCAATATCCGGTTATGCATTAAGACAGATCAACAGATTAAAAACGGTTGACTATTCGAGTTTGCCCGATATGATTAGTCATGAGTATTTACAAAAGGTATTGCACACTTATGACAATATTTCACACGGTGTAGAAACAATGATTCATGCCGAAGAGATTGACAGTGATTGTGCAATTACGGTTACTGATGATACTAAACAACTGCAATTAGAACTCTAAAATCAAAAGCTCAATATGTTCAATTTTAAAGTAGCTTACAATCGGAATAACTTCGTATCTTTTCTCTCAAAAGACTTTTTACCGGAAGATTTCAACTCCAAAGAAGAGAATTTAAGCCTCGATTTTGCAAGTAAGTATGCAACCACTGCTGTCCGTTTAGGTAAATGCCCAAGTCTTGATTTAGAGGTTTTTGAAATAACTCACAAATCCACTCACGATGCTCGTGTAGGCATTTCTCGCGATGCGTTTCAATTACTATTACGTAAAAGTTATTGCAACCGGGCTTTAGTAGCTTTTGTGCCGGAAGGCAGTAAAAACTATCGCTTTTCCTTGTTGCAAATAGAAGCCGAACAAAAAGATGAATCTGCTCGTATTACCCGCAGTTATTCTAATCCACGTCGTTATTCATACTTCTTGGGAGAAGATGCGCATACTAAAACACCTGAACAGTTTTTGAGAGAAAAAGGACGTATCAAACCCAAAGATGGAGATTATTTCAAAGACCTTTTGGAACGCTTCTCCGTGGAAGTACTTACCAAACAATTCTACAACGAACTTTCTAACTGGTACTTTTGGGCTATTAAAAATGTTTCGTTTCCAAACGATATTAACGACGACAGTGATGATGAAAAATACAATACAGAAAATGTAATTCGACTGATTACAAGATTGATTTTTACATGGTTCTTAAAACAAAAGAAACTAATAAATCCAGACCTGTTTGATCCAGCGGCTTTGTCGGATATTCTGACACACTTTAAACCGGAGAGCGAAAAACAATCAAACTATTATCGTGCCATTTTACAAAACCTCTTTTTTGCAACGCTCAATCAAGAAATTGGGAAACGTGGCTTTGCAGAGGATAAAGGATTTCTTGAAAATAAAAGCACGAATGGCATAAAGAATATGTATCGGTTTGAGAAAGAATTCTCTGGAGACACAACACAAATCATGCAACTTTTTAGTCAGGTACCATTCCTGAATGGTGGTCTTTTTGAATGTTTGGATGAAAAAACAAAAGAAGGTAGAACCTTCTTTTGGGATGGTTTTAGTCGTAACCCAAAACAGCAAGCCAACATTCCAAATAGTTTATTTTTTGCAAAAGAGCAAATTGTTGATATAAGCAAAGAATATAACAATAAAAAAATGCAAGCTGTAAAGGTTTCCGGTATAATTGAGATTTTAAATCGGTATAACTTTACAGTCAAAGAAAATACACCGATTGAAATTGAAGTAGCACTCGACCCCGAATTATTGGGTAAAGTCTTTGAAAATTTACTGGGTGCATTTAACCCAGAAACACAAGTAACAGCTCGCAAGCAAACCGGTTCGTTCTATACGCCCCGCGAGATAGTAAGTTACATGGTAAACGAAAGTCTCATCGCTTATTTCAAAACTAACGTACCGGAATTGTCCGAAGATACGATTCGTTCTCTTTTCAGTTACGAAGAACAAAATGTTGAGATGCCTGATTTACAAAGAGAAGTAATGATTCAAGCTGCTTTCAATTGTAAGATTCTAGATCCTGCATGTGGTTCGGGCGCTTTCCCCATGGGTATTTTACAACAAATGGTACATGTGTTGGGTAAACTAGATCCCGATAATACCTACTGGAATAAGGTTGTGATGGAAGATGCTATGAAAGCATTCGAAAATGCTGAAGAATTAAGCGATGAAGACCGCAAATTACTGCTTGAGGAAATTGATAGCACGTTCGACAATAATGTAAATCATCCAGATTATGCACGGAAGCTGCATTTAATTGAGAACTGTATTTATGGCGTTGATATACAAAGTATTGCTGTTCAGATAAGCAAGCTGCGTTTTTTTATTTCATTAGTATGTGAGCAGGAACACAATGACAACCCTGATGATAATTTTGGTATTCGTCCGTTGCCAAATCTTGAGACTAAATTTGTAGCAGCGAATACACTGATTGGTATTGAAAAGAATGATGAAGACATGGCTTTATTTCGCGAAGACAAAATACTAAAGTTAGTGAAGCAACTTGAGCAAATACGGCATAGACAGTTTTTAGTAACCAATGTCACACAAAAGAAATCGTTACGAGAAAAAGACGAAGTGCTTAGACAACTGATTGTTACTGAGGTACAGAAACTGTATGTAAAAAGAGAAGATGATAACTTGTCGAAATTCAAAATGCAGCTCAAAATCAGTGAAAGAGAACTGGAAATTCTTAATAGTAAATCCGATGTCATAGAAGATATGGTTATTCCCGATTTATTTGGTGAATGTAAACCCCAAAAAGTTAATCGGAGTGAGTCTAAACGTGGCGAGCTAATATCAGTTATCAACCGGATGAAATCACTTATAGTCAATGGGAGTAAATACTCGCGGCTGGGTTCAATAGTAACTTTAGCCAAACAATTAACTTCGTGGGATCCTTATGACCAAAATGAATCTTCTGCTTTTTTCGACCCAGAATGGATGTTTGGATTATCTAAAGAAAACGGTCGTATAAAAGAGACAGGATATTTCGATATAGTAATTGGGAACCCACCTTATGGTGTTTCAATTAAAGGGGAATACAGAAGAAGAGTCGAGAGTAATTTATTGAAAGTCCCTGATTATGAAATATATTACTATTTCATTGAAATTGCCAATAAAATATTGAAACAAAATGGAATAAAGTCCTACATAATTCCAAATACATTTTTATTTAATGTTTTTGCTTCTAATTATAGAAAAGAAATGTTAGAAAAATGGGATATTCTATGTATTATTGATTGTACTGCTTTTAAAATTTTCGAAGGAGCTACAGTTTGTAATGCTATAACCATTCTAAAAAAAGATGATAACCAAAAAGCAACAAATATTGGATATAAATTGACGAGCGGAGCAGAAAACTTCAAACAATTATCAACACGTCCAACTATTTATTTATCAAAAGAATGTCTTCTTGAAAATAATCAAAATTGGGCTTTAGTTTTCAAATTAGATAGTAATATTTTAAACATTGTTGCAAAAATCAGAAAAAACAGTTTGCCATTGTCAAAACTTTTTCCTGAATTTAGTCAAGGTTTGATTGCATATGATTCTTACAAAGGTCAATCGAAAGAAATAATCAAAAGCCGGGCTTTTCATTATCATGAAAAAACAAAGCCAACATTAAAAAATTGGTTGTGGGGAGAAGATATAACAAAATATAAGTTAGAATGGAATGGTAAGGAATGGATTGATTATTCTGATGGTATAGCCAATCCTAGACAACCCAAATTTTTTAATGGCTTAAGATTATTGGTTAGGGAAATAACAAATCCCTCAATTTTCAGTACAATTACAGAAGATGAATTCTATCATGATCCGGCAATAATAGTAGTTTTAGACTCCGGTAATGGTATTGAGTGTTTATGTGCCATATTAAATTCTAAATTAGGTTCGTTTTATCACTTTAATTCATCTCCTAAAGCTACAAAAGGAGCTTTTCCAAAAATTCTTGTGGAAGACATTAAAAACTTTCCAGTAAAACTTCCTCAAAATCAAATGTCAATAATTAACCTTGCCAATCAGATCATATCTTTAAAAAAAGAAAATCCTCAATCAGACACGAGTAAATTGGAGCAAGAAATAGATAACCTGATTTTTGAACTTTATGGTCTTTCAGAAGAAGATATACAATTAATTCAATCGTAAATTTGTGTATTCGTTTTCACTCAATTTAAACTCAGAATCTATAAGCTTAACTTCGTCATAAGTTAAATCATAAAGTTTATAAACTAGTTTATCAATTTCTGACTGAAATAAATTAGTATTTGTATTCTGAGTTATTTTTTTTTCTATTATAATTTTCTCCACTAAATTAATTATTGGTATCTGATTCGCCGCGAGTTTAATAGGCACCGAATGTATTTCATAAATCCCAATCGTAGGCATATTGTATTTGTTACAATACCAGAAATTTATTAGTTTAGAATTCAATAATCCACAAAGATATTTTAACGACACTTCTTTATTCCATGAACTATATCTTGATACATTTACGGTGTCGAGAAAGTAATTTTGCTCATTGTCATAGGTAACTAAAAGTTGAAAAGAGCTATTCACTCTTTGAGTTACCAATTTCTCAGGTACTTCAAAAAACTCTTTGGAGTTAGGTACACATCCTACTTTTTCTTTCATAAGATCAGGTCGATACCAAATATATTCCCCATTCCAATTAAGGCAGAATGCCTTAATATTTTTCCCTCTAAAAACTTTAAAACAATCATTATCCTTACATTCCTTTAGTACAAACCTATTATCATCACTCGTTTTGATTCCTCTTGAAAATTGAATGACATTTTCCAATAATATGCTATTTAATTCAATTTTATCATACAATAGCTTCATTGATAGGTTTGAAGTTGTGTCAAGTTCTAAATTGGGTTTTCTTAATATCTCTTCAGAGCTAATTTTACTTTGTATCTCAAATGATTCATTGTAAATAATAATATCATTTATCTTTGAATATTGATTACTAAAAATTGCGATTAAGGGTTTAACTGTAGCTTCGAAAACACCCATTTCTAAATTTACAATTTGTAATAGCGTTTTCTCTTTAAAAATAATTTCTCTCAGATTCTTGAAACTGTCTGTTGTCTTCCAAGTATGTGGAATTATATACGCTAAAAACCCCGTATTTTTTAAAAAATAAAATCCTTGTTCAATAAAAAATGCGTATAAATCCGATTTATTTCTCGCCGAACGAAACTTTTCTTTTAAAAGATTCCGATAATTGTCGGGAGTGATATTAGCCAAATTGACATATGGCGGATTCCCCAAAACTATGTCGAAATATCCTGTCTCTTTTATACGACGGGATTTTAGAACGCATTATTGTCACTAAAAAATGTCTACTTTTAAAGTTCACATTTAATAAAAACAATTATTATGAATTACGGATATATTAGAGTAAGTACTGAACGTCAAAATACGGAGAATCAAAGATTCGAAATTTTGAATTTTGCCGAATCAAAAGGAATCCTTATTGAAAAGTGGATTGATGAAACAATCAGTGCAACAAAGAAATTAGATGAGCGAAAGTTCGGAAAGCTTCTAAAGAAAATGAAAAAAGGTGATCAGCTTATTGTAACAGAATTGTCCAGACTTGGTAGAAATTTAATGCAGATAATGAAAATCCTTCATGACTGTATGGAACGTGACATTATGGTTTATACAATAAAAGAAAAATATGAATTAGGAAATAATATTAATTCAAAAGTTCTAGCATTTGCATTCGGTCTCTCTGCGGAAATTGAGCGAAATCTTATCTCTCAACGAACAAAAGAGGCGTTGGCACGTAAAAAAGCAGAAGGAATGATATTGGGGCGTCCAAAGGGAAGGAAGTCCTCGCATGTAAAACTAACAGGAAAAGAAAAAGAAATACAGGCATTATTAAACAAAAACGTTTCTAAAAGTGCTATAGGTAGAATAATGGGAGTGCATAGATTGACAGTAACTAAATTTATTGAAGCAGGGAAGTGCGTTTAGATTTTAGTTATACAAATAAATTCAGTAAATTTGGAGCCTAAATCAAATAATATTCATAGTGCTAATATTCAAAAGTATTAGTCTGTAATAAAGTGTAAAGGCAGATTGTTTGATAACAAACAATCTTTTTTAAAGCATTAAAGTTAAATCTGCTTTATTGGACGCAAAAAAATAAACCTATAAGTTGATTTTATGAAAATATCACCTATCTTTGCACCACATTTATACGCAATAGTCTATCCCAAAGATTATGATACCGTGTGGAATGAGGATATCTGCCCATTTTTTGAAGATGATGAGATTGGTCAGATAGATGAATATGAACGTTATTTTGACCTATGGTCAAACCCTTTATTTCTGGAAAACTTTTTCGACAATAACAAAGATTATTTGTTATTACCTTATTGGAAAAAGATGAATATTTCAATTGAAGAGGTTGCTAAACGAACGAATGATAAAGCACAGGCCTTCGAGAAAGAATTAATTGAGAACCAAACAAACATTGAATCGCTTTTTCGTCCCCTTGACGACAGAACTCTAAACTTTAATGAGCTTTCAAAAGGGAAGTCAAAAAAAGACTGGTTACGCTTTTACGCAATTAAACTCGAAAACAACAAATTTCTAATTACCGGAGGGGCAATTAAACTTACCCATAAAATGGAGGATCACCAAACCACACGTGATGAATTAATTAAATTAGAAAAAATAAAAAACTTCTTGGCAGAACACGGTGTTATTGATGGTGATAGTTTTAATGACGCATTATACGAAATGACAATATAATTATGAAAGCAAATATAGATAAATTTGAAGCTCTTGTAAGTCCGGTACAATCGGGCTGGCAAGCTAAAGCAGAAGAGCGAATTCAAAATAAAGTTTGGAAAGATAAAGCATTCGATATTGCCTTGAGAGTAATTCGCCATATTCGTGCCAATAAAATCTCACAGGTACGTTTGGCTGACGAAATGGGTGTAACGCCTCAGTATATAAACAAAATACTTCAAGGCAAGGAAAACATGACTTTAGAAACAATTTGTAGAATTGAATCAGCTCTTGGTATTAGCCTTATTGAAGTGGTATATTCTCAAACAGAAGCTTATGAGGTTGAAACAAGCAAATCGAGTCTATCAGATACACTTTCAACTAAAAGTATTTCTAAAGAGTCTGTTGACTTATATTCTATTGGATACGAACAACGTGTAGCATAATGAAACCAACTGAAATATCATTCAAATTGCACAATATAAAAACTGAGCAATTTGCAATTATCGAAGACGTTTATACCGAAGGTGATTCTGTACAATTGGAATCAAATTACCGTTTTGGAACCATAACAGCAGACAAGGTTGTTGCTGTTATGGTAAATTATAAATTTAAGTGTCCAAATGGGGTGTTTTTGGTAATGGAAGTTGCTTGTTTTTTCAAACTGAAAGAAGAGTCATGGGATTCTATTTATAACCAGGATAATTCAGAACTTGTTTTGCCAAAGGAAATTGCTACCCATTTATTAGTTCTTACTATTGGCACTACCCGAGGAGTTCTTCACGCCAAAACAGAAAATACCTTTTATAATCGCTTTTTTGTACCAACTCTAAATGTTAGCGAAAACATTAAAGAAGATATTGTGATTTCTGAGTAATGGTACAAATGCCTAAATGAGAAGAGAAAAAAGAAGACTATATTTGCAATCAACTATATTGTTTCCTGACATACATAAAAATAGTTAAGGTTAATCAAGTAGACCGTTTCGTGAGAGTCGGTCTATTTTTTCATTTTTTCCACATTTCCACATTTCTATATTTAACAAAAAAAATCCAACCCACTACCAATAGTATGTATTTATTTTCTGAGACGTGTTTGCCCTATTAAGCACCTAACGGAAGAGCGGAATGCAATTACACCTAGGTGTGATAATCATGCGAACAACCAAAAAGAAAACAATGCCCCGAAAACCACTTATGACTTTTATGCGTGTTTGTTTTTGTGGTTGCAAAAAAAGTCATAACAGGTTTCCAATGGGGACATCGGACACAACCCATTTTTTTCTCGCCTGACACATCGATCCCCGGTATCCACTCAAAAAAAATGCGTTGTGATAGAGTTTGATAATGTTGAAAAGTAAGAATAAGTTTTCGGGATTAATTCTTACTTTTCTTTATATGGATTACGGAAAACTTATTTCCTGCTTTCCAACATTTAAAGATAGTTGCAATTTAAGCTTTATGTTGAACTTGAAATAAATGCCCCAAAACAATATGCCTGTTTTTAAAGACCTAGCTTCTTGACACAAAGAAAAAACAGGCAAACTATTTTTTAATAGGTACAGCGGATAAACTACATTCAGCGTTTAATTATTTGCTACCGCCTGAATAAAATAATTACCGCTAAATAAAGTTATAGTTTTTAGCACTTCGTGCAAATAAATACATGTTTACACTTCGTGTGAGGGGAAAAGACGCATCTACTCTTTTGCCTATAATATTTGAAATCCAACGAAAATTAACTTCTCGTTGGATTTCAAATATTATGGACTTTTCAATCGTTTTTTCAATCTGTACCTAGCATGACATAGTTTTTCGCAACCGGGGTCAATTGAGTTTTTTCACCCACAATATGCTTCTTACTACAATATTGGCCTTTTGAATTTATTTTCATACATTTCATTTATTTCTTCTTTGTAACTTTCAAGATGCTGTAGGATGATATTTTCCACATAGCTGCTAAGGTTGGTTTTACGTCCACTTATCATATTGACAATAGTCAAAAGGGTTGAGTGAGTTTCTCTAGTGATGCAGATGCTTTTTCGGTAGCTTAGATCCACTTTCTTGAAGTAGATCTCACCATAGTCCACTTCCTCTGTTTGCTCGTCATTTAGAGCTTCAATGACATCGGAAGTTTCAATTGTCGATTCATTTTCGTCAATAATTATTGTACGCCCATTTTCGAGAATAGCATCTCGTTTCATAGGTACACCTTGAGAAATAACTTCTCTCATAAAATCTTCATCCACTTTTGGGATATTCGTTTGCTTTGCCATAATTGTTTTAAATAAATGATGTGTTGTTTTTATATGTATTTAAATATGAGTTGTTTTGGTTCTAAAATTAAATATTTATTCCATTAAAGATTGATTGATTGATTGATTGATTGTCACGTTCTCATAATTTTATGTTGACTTGTATTTAATATTAAAAGTATTCGAGATTATAATACTTCTTGAAACTAATCTTGAAACAATTAAAATTACCATCTATTCTATCATGAGTTTTTGTTGACAAGAAAGTTTTTAATAAATATTTAATGCAAATAAAAACATTAAATCATTCCCTTTTTCAAACTGTCTTAGTCTGGCACAGTATGTCTCCGTTTGTCCTACAAACAGCTTTTACTTAAGTTGAAAGCCGAGACCAATTTTTTTACTCTCATTTATAAGCTCAATTCGATAAATTTCCAGACAATCGATAAAGCTAAATGTATTTGCACTTAGCAAATGGCAAGTTGTATTTTGAGCTGCTTGAAATTCTTTCAGCAGCTCAAAATGACTTGCCCTTTCAGGGCGAAAAAGCACCGCCGAAGTTGGTGCTTTAGAAGAATAATTCT
>Ga0209123_1000593_pt1 | contig 43764 bp, 34 predicted proteins | sample BarGraIncu00431A_FD_184500 | JGI IMG/M metagenome (GOLD analysis project Ga0209123, IMG submission 184500) | Arctic peat soil microbial communities from Barrow, Alaska, USA - Barrow Graham LP Incubations 004-31A (SPAdes) (version 2) | ecosystem: Environmental > Terrestrial > Soil > Wetlands >...
GACGCCGTGTACGAGGCGCGCGGTGATTTCATGATTGATGTGCGCAAAGGAAATCTTATCGAGCTGCGGCCGGCTAACTCAGCGCTGCAGCCCATCACGGTCACCGAAGATGATGACGTTCGCAGACGAGGAGTCCTGGTTGGCTCTATGAGGTTTTATCACTAGTGGACCGGGAAATCCTCCATATAACAGTCCCCGCTTTTCCGATCGCCCTGGCGCGTGTCATCCAGTCGCAGTTGCGCGGCAGACCGGTCGCGGTCGCCGCGCTTAACTCGGAGCGGGCACTTTTGCAGTGCGTTTCGACGGAAGCCGCGGCGGAGGGGGTTCATGCCGGCACCCCCATCTTCCAGGCCCGCAAGTTCTGCCCCTCGCTGGTCGTCATCGCACCCGATCCCCACCTGATGGCCAAGGGGAGCCGGTCGCTGATGGAGCTTGCCGGTGAGTTCACGCCGGTCATCGAGCCTGGTCTGGGGAGGATTTTCCTTGATCTCACCGCCTCGCGCAGGCTTTTCGGCCCGGCGCGCGATGTGGCGGCGCGGCTGGAGAAAAGTATTGCGTCGGGGCTGGGTCTTGAGGCGATGGCCGGGGCCGGCGTCAACAAGCTGGTTTCCCGGGTTGCCGCCGACTTCATGCCGGAGCCGGGTGTGTACGAAGTTTGTCACGGCGCCGAGAGGAGCTTTTTAGCCCCCTTTCCCGTTGCTGTGCTCCCCGGAGTGGGAGGGGCACGCCAGACCCTGCTTTTGCGCGACCTGAACCTGCAGTTGGTGGAGCAGGTGGCGCTCCTCTCGGTGCCGCAGTTGCGCCTGGCGGTCGGTCCTTTCGCGCCGCTTTTGCACGATCGCGCCTGCGGCATCGACCGCTCGCCCGTGCAGCCCCTGCGCTTGAACACGGAACTAGTTGAAGAGTGTTTGCTGGACCAGGAGGAAAACGACGACGCTATTCTCATTTGCGAACTGCTGCGCCTGGTGGAGGGGTGCGGTCTCCGGCTGCGCCGACTGGGAAAGGGAGCGCGCAAGATCTCCCTATCCGTCATGTATGCCGACGGCGTCAGCGAGCAGGGGAAGAAAACGCTTCTCACCCCGACTTCTCTCGATCTGGAGTTGCTGTGCGCGGTTGAAGCGCTCTTCTATGCCACCTGCAAGAGGCGGCAGAGGGTGCGCGGGATTCGCCTTTGCTGCGACCAGGTGGCCGAAGCACCCGGTCAGTTGGAGCTTTTTGCCCCGGTTCCGGCAAAGGTCTCCCAAAAGCAGATAGATCTGCAAGGTACGCTCGACGCCCTGCGGGACAAGCATGGAGCAGGCGCCATTCGCTGGGGCAAAGGTGTGACGGCGCGCAGGGAGCACCTGACGGCCAGCGGACCGCCGCCCGCCTGGGACCCGGAACGCTCGCGCTACCAGACGTTGACCAAGAATTGAGCCCTTTTGGCGTAGGGGCAAAGCCTGAAAGGCCTGATTGGTACTACTCATCCGCAGCCAGAAACTCCCTCCCCTTCAAGGGACTCTGCCGTGAAGTAAAGGGCAATGGTTGGGACTAGGTCCGGCAGTATCCCCCTGTGGAACAGGGGGGAAGGCTCGCGTTGCGAGACAGGGGGGTCAGCCCAGGCAAATCACCCCCCTGCCTCTCTACGTTCGGCTTCCCCCCTATTTCATAGGGGGGATAAAGCACTCCCTCACAACGAGTATTCCCAAAAGGTAACTTCCGCACATGTTCGTCCATCTCCATGTCCACTCTTCGCTCTCACCCAACTGGGGCCTGCACTCTCCGGAAATCCTCTGCGCGCAGGCCGTTGCCATGGGGTGCCGCACCGTTGCCCTTACCGACCGTAACGGCTTCTACGCGATCCCCCGCTTTCTCCAGGCTGCGCGCGAGGCGGGCATTGCGCCGATTATCGGCTGCGAGGCGGTTACCGCGCAAAACCGTGCCGTGCTTTTGGCCCGAAACGAGGAGGGGTACGCCAACATCTCCCGGCTCATCTCCGATCTGCACTGCCGAAAGCAGTTCGACCTGATCCAGGCCCTGGCCGAATTCCGGCGCGGCGTCGTGGTCATCAGCGACGACGCCAGGCTCATGACTGCGCTGAAGAGGGACTCCGATGAGGCGCTCTTCGTGGAACTTTCGCCGGGGCACGCGCTGCACCGCTCGCTCGCCCTGGCGCGCGACCTGAAGCTGCCACCGGTCGCCACTTCCCGTGCTCTCATGCTTGCCCGCGACGACTTCCACCTGCACCGCGTGCTGCGGGCGATCCATTTGAACACCAAACTCTCGCGGCTCAAAGCCGAGGACACTGCCTGCGACTCGGACCTCCTTTTCCCACCCGACAAGATGGCGGAGTTCTTTCCCCATTGCCCGGAGGCGCTGGAAAACACCCTGCAAGCCGCAAGCCTCTGCCGCACCGACTGGGATTTCTCGCACACGGTTTTCCCGGCTTTCCGCGAATTCGAAGACGACTCGGCGTTCGAGGAGCTGCAGCGCCGCTCGCGCAAGGGCGCCCTCTGGCGCTACGGAGCGATCGACCAGACGGTCGAGGCGCGCCTCGCCAAGGAGCTCACCATCATCCGAGACAAGGGGTTTTCCCACTACTTCCTGGTCGTCGAGGAGATCTCCAAACAGTCGGAGCGCACCTGCGGCAGGGGAAGCGCCGCCGCTTCGCTCATCGCCTACTGCCTCGGCATCACCCACGTCGACCCCATCCGGCATAACCTTTTCTTCGAGCGTTTTTTGAACGAAGGAAGGACCGACCCGCCGGACATCGACATGGACTTTCCCTGGGACGAGCGCGACGCCATCCTCGACTTCGCCTTTGCCCGCTACGGCGCAAAGCGTGCGGCGATGGTGGCAAACCACGTCGGCTTCAAGGGGAGGTCGGCGCTTCGGGAGGTGGCGAAGGTTTACGGGCTGCCGGACTTCGAAATTAAGGAGATGACGGAGCGCATTTCGGGGTTCTGGAAATCGGACCAGACCGCCGCGGCTATCATTGGGCACCCGCTATTCAAGGGGGAGCAGCTCTCGCGCGACTGGGAGGAGATCATGGTGACGGCGCAGCGCCTGGGCGGCCAACTGCGTCACCTCTCCCTGCACTGCGGCGGGCTCGTCATCGTGCCGGACGAGATCCGCAAGTATGTCCCGGTGGAGCTTTCCCGCAAAGGGTTGCCGCTCATCCAGTGGGAGAAGGACCAGGCGGAGGATGCCGGGCTGGTGAAGATCGACATCCTCGGCAACCGCTCGCTGGCGGTCATCCGCGACGCCATGGCGGCCGCCAAAAAGGAGTGCGGCGTGGAAATCGATTATGCCTCGTGGAAGCCGCTTGACGATGAAAAGACGCGAGACATGCTGAGGCGCGGCCTCACCATCGGCTGCTTCTACCTGGAATCGCCCTCGATCCGTCTGCTGCTGCGCAAGATCTGGAGCAGCACCGCGCCGCCCGTGACCTTCGCACTCGACATCTTCGAGGTGCTGGTACAGGCCTCCTCCATCATCCGCCCCGCGGCAAACACCTTCATCCAGGAATACCTGGCAAGGATGCAGGGCAAAAGTTGGACTCACCTGCATCCCCTACTGGCGAGCGTACTGGAGGAAACCCTCGGCATCGCGATCTACCAGGAGCAGATCACCCAGCTAGCCATGGAGCTCGCCGGCTTCTCGGCCTACGAGGGGGATCAGCTGCGCAAGGTGATCACCAAAAAGCACCGGGAGAAGAAGCTCGCCGACTACCGCAAGCTCTTCTTTACCGGAGGCGCCACCAAGGGGGTCCCGGAGAAGACCCTGGAAGCGATCTGGGAGCAGATCCTTTCCTTCTCCGGCTACTCCTTCTGCAAGCCGCATTCGGCGAGCTACGCGCTATTGAGCGGCAAGGCTGCCTTCATGAAGGCACATCACCCGGCAGCCTTCATGGCAGCGGTGATCTCCAATCAGGGGGGATACTATTCCGCCTTCGCCTATATCTCCGAGAGTCGCAGGCTGGGGCTCGCCATCCTGGCGCCGGACATCAACGCAAGCGAATACCGCTACATCGGCCTGGAGCAGAACCTCAGGGTGGGGCTGATGCAGATCGACGGCCTCACCCGCGACGGCGCCGACAGGCTCCTGAAGGAGAGGGAGGAGAGGGGTGCCTTCACCTCATTCCAGAACTTCCTAAGAAGGGTCAACACTGCGCGCTCCGACACCGAGCGCTTGGTGAAGGCTGGCTGCTTCGACAGCCTGGAGGGGAAGGGAAAGCGACCGACCCTGCTCTGGGAGCTGCTGAACTTCCAGCAGCAGTCAACCGGGTTGCTCTTCGAGCAGAGCACCGAGTTGCCGGTCGCGCCGGCCTACGATGCGAAGACCGTGCTTCGGCAGGAGGTGGAGAGCCTCGGCTTCCTGGTTTCCCAGCACCCCCTCACCCTGTATAAGGAGGCCTGGCTGCGGCATAAGCCGATCAAGGGGGCGGAGCTGATCAAATTTTCAGGAAAGTGGGTGACGGTGGTGGGGTGGTGGATTACCACCAAGATGGTGGAGGACAAGCAGGGCCGCCCAATGGAGTTCGTATCCTTTGAGGACGTGACGGCCATCTTCGACGCCACCTTCTTTCCGGACGTCTACGCGAGGTTCTGCCGCAAGCTATCCCAACGGCGTCCCTACCTCATCAAGGGAGTCGTCGAGGAGGAATTCGGGGTGGCGACGCTACGGGTGAAATGGGTCGGTTTTCTGGATGATTGAGGGGAGGATTCGTGCGGGAGCAAGCGTTGCGGGAGAGCGAGGCGTAGGGTGGGCACCTCCCCTGAAGGGGCACCACAAGGGGCTGTGATTAAGTGAGGGGCTTGGCGTTGTTTGGTCCCCCCTGTGGAACAGGGGGGAAGGCTCGCGCAGCGAGACAGGGGGGTATTTAGCCCGGGTAAAACACCCCCCTGCCTCTCTAACGTTCGGCTTCCCCCCTATTTCATAGGGGGGACAAGACACCGCCCCTTGCACCGGAGAACTTCAACTTATGCAAGTAGCCCGGCTTACGCCCGCCAGCCATGCTGCAGCATCGAGCGCTGCGCTGGGGTGTGCTGCATGTCGGCGGCCGCTTTGATGAGCGCGTGGGCCAAAAACTCGGTCTCCGGTTGTTCCACAAAATGCTCACCCTGCCAAAGCAGAAAGCGCGGGTCTTGCAAATTGGTGGATTCCAGCGCTGCTTCAAGAAAAGCCTGAGCGGTTTCCGGGCAGAGCGGCACCCCCTGCCCCACGGCATAGAGGGAAGCCAGTCTGATTTGACTTTTGAAGTGCCCGAATTCGGCAGCCCTGCGGTACCAATAGGCTGCTTCAAAAGTGTTGTTATGCTCAGGATCCTTGTCAAAGATCAAGGCCAGATAGTACATGGCTGCCGGTTCATTCTTGGCGGTAGCGCTATAGAGCAGTTCCAGTGCTTCGTTGATATCCTTGGGGCAGTGTTTGCCAAAAAGATAGAGCTCAGCCAGACAAATCGTGCTGGCGATATATCCGTCATCAGACGCTCTTTGAAGCAGCAGGAAAGCGTAATCCATATCATACGGCACACTGATGCCCTCGATATGGAGTTGTGCCAGTTCATGTTTGGCCTGTGCTATTCCGCCCTTTGACGCTGTTTCCAGAAAACGGGCAGCCTTGGCGGGATCGCGGGTCGCACCTTCACCGTTGAGATACATCATCCCGAAAGCGAGCGCCCTGGTGGCCTCGAAAGGATAAACCGTTTCCGTCTTGGTTCTCTTTATGCGTATGGCACTAGCCCGTTGCTTGAAATCAATCAGGTTATTGCCGGGAACTTCAGGGGTGGACTCCTCACCCATTGCAGTGCAAGATTCCACGTCATCGGGAGTGCTGCAGCTTTCACAGCTTGTCCCATGGCCGTTTACAGTATCTTTTGTCATAGCATCACCTCATTCACAATGAATCACAGGCCGGATTTCTATGGTGGCTCACGCTTTATGTCAATGAACGTTACAACTAACATGCCAGAGTGAGTAACACGACGAATTCTGTCAGCAACGTGCTGTTTGTAGGTTATCCTACCACAGCGGATGACAGAGATACCAGAAAGAATTGGCTTAAATGCCGCTATATGGCGTATACCAGCAAGTAAAACGGCTTGAAAGCCAAGCATTAATAAAGCTACAGAGTAAGAGGACATTGCCGGAAAAAACCCGTTAGGCCGGGATCAGGCGCTGACTTCTGCCGCCAATTCGGGCAGCCGCGGCTTATTTATACGCAACACCAATCCGGCAGCCAGCAGACAGATCGCACCGGAGAGCAGAAAGGCAATCATGTAATCGCCGAGGTAGGTACGGACCACCCCGGCGAAGGTTGCCGCCAGTGCCGCGCCGACCTGATGGCTCGCGAAGATCCAACCGAACATCACGCCCACGTTTTCACGACCGAAGGCCTCAGCGGTAAGCCGCACGGTAGGAGGAACGGTCGCGATCCAGTCCAATCCGTAAAAGACCGCGAATGCCGACAGACCCCACTCGGGACCTCCCAAGGCAAAGGGGAGCCCCATGAGCGACAGGCCGCGCAACCCGTAGTAACAGCAAAGCAGGTAGCGGCTGTTGTAGCGGTCCGACAGCCAGCCGGACAAGGTCGTGCCGACCAGGTCGAGGATCCCCATCATGGCCAGCATCCCGGCAGCACGGACCTCGGGAATGCCGTGGTCGACGCAGGCCGGGATCAGGTGGGTCCCAATCAGGCCGTTGGTGCTCGCCCCGCAGATGAAAAAGCTGCCGGCCAGCAGCCAGAAATCCATCGACCGCGAGCCGCGCTGCAGTCCCGCCAGTGCAATGCGAAAGGGGTTCACCTTGGACTTCTCGGCTGTTACGGCTACCGGGGTGTCATCTGCTTTCGCCCCGTAGGGGAGGAGCCCGACGTTCTCCGGGTAGTTGCGCATGATAATGAGCACCAGCGGGAGCACAACGAGCGCAGCGCCGGCGGTCGTGAACGAGGCGACCCGCCAACCGTGGTTGTGCGCCAGCGTCGCCAGCAGCGGCAAAAAGAGGAGCTGGCCGGTAGCGGAACTTGCGGTCAGAACGCCCATGACGGTCCCCTGCGACTTTTGAAACCAGCGACTGGCTACCGTTGCGCTCAGGCTGTAGGCGGTCATGCCGGAGCCGCAGCCGACCACGACGCCCCAGATGAGCACCATGTGCCAGGGCTTGGTCATGAAGGTCGTCGCGCTGACACCGAGGGTGAGCAGGGTGAGGGCAATGGCCATGGTGCGGCGCACCCCGATTTTGTCGAAGAATGCGGCGGCGAAAGGTCCCATCAGTCCGTACAAAAGGAGGTTGACCGAGACGGCCATGGAGATGGTGGCGCGCGACCAGCCGAACTCGTGCTCCAAGGGGACAATCAGAATCCCCGGTGTCGACCTGATTCCCGCGGTCGTCAGCAGGGTCAGAAAGGTCACCGCGACGATCAGCCAGGCATAGTGCATGCGGGCCGGCCGGGTTTGTTCCGTTTTGTTGCGGCTTCCCCCGGAAGGAGGGTGGTCGTTAGGTACGTTCTTTGGTTGTCCCATCTGCTATTCCTCCGAATCGTCTGAGAGTTTTTCCAGGGATGTCACCAGCAAGCGGAGTTGCTGCAGGCCACCTGCTCCGAGTTGTTCCTCAATTCTCTTTTGTGCCAGAATCCAGTAGGGCTGAGCCTGCGCCACGATGGTGCGGCCGAGTTCGGTGATTTGTATCGCGCGCTCCCTGGGGTCTGACACGACGGCGTTTTCGATGAACCCCGAGGCTTCCAGTGACTTCAGGTTTCGCACCAGCGTCGTTCGATCCAGTTTCAGGATTCCTGCCAGCTTGCTGGTATTGAGCGGGCCGGAGCGTGCCACGTTGGCCAGGACGGAATACTGAGTAAGCTTCAGGTCCGCCGGCTCCAGGGCCTTGTCGTAGATCCGCGTAATGGCGCGCGATGCCCGGCGCAGATTGACGCAGTTGCAGGCGCTGGGATGGGAAAGGGCTTTTTGTGCTGCGGTTTTAACTGTCATGATGTGGCTCCGGAAAACATGCGTGCATATACACGGTATAACATCTTGGTGCGTGGTGGGTCAATGATCTTTATTCGTAACTAATCAGTTCATCCTGCTCAAGTCCACCTGTCCCCCCTTGGCAAAGGTGTGTGAACAATCACGAAGTAGAGTGCCGAAGTTACGGTTATCGTTCCCATGCGGGAAGGCACCCGGCAGGGCCTAGGCACGCTGCGGCAAAGCACATCACCGTAGGATGCCGGTGAACGAAGCCCCGCATCGTTTAATGGTTCATGCCTCACCGGTAGGATGCCGGTGAACGAAGCCGCATCGTTTAAAGCGATGCGGTTCGTGCCTCACCGCATCCTACAAAGCTTGTCAACGGGAACAGGGAGAGGGTGTCGCGTGGGAATGCTGTCGGGTGCTCAACGAAAAAAAAACGCCCGGCCTCACATGAAGTGGGGCCGGGCGTTTAGATCATTTTAAAAAGTAGCTTTGCGTCCTCTTTAGTCGACGGACTTCCTCAGGAAGGTCGGGATGTCGTACTGGTCCTCGTCGTCCATCAGGAAGCTGCGCTGCCTGGTCTGGGTGTTGCGCTCCTGCTTCTCGCGGATGAAGGTCGGGATCTCGCGGTTGATCTCGCTCTGCTTCATCATCGGCGCCACGTTCTTCAGCTCGTGACGTCCCTTCTCCAGGTCGAAACGGTCGCCGAAGCCGGTCGCGATGGCGGTGATCTTGATGGTCTCGCCCAGCCCCTCGTCGATCACCAGACCGATGATGATGTTGGCGTCTTCGTGCACCTTCTCATGAATGATGCGGCTCGCCGCGTCGAACTCGTCCATGGTCATGGTGGCGGAGCCGGAGATGTTTACCAGAACGCCTTTGGCGCCGGAGATGTCGATATCTTCCAGAAGCGGGCTGGAGATGGCGCGCACCGCAGCATCGACCGCGCGGTTCTCGCCGCTACCCAGGCCGATTCCCATCATCGCCATGCCGCGCTCGCTCATGATTGCCTTGACGTCGGCGAAGTCGACGTTGATCAGGCCGGACTGGGTGATCAAGTCGGAAATGCCCTGAACCGCCTGGCGCAGCACGTCGTCGGAAGGCTTGAAGGCGTCCAGGATGGACATGGACTTGCCGGCCAGCCCGAGCAGACGGTCATTCGGGATGACAATCAGGGAGTCGACGTGCTTCTTCAGTTCCTTGATGCCGTCCTCGCCCTTGGCCAGGCGCTGCCTTCCCTCGCGGGTAAACGGCTTGGTGACGACGCCGACCACCAGTGCCCCGTTCTCCCGGGCCACCTCGGCGATGACCGGTGCGGCGCCGGTTCCGGTGCCACCGCCCATGCCGGCGGCGACGAAGATCATGTCGGCGCCCTTCAGCGCCTCCGCCAACTTGTCCTTATCCTCCTGGGCGGCCTCACGGCCGACGTTCGGATTGGCTCCGGCCCCAAGCCCCTTGGTGAGCTGGGTTCCTATCTGTATTTTAACCGGCGATTTGGACATGCGGAGCGCCTGGGCGTCCGTATTAGCCACGATGAAATCGACCCCGGTGACTCCGCTCGTTATCATGGTGTTTACCGCGTTTCCGCCGCTTCCACCAACCCCAATCACCTTTATCTTCGCACTCTGGTCGATATTCTCATCGAACTGAAACATGCCCCACCCCCTTGTCGCGCCCCCCGGCGGAAAAATTCAACAATATTAACCGTTTTTATACAGGTTTTATGTCATTATTGGAAGCCGAAAATGCGCCAAATGACGTTTTTTTAAAAGAACTCGCCGAACCACTCTTTCATTCTCCGACTCACCCGCCGAAAGACCGTGTCGTCGCTTTGGGCGGTCGGAAATTCGTGTACCCCGACGTTCTTGCTGCCGTAGACCACAAGCCCAACTCCGGTGGCGTAAACCGGCGAATTGACAACATCAATCAGCCCGCCGATCCTCTGCGGGAGTCCGCGGCGCACCGGCAGGTTGAAGATCTGCTCGGCCAGCTCCGGCATCCCCTCCAGAATCGTGCTGCCGCCGGTGATGACGACGCCGGAGGCGATCAGGTCCTCGAGTCCGCTTTTCACGATCTCGCGGTTTACCAGGGTGAAGATCTCCTCCACGCGCGGCTCGAGGATCTCGCACAGAAGCTGGCGCGAAAGGATGCGCGGCTTCCTGCCGCCGACGCTCGGCACTTCGATGGTCTCGTCCTTGCCGACCAGCGAGGAGAGGCAGCAGCCGTACTTCTGCTTGATCCGCTCCGCTTCGGCCATCGGGGTCCGCAAGCCCACCGCGATGTCGTTGGTCAGGTGGTTGCCGCCCAGCGAGAGCACGGAGGTGTGCTTGATCGCGCCGTCCACGAAGATGGCGATGTCGGTCGTGCCGCCGCCGATGTCGACCAGAGCCACGCCGAGTTCCTTCTCGTCGGCGGAGAGCACCGCCTCGGAGGAGGCGAGCTGTTCCAGTACGATGTCCGCCACCTCGAGCCCGGCCCGGTTGCAGGACTTGACGATGTTCTGGGCGCTCGCCACAGCTCCCGTCACGATGTGCACCTTCGCCTCCAGGCGCACCCCGCTCATGCCGAGCGGTTCGCGGATGCCGTCCTGGTCATCGATGATGAATTCCTGGGGCAGGATGTGGATGACTTCGCGGTCCATCGGGATGGCGATCGCCTTGGCGGCCTCGATGACCCTCTTCACGTCTTCGGGGGAGACTTCGCGGTTTTTGATGGCGATGACGCCCTGGGAGTTGAAACCCTTGATATGTCCGCCGGCGATCCCCGCGTAGACCGACTTGATCTCGCAGCCGGCCATCAGCTCGGCCTCTTCGATCGCCTTTTTAATGGAGGCTACGGTACTTTCGATATTAATGACCACGCCTTTTCTGAGCCCCTTGGAAGGGCTGGTCCCGATACCGACGATGTCGATCCCTTCCTCGGTCAGATTGCCGACGATGGCGCAGATTTTGGTGGTGCCGATGTCGAGCCCTACGATCAGATTATCCCTTTTACCGGACATGCTCCCCCCTTAAATTGCTACACTTTTTTAACTATGATTTTGTCGCTGTAGTCTAGGTCGATGTAATCGAGCGCCTGCATCTGGGGCTTCAGCTCCCGGAAGATGCCGCTTAAGCGCGCGAGCTTTTCGGGAAAGCCGCCGGTACCGAGCTTCACCGGGACGCCGCCCTGCATGGTGAAGAGGGTGAAGCCGAACCCCTTGTCGTAATGAATCTCCGAGACGTCCTCCAGGCTGAAGACGGTCCCGCTCTTCAGGCTGTCGATGAGCCCGAGCGCGCTTTTCAGCGCCTCCTTGCTCCCTGCGGGATCCTTTTCCAGGTCGATCTCGTTTACCCCGGTGATGAGCGGGTAATCGAGCCGGTCCCCCTCGGCGAGAGACTTGAAGAGTTCCCCCTTGGCGTCGAGGTAGTAAAGGCAGCCGACGTTGGCGACAGCCTTGGGCGAGCGCTCCGTGAGCGCGATGGAAATCGTGTGCGGGAAGAAGCGCCGCACCTGCACCCGCTCGATCCAGGGGTTCTTGGTCAGCTGCTCCACGACCCCTTTCAGGTTCACCCCGAGCATGGCGTCGCCCGGCTTCACCCCGGCGAGAGCGACAATCTGACCCCGGGTGAGCCTGGTGAGCGGCGACACCTCGATGGTCTCCAGACGCAAAAAGGTCGTGCGCGACACCATCCGGTACAGGTGCAGACCTCCAAAACCAAGCGTAGCGCAAATGGCAGTTCCGCCGATCCCCCTGGAGAGCCAGGTGAGGAGCGGGCGCCAGTTGATCGGCTTACGCTTTTTGGCGACCTTTTTCACCCGGTTCTGGGGAGACTGGCGCTGTTTTTTGGGCTGCAGATCGCGCATGGTTGACCGTTAGTCTTAGGATTCTGTTAGTGCTAAGTTTTTAACTTATCAGTTTTCACACTGTATATGGCCTATTGTCAACCGTTTTCCGGCCTAGACCACTATTTTAAATTTTCAATGAAGCGGCTAAGAGAATCCGTTCGATCAATTCGGGGAATTCTATCCCTGCTCCGCGCGCTATCTCGGGGAGCAAACTCAGATCAGTCATGCCCGGCAGAGTGTTGACCTCGAGGATATAGCACTCGCCGGCGCTCGTCACCAGGAAGTCGACCCGGCTGTAGCTTTGGCAGCCCAGTGCCGCGTGAGCCTGCTCGCCGGCCCGGAGCACATCGGCGTAAATGGCGGCGGGAAGCCGTGCCGGGAGGATGTGGTCGGCCATGCCGGGAGTATATTTTGCCTCGAAGTCGTAGAACTCGCCCTTGGGCACGATCTCGATGGCGCCGAGCGCCCGCCCGTCCAGAATCCCCACCTGGACCTCGCGGCCGTCGATGAAGCGCTCCACCAGGATTTCCGAGTCGTAGTCGAAAGCCTCGTTAAGTGCTGCGTCCATGAGTCCCAGGTCGTGCACGATGCTCACCCCGACGGAGGAGCCTTCCTGCGAGGGCTTGACCACAACCGGCAGTGGGAAGGAGAGTTCCAGCTTTTCACCCCGGCGCAGCACCTGGTGGGGAGCGATGGTGAGTCCCGCCGAGCGGAACACTATCTTGGAGAACACCTTGTTCATGGCCAGCGCACTGGCAAGGACGCCGGAGCCGGTATAGGGAATCCCCATCAGCTCCAAAAGCCCCTGAATCGAGCCGTCCTCGCCGAAGCGGCCGTGCAGCGCTATGAAGGCCGCCTCGACCCCTTCGGAGGCAAGCTGCTCGGGGAGGTCGCGCCCGACGTCGATGCCGACCGCCCGGTAGCCCCGCGACTGCAGCGCAGCGAGGACCGCGGCGCCGCTTTTCAGCGACACTTCACGCTCGGCGGAAAGCCCTCCCATCAAAACCCCGATCTTCTTCGCTGCAAGTTCCTCGACTGTCATAACGATCCTTTCACACTTCGAAGCTTTGGTAATTTAATCATGGCAAGTGCCGACACTGCTCCGTGGCGGCTCCCTCACCCCTACCCTTCCCCGATGACGCGCACTTCCTCTTCCAGTTCGATGGAACTTACCTCCTGCACCCGCACCTTTACCAGCGCGGCCAGTGCCAGAAAGTCGGTCGCCGTAGCGCCGCCCCGGTTGATCAGGAAATTCGCATGCACCTCGGAAACCTGGGCCCCACCCACCTGCACGCCACGCATCCCCGCCTGGTCGATCAGGCGCCAGGCCTGCTGCCCGGGCGGGTTCTTGAAATAGGAACCGACACTGGGGAAAGCGACACGCTGCGCTCCTCCCCGGTGGGAAAGGAAACCTGCCATCAGCTCCTCGATGTCGCGCCGCTCGGCTTCCTTCAGGCGCAGGAGCGCCGAGACGACAATCTCTCCGGGGGCAAGCTCCAGATAGCGGTAACCAAACTCCAGCTCTTCGCCTGACCTCTGCGCGACCTTGCCGCCGCGCAAGGTGACCAGGCTCTCCACCAGCCGCAGCGTCTCGCCGCCGTTGGCGCCCGCATTCATGGCAAGTGCGCCTCCAAAGGTGCCCGGTATGCCGCAGAGAAACTCGACTCCGCTCAGGCAGCTTTCCGCCGCCACCCGGCAGAGCATCCGGTTGCTCACCCCGGCGCCGACTTCGAGGCGCGCCCCGGCCAGCGGCTTCAGGACGTCGAGCCGGCGCAGCGAAATGGCGCAGCCTCGAAAACCGCCGTCGCGCACCAGCAGGTTGTAGCCGCCGCCGACCACGAAATACCCGATTCCCTCGGCGTCGAGAATCTCCACTGCACTTTTCAGATCTTCCAGGTCGTCCGGCTCGATGAAGAGATCAGCGGGGCCGCCGATGCGCAGCGCCGTGTGCGCCGCCAACGGTTCATCCCTTTTGACCTCGCCGCGCAACTCGCGCGCCACCCTGTCCAACCCCTCCCTCGCCAAGGTTTAAGCCTCCCCTAACGCGGCGAGCCGTTTCAGCATGGTCTCGCCTACCTGCCAGACGCTGCCGGCACCGAGCGTCAGCAGGATGTCTCCCGGCTGCAGCACGCGCTCGAGGTGTTCGTAGAGCGCCTCGCGCTCGGAGATCCAGGTGACGTCCTTCTGACCGTGCCTGCGGATCCGGCCGCCCAAAGCCTCGGAAGTGACACCCTCGATGGGGGTCTCGCCTGCCGGGTAGATGTCGGTCAGGATCAGCACGTCGGCGTCATGGAACGCCGTGACGAACTCCTCGAAAAGCTCTTTGGTTCTCGTGTAACGATGGGGCTGGAATACCACGACCAGCCTGCGGTCCCAGCCGGACTTGGCCGCCGCTAGGGTTGCGCGCACCTCGGTCGGATGGTGACCATAGTCGTCAACGATCATAATTTCATTAACGCTTCCCTTCATCTGGAAGCGGCGCCCCACCCCGCCGAAGGCGGCAAAGCCGTCGCGGATGGTCTCGAAGGGGAGGTTCAGTTCCATGGCGACGGCGATCGCGGCGAGGGCGTTCAGCACGTTGTGGGCGCCCGGCATGGAGAAGGTGATTTCGCCCAGACGCACGCCCTTGTGGTGCGCGACGAAGGTCGTGGTGAAGCCGGAGAGCCGCACCTCGGTCGCCCGGAAATCCGCCTGGGCCGACAGGCCGTAGCTGGTGAAGCGCTTCTTTACCCGGGGCAGAATCTCGGCCACGTTGGCGTTGTCCAGGCAGAGGACGGCCAGGCCGTAAAAAGGAACCTTGTTGATGAACTCGACGAAGGTGTCCTTGATCTCTTCGATCCCGCTGTAGAAGTCTAGGTGATCCGCGTCGATGTTGGTGACGACCGCGATGGTCGGGGAGAGTAGCAGGAAGGAGCCGTCCGACTCGTCCGCCTCCGCCACCAGGAACTGCCCCTGGCCCAGGCGCGCGTTGGTCCCGATTGAGTTGAGCCTGCCGCCGATGACGATGGTCGGGTCGATGCCACCCTTGGAGAGGAGCGTCGCCACCATCGAGGTGGTCGTCGTCTTGCCGTGGGTCCCCGCGACCGCGATGCCGTACTTCATGCGCATCAGTTCCGCGAGCATCTCGGCCCTCGGGATGACCGGGATCAGGTGCAGGTGGGCCTCGACGACCTCCGGATTGTCCTCGTGCACCGCGCTCGAGATGACCACCACGTCGACGTTGGTGACGTTCTCCTTGGCGTGACCGAAGAAGATCTCGCCGCCCAGCCCGGTGAGCCTTTCGGTGATCTCTGAGGCGCGCAGGTCCGAGCCGGAAACCTTGTATCCCAGGTTCAGGAGCACCTCGGCGATGCCGCTCATGCCAATCCCGCCGATGCCGACGAAATGTATCTTCTCTATCTTTCCGTACACTATGTGCTCCTTGGGGAAAACGGTTTAAAACCCGTTCTATGTTCTAAGTTCTACGTTAAAGTCTTTCGGGCTGCAGGCTATATGTGGTTCTCGTTTCTCTGTCAAACGTAGAACGTAGAACGTAGAACGGCCTTTTCGCCTCCCGGCCTTTTCTGTTTCACCGCTTCTCCATCATGGCCGACACGATTGCCTGGGCCGCATCGAGCTGTGCCAGAGCCCGCGCGTTCTTCTCGACCTGAGCGAGTTTTTCGGGATGTTCCATCAAGGCCAGAATCTCCCGGGCCAGGGCCTCGCCGCTCAAATCCTCTTCGAGAATCATGAAACCGGCGTCCTTGGCCAGCAGCGACTGAGCGTTTTTCCTTTGGTGGTCGTCGGCCGCATAGGGGAAGGGGATGAAAATGCACCCCTTGCCGCAGGCGGTCACCTCGGCGATGGTAGTCGCCCCGGCCCGGCAGATCACCAGATCCGCGGCTCCGTAAGCTCCCGACATGTTCTCTATGAAGCTGGAAACGACCGCCTGGAAACCGAGTGCCCGGTAGCCGTCACGCACCTGCGTCAGGTCTTTGTCGCCGGTCTGGTGCGTGATGCGCAGCCGGTCCTTCACCCCGGAAAGATAGGGGAGCGCCTCGAGAAGCGCGGTGTTGATCCGGTGCGCGCCGGCGCTGCCGCCGAAAATCAGCAGGCTGAAGGTGTCCCCGACGCTGCGCACCCGCTCCTGGAAGCCCCAGAGGATCTCCTTGCGGATCGGGTTCCCGGTCATCAGGGTTTTACTCTTGGGAAAGGTTTCCGCTGCCTCGTCCATGGAGATGAATACCCGGTCCACCACATGGCCCAAGACCTTGTTGGCGAGCCCGGGAGCCGCGTTTTGTTCATGAATAAAACGCCGGATCCCCATGCCGCGCGCAGCCAGCACCAGGGGTGCCGAGGCGTAGCCGCCCACCCCGAGCACGATGTCGGGACGGAATTCCTTCAGGATCTTGCGCGACTGGGCATAGCCGTACAATAGCCGGCCGGCGCTCAGGATCTTTTTGACGGTGCCGAGCCCCTTCATGCCACTGGCCGTGATGAGCGCCAGCGGGTAGCCGAGTTTGGGTAAAAGGCGCGCCTCGATGCCGTGGTCCGTGCCGACGAATAGGACCTCGTTGGCGGGGTTCAGTGCCAGGAACTCCTCGGCGACCGCGATCCCCGGGAAAAGGTGCCCCCCGGTCCCCCCACCGGCGATGATTAACTTCATGTCGTTACCCTCATCTTGGTGGATACGTTTAACAGGATCCCGACCGCACAAAGCGAGATGATCAGCGAACTGCCGCCATAGCTTAAAAAGGGGAGCGCCAACCCCTTGGTCGGGAGCATCCCGGTGACAACCGCCATGTTGATGAACGCCTCGAGGCCGATCAGCACGGCAATGCCGAAGGCGAGAAAACGGCCGAAGTTGTCCTCGGCCGCGATCGCCACCCTGATGCAGCGCTGCACCAGCAGGAGAAACATGGATGCGATCACGATCACCCCGAGGAACCCGAGTTCCTCGCCGCAGACCGAGAGGATGAAGTCGGTATGGGCCTCGGGCAGGTAGAACAGTTTCTGCTTACCCTCGCCAAGGCCCTGCCCGAAGATGCCGCCGGTGCCCAGAGCCAGCCAGGACTGGATGATCTGGAACCCCGCGTCGGTCGGGTCCTGCCAGGGATCCATGAAGGCGGTGATGCGCCGCATCCGGTAGGCCTCGGTGAAGACCAGGTAGCAGGCCCCCGGCAGCGCCACGAGCCCCATGCCGAGTATGTACTGCAGCCGGGTCCCGGCGGCAAAGAGCATGACGATCGCGACGGTCCCCATGGTGAGGGCCGCCCCCATGTCGTGCTGCTTCAGGAGGACCGCGATGAAGACACCGAGGATCAGCAGGTAGGGAAAGAAGCCGGACATGAACTGCCTCAGCTTGTCCTGCCTCTTGTCCAATGAGTAGGCCATGTAGATGATGAGCGCCACCTTGGCAAGCTCCGAGGGCTGGAAATTGAAGCCCGGCAGCCGGATCCAGCGCGAAGCCCCCTTGGCGGCTCCCCCGATCCCCGGCATGAAGACCAGCAGGAGCAGGAAGAAGCAGGAGAAGAAGAGCGGCACCGCCCAGCGCTTCCAGACGTGGTAGTCGACCTGCATGAGAAACGCCATGCCGGCAAACCCGAGGAGGGCGAAAAGCGACTGGCGCTTTAAAAAGTAAAAACCGTCGTGGTACTTCTTGGCCGCCATGACCGAGGACGCGGAGTAGACCATGACCACACCGAAGCAGGTGAGTATGACTGCCATCATGAGGACTATGAAGTCGAACCCCTCAACGCGTTTCACGCCGCCCCCTGTCCCTTGGCCCGCACCAGCGCCTTGAAGCGCTCGGCGCGCTCCTCGTAGTCCTTGAACATGTCGAAGCTGGAGCAGGCGGGGGAGAAGAGCACGGTCCCGCCGGGTGCCGTGAGGAAGCTTGCCAGTTCGACCGCCTCTTCCAGACTATCCGCCAGGTGCGTGTCGGTGAGTGTTCCCAGCGCCTCGTTTATTCTGGCGCGCGCCTCGCCGATCAGGATCAGGTGGCTCACCCGGGCGGAGACCAGCGGGGCGAGCGGCTGGTAGGAGCCGCCCTTGTCCTTGCCGCCGGCGATGAGCGTGATGCCGGAGTCGAAGCTCTCCAGCGACTTCACCACGCTCCCGACGTTGGTCCCTTTGCTGTCCTCGTACCAGGAGACTCCGCCTATCTCCTCAACGAACTCCATCCGGTGGGGGAGCCCCTTGAAGGAGCTCACCGCCTGGAAGGCGCAGTCCCCTTCGCAGCGCAAAAGCAGGGCCGCAGCGAGGCTCGCCATGATGTTGTCGAGGTTGTGCACACCCTTCAGGCGGAAGCCGGCCGTCCCGAAGCGGAGCACCTTGCCGGCGTGCGCGAAGGTGATGAAGCCGTCCCGGTAGCTGATCCCTTCGGCGAGTTCCTGAAGCCGGCTCATCGGGAAGACCCGGGCCTTGAGCTTCCCGGCGCAGGCCGCCACCAGGGGGTCGTCGATGTTCAGCACCGCGAAGTCCTCGGCGGTCTGGTTCTCGAAGATGCGCAGCTTGGCGTCGACGTACTGCTGGAAACTCTCGTAGCGGTCCAGGTGGTCCTCGGTCAGGTTGAGGAGCACCGCGACCGCGGGACGGAAGCTCTCCACCCCCTCCAGCTGGAAGGAGGAGAGTTCGACCACGACCCGCTCAACCTTTTCACCCGAGGAGGCGAGCTCGATGAGCGGGCGACCGATGTTCCCCCCCACGAAGGTCGCGAAGCCGCAGGCCCGGAAGATCTCGCCGGCCAGCGTCGTCGTGGTGGTCTTGCCGTTGGTGCCGGTGATGGCGATCATCGGCGCCTCGATGAACCAGGAGGCGAGCTCCACCTCGCTTACCACGCGGCGCTTCTGGGAGCGCGCCATGGCAAGCGGCTTGATGTCCATCGGCACGCCGGGGCTCACCACGATGAGGTCCGCCATCAGGAAGCTGTGCGGCACATGGCGCCCCAGCTCGAAGTCGATATCGAGGTCGGCGAGCTGCTCCAGGCTTTGCGCGAGCTTCTCCTCCTCGTGCATGTCCGTCACGGTCACCCGGGCGCCGCGCTCCGCCAGGAAGCGGGCGACCGCCACCCCGGTGCGGGCAAGTCCCACGACCAGTATTTTTTTGTTTTCGAGTTCCATCCTCTTCCTTGGTGTCAAAGTGTTCGGTTTTACCCGCCGTCCGGGACCTCTGCCCTAAACTTCAGCATACTACCTGAAAAGCACCCCGGTTTGCGTAAAAAAAGCGGGTATTATGCTACAAAATAAAGGTTATTTGTTTCCGGGCCCGTTTAACCACCCGTGGCAGCGTCCTCCCCGCCAGGCGGCAGGGACATCAGCGCACGCTCCAGCCGGTTTATCAGCGCATCTTCAGCGTAGAGATCGCCACCAGCGCGAGGATGATGGTGATGATCCAGAACCGGACGATGATCTTCGGCTCTGCCACCCCCTTCAGCTCGAAGTGGTGGTGGATCGGTGCCATCCGGAAGATGCGCTTGCCGCGGTACTTGTAGGAGCCGACCTGGAAGATGACCGAGAGCGCCTCCACCACGAAGACGCCGCCGACGATGACCAGCAGGATCTCCTGCTTGGTCAGTACGGCAAGGGTACCGAGCCCGCCGCCCAGGGAAAGCGAGCCGACATCCCCCATGAAAACTTCCGCGGGGTACGAGTTGTACCAGAGAAAACCGAGGCCGGCGCCCACGAGCGCCCCGCACAATACGGCGAGTTCCCCGGCGCCGGGTACGTAAGGGATCGCCAGGTAGCCGGAGAGCCTGGCGTTACCCGCGATGTAGCTAAAGAGCAGATAGGTTCCCGCGTTGATGGCGACCGGGCCGATGGCGAGCCCGTCGAGCCCGTCGGTCAGGTTCACCGCGTTACTAGCCCCCACGATGACGAGCGTCACAAAGGGTATGAAGAGGAGACCCAGTTCCGGGTGCAGCTTCTTGAAAAAGGGGAAGTAGAGCTCGGTCGAGAAGCCGGGGAGGTTGTAGAGCACGGTTCCCACCCCCGCCGCCAAAAGGATCTGCCAGAACATCTTCTGGCGGGGGGAGAGCCCCTTGGTGTCCTTCTCCACGACCTTCTTGTAGTCGTCCACGAAGCCGATGATTCCGTAACCCACGATGATGAACAGGGTGAGCCAGATGAAGACGTTCTTCAGGTCCGCCCAAAGGAGCGTCGGCACGATGATGCTGACCAGGATCAGCACCCCGCCCATGGTGGGGGTCCCCTGTTTCTTCAGGTGCGACTCCGGGCCGTCGGTCCGGATCACCTGGCGCGCCTGCAGCCCTTCGAGCTTCCGGATCACCCAGGGGCCGACGATGAAGGAGAACACCAGCGCCGTGATCATGGCGTAGATGGTACGGAAGGTGAGGTACTTGAAGACGTTGAAGAGCTTGTAGCTTGAAGCCAGCGGGAACAGCAAATGGTAGAGCATCAGTCATTCCCCTCTTGAGCCTGGCCAGCCAGGGCTTCCCGCATGGCCTGCGCCACCCGTTCCATGCGCATGCCGCGCGAGCCCTTGACGAGCACGCAGTCACCCGGCTTCACCCAGCTCAAAAGGTCCCGCGCGATTTCCGCGTGATCGGCGCCGACCATGATCCCTTCCGGGGCAAAACCTGCAGCACGAGCCCCCTCGGCCACCAGCCCGGCAAGGTCGCCCAGGAGGTAGATCCGCTCGACGCAACCCGCCGCGAGCCGCCCGAGAGCCGTGTGGGCCTCCTCGGCCCCGGCGCCCAGTTCCAGCATGTCGCCCAGGACTGCGGCGGCGCGCCCTTCCTCACGAACGTCCCGAAGCGTCTCGAGCGCCGCCGCCATGGAGGCGGGGTTCGCGTTGTAGCTGTCGTCGATCAGGGTCACCCCGGAGAGTTCCTCCAGCTGGAACCTTTTGTCGTAGGGGGTGAATTCCTCCAGGCCGATCCGGATGGCTTCGGAGGGAACGCCAAGGGCGTGGGCGGCCGCGGCCGCCGCCAGGGCGTTGTAGATGTTGTGGCGTCCGAAAGCGGAGAGCAGCACCGGCTGTTCCTCGTTGGGAAGGCGCAGGGTAAAGCTCTCTCCCTTCTTGCCGAGGGTCTTGATAGAGGCGCTACTCACCTCCGCTCCCCGCAGGCCGAAGGTGAGGCGATTAACGCTGGTCGGGGAGGGGCACTTGGAGACCAGCGGGTCGTCCACGTTGTAGACCGCCCAGGCGCCGGGCTTCAGGCGCAGGAAGAGCTCCCCCTTGGCGCGCGCCACCCCCTCGACGCTCCCCAGATGCTCCAGGTGCGCGGGGAAGGCGTTGGTGATGATGCCGAGGTCCGGGGCGGCGATCTCGGCCAGCCGGTCGATCTCGCCGAAGTCGCTCATACCGAGTTCCAGCACGACCCAGCGCTCCTTCCCGGTCAGCCTCAGTAGGGTAAGCGGCAGGCCGATCAGGTTATTGAGGTTCCCCTCGGTTTTGAGGCCGGGGCCGGTCTGGGTGAGGATGCGCGCCAGCATCTCCTTGGTGGTCGTCTTGCCGTTACTGCCGGTGACGGCGACCACCTGGATCTTGAAGCGGCGGCGGTGCCAGGCGGCGAGGTCGCCCAAGCCCCTCAGCGTGTCCGGCACGACGACTGCGCAACTCCCCGCGGGAAGCGTGTGCCCGGCCTGCCAGGCGGCGTCCACCAGGAAGATTCCGACGCCGCGCGCGGCGCAGGGGGCGATGAAGTCGTGGCCGTCAAAGCGCTCTCCCCTGAGGGCCACGAAAAGCTCCCCTGGTGCCGCTGCACGCGAGTCCGTGGAGACCCCGGTCGCCAGCGCGCCCGGCTCGCCTACCATGTCGCCGCCGGTCGCCTCGGCTATTTCTTTCAGGGTAAAGGTTGCCATGCTTCCTCGGTGCGCCTTTTGGGGCGCCGTTACTTTTTGCAAACTCGTCCACCTTCTTTTGAGCTTCATCCGCCGGATCGGTCGGATCCGACTGATCGCCCAGATTTTGCCTAAATGCCTTTTACCAGCGCCAACGCTGCCGCCGCTTCTTCACGGTCGTCAAAGTGGAACTTTTCGGTTCCGACGATCTGGTAGTCCTCGTGCCCCTTGCCCGCTAAAAGGACGATGTCTCCCGGGCGCGCCGCCAGGATCGCCGCGCGCACGGCATCGCGCCGGGACTCGACCGCCGCAAAGCCCTTCTCCCCAAAGCCCCCCGCCAAATCTTCCAGGCAGTATTCGTGAATCCCCAACGGGGCTATGCCTGCCCGCACGTCTGCCATGATCGCAAGCGGCTCCTCGGTGCGCGGGTTATCGGAGGTTATGATCGCCAGGTCGCTGTAGCGCGCCGCAATCTCACCCATCACCGGGCGCTTTCCTTTGTCGCGGTCGCCGCCGCAGCCAAAAAGGGTGATGACGCGGGCGGTCTTCAATTCGCAAACCGTCGACAGCACGTTCTCCAGTGCGTCGCCGGTGTGGGCATAATCAACCAGCACCGTGATCCCCTTGTCATTCTCCACCCGCTCCACCCGGCCGGGAACCTTCTTGTGCCCCTCGATCCCTTCCCGGATTGCTGCGTCGGGAAGCCCGAGCGCCAGGCCGGCGGTAACGGCGGCGAGGATGTTGTACAGGTTGAAGCGCCCCAAAAGGTCGGAGACCAGGGAGAGTTCGCCGCGCGGCGTCCGCAGGGTGCAGCTGATGCCGTGCACCGAGAAATCGACTTGGGCGACGGTCACGTCCGCCTCACCCGCCATGGCATAGGTGAGAACCGGACAGGTCGCGGCAACCTTGATTCTGGCGCCGTACGGATCGTCCAGGTTCACCACGGCGCGCCGGGTCGGCTTCCGGTCGTCCGGGGTCACCAGGTCGGTGAAGAGGCGCAGCTTACTGGCGAAGTAGGATTCCATGTCCAGGTGGTAATCGAGGTGGTCGCGGGTCAGGTTGGTGAAGACCGCCACGTCGAAGAGGCAGCCGTCGGGACGGTGCTGCTCCAGGGAGTGCGAGGAGACCTCCATGACGACGCTCCGCGCGCCGAGGTCGACCAGTTCCCGCAAGGTCCGTTGCAGGTCGACCGACTCGGGAGTCGTATTGGGCGCCGGCAGGCTCAAGGCCCCGAAGCGGTAGCTGATGGTGCCGAGCACCGCGGCGGGAATGCCCCCCTTTTCCAGGATGCCCTCCACCAGGTAACTGGTCGTCGTCTTCCCGTTAGTCCCGGTGATGCCAACCGTCGGAAGCCCCGCGGTCGGCACCCCGTAAAAGCAGGCGGCCACCAGCGCCATGGCGCGCCGCGCGTCCGGGACCAGCACGAAGGTGGCTCCGGGAACGGCACAGGGGCGGTCCGCAACGATTGCGACCGCCCCCCCCTTGACAGCGGCTCCCATAAACTGGCAACCGTCACTTTTCACTCCGTTAAGGCCAAAGAAAAGACCGCCCGGGCTGACACTGCGCGAATCGTAGTGCAGTCCTTTTATCTCGACCTCGCTGTCCCCGGTCACCTGCGCACCTTCCAGACAGCTCAACAGTTGCGCGAGTTTCATGCTACCCCCATGTAATTCAAGCGGACGGTACGAACCGGACCCAGACCTGGTCCTGGGTGTTGATCCGGCTCCCCGGCGGCGGGTTCTGCTCGACTGCCCTGCCGCTACCCTGCAGTTTAACATTGAGGCCGCGCTTTTCCATGACCCGCAGCACCTGCCTCATGCTCATCCCTTTGAAGTTCGGCATGCTTCCCGCCTCGCTCCCCTCGACGATCCCGCCCTCGGCCGCCTGCGGCACCGTTTCCGGCTCGCTTTTGGCGGCTGCCGGTTCCGCCCTTTTCTTGACCGCGCTCCGGTCCACGGGAACCTTCAGGTAGCAAAGCGTCTGCTGCGCGATGGCGCTGAAGGCGGGCGCCGCGACGACGCCCCCGTAGGGACTGGTGGTCGGCTCGTCAATCACCACGAAGATGGTGAGCCGCGGCTTGTCGAGCGGGACGAAACCGACGAAGGAGGCGGTGCGCTTCTTCGCCGAATAGCCATGAGTCGCCGGATCGACCTTCTGCGCGGTCCCGGTCTTCCCGGCCACCCGGTACCCGTCAACCGCCGCGTTGGTACCGGTGCCGCCCTCGTTCACGACCCCTTCCAGCATGCCGGACACGGTCTTGGCGGTCTGCGCCGAGATGACCCTCCGCCTGACCTGCGGGGTGAACTGTTTCAGCACGGCCCCGTTGTCATCGGTAACCCGGTCCACCAGGTACGGTTTCATCAGGTTGCCGCCGTTGGCGACGGCGGAGACCGCGGTGGCGATCTGCAAGGCCGTCGCGGTCACCCCCTGGCCAAAGGAGATGGTGGCAAGGTCGATACCGTACCACTTGGCCTGCTGGCGCAGCATCCCTCCCGCCTCGCCGGGGAGATCGATGTCGCTCTTCTCTCCGATACCGAACCCGGTCAGCCCCGCATACAGGCGCTCCGAGCCGAGACGGCTGCCGATCTTGGCGGCGCCGATGTTGCTCGAGAACTTGAGAATATCCGGAACGGTCAGGTTCCCGTAATGGTGGGTATCGTGGATGGTCCTGCCGCTGTAACTGTAGCTGCCGTTTTCGCAGTTGAAGCTGTCTCCGGCCCTGATCACGTGGTCTTCCAGGGCCGTGGCCACCAAAAGGATCTTGAAGGTGGAGCCGGGCTCGAAGCTGTCGGAAATGGCGCGGTTTCTAAGCGACCCCGGCCCGTACTTGAAATAGCTGTTCGGGTTGAAGGTCGGGTAGTTGGCCATCGCCAGCACCCGGCCGGTATCGGGCTCCATCACGATGGCGATCCCCCCCTTGGCGCCGTTTTTCTGCACCGCCTGGGCGAGCTCCTTCTCCGCTATGTACTGCACGTTCTTGTCCAGGGTGAGGACGACGTTGCTCCCCTTGGTGCCGCTTTTCCCCTCGCTCCCCTTCTTGAGATCGATGTCGCGTCCCAGGGCGTCTCGCTCGGTCACCAGGAAGCCGGTGTTGCCGAGGATGGTCGAGTCGTACTTCTTCTCGATCCCCTCCAGCCCCCCGGGGTCGGTCCCGGTGAAGCCGACCACGTGCGCCGCCACCTCGGAGTTGGGGTAGAAGCGCTTGCTCTCCTTGACAAAGCCGATGCCGTCCAGATCCAGGTCACGGACCTTCTTGGCGGTTTCCGGGGACATCCGGCGCGACAGCCAGACGAAGTTGCGGCTCGCCTTGAGCTTTTCCTGCAGCTCGGCGACTCCGTAGCCCAGAAGGGGCGCGAGCTTCGCCGCCGCGTCGGGGAGGCTCTCCAGGTTGCGGGTTTCCGCGTAGCAGGAGTCCATCTCTATCGACACGGCAAGGGGCGCGTTATGCTGGTCGTAGATGGCCCCCCGCCCCGGGGTCAGCGCCACAATGCGCTGGTGCTGCTTTTCGGCGAGCTTTACCAGGTGGTCTTTTTGCAGCACCTGGAGGTAGAAGGCTCGCCCGACGGTAAGGACAAAGACCAGGCCAAACAGGAAGGCGACCGAGCGCATCCGGACCCTCGCCCATTTTTCCCGTTTCTCTATCACTTGACCAGGACCACCTGCTGATCGGTTGGAAGCATCATGCCGAGTTCGCCCTTGGCAAGTGCCTCGATCCGGGCCGGAGCCTTCAGGGAGGCGACTTCCACCCTGAGACGCTTGTTCTCCTGCTGCTCATCCTTGAAGTACCTGGCGGACTCCGAGATCCTCAGGTTCAGGTCGATCACCTCGACCCGGGACCAGACGTGGAAGATGGAGACCAGCGTCAGGAGCACCATGACCCCGGTCAGATAAGGGAAGCTGTTCCAGCTCTCCCGCGCGACCGCGACGCTCCTGGCGGGTGCGGCGACTTTGCCGTAGGCAACCTTACTATGTCCCATGATAAAATCCTCTTTTAGACTATCTTTTCCACAACCCGAAGCCGAGCGCTTCGGGAACGCGGGTTACCGGCAATTTCTTCTTCGCTCGCGCGTAGCGGCTTTCCGGTCAGCACCTTGAACTGCGGCACCCGGCCGCAGACGCAGCCCGGAAGCCCGATGGGGCAGGTGCAGCCGACCGCGGCGGCGCGAAAGCTCGACTTTACGATGCGGTCCTCCAGCGAGTGAAAGGAGATCACCGCGCCGCGCCCGCCCAGGCGCAGTAGGGCAAGGAGGTCGACGAGCCCTTCCTCCAGACTCTTCAGCTCCTCGTTCACCGCGATCCTTAATCCCTGAAAGGTCCTGGTGGCCGGATGCAGCCGGTCCTCCCACTTGGCCTTCGGTATGGCGCCCTTGATCAGGTCGACGAGCTGCAGGGTCGTCTCGATGGGTTTTTCTCCCCGCGCGGCGACGATGAAGGCGGCGACCCGCTTGGCCCAGCGCTCCTCGCCGTACTCCGAGATGATGCGGAAGAGCTCGGCCTCCGGGAGGGTGTTCACCAGGTCGGCGGCGGAGGGGCCGCAACTTCTGTCCATCCGCATGTCGAGCGGCGCGTCGTGCATGAAGCTGAAGCCGCGCTCGTCCTTGTCCAGCTGGTGCGAGGAGACGCCGAGGTCCAGCACGAAGCCGTCGATGGCGTCCACGCCGATCTCCGCGAGCGTCGCGGTGATCGCTTTGTAGTTGCGCTGAAAGAGGCGCGCCCGGCCGCCGAAGGGGGCGAGGCGCTCGGTGGCGACCGCGATCGCCTCGGCATCGCGGTCAAAGCCGATCAGGATGCCGTCCGGGGCGCTGGCAGTGAGGATCAGCCCCGCGTGCCCGGCCCCGCCCAGGGTGCCGTCCACATAGACCCCGCCCGCTCGCGGCGCCAAGGCAGCCAGCACCTGGTCCGGCATGACGGATATGTGGTGAAAGTCTTCCATTTATTAGAGCCCCAGTCCCGCCAGCGCGGGGGAATCGATCGGGTAGTTCTGCTCGTCCTGCTCGCAGACCCTGGTCCACATCGCCTGGCTGTAGATATCGATCTTGGTCTGCATGCCGACGAAGTTTATTTCGCGCTCCAAAAGCGCGCTCTTCCTGAGGTCGCCCGGCACCAGCACGCGTCCCAGCTTGTCCGCGACGCATTCCACGGCCGGAACCAGGACGGTGCGCCTCACGGCGGCGAGTTCCGCCAGGGAAAGCCCGAGGCCGGAACCGGTCTTCAGCTGCTCCTCCAGGGCGAGAAAATTCTGATACGGGTAGATCACCAGGCCGTAGCCGAACTGGCCGTCACCCAGGCGAAACGGGCTCGATTTGGTCAGGAAAAAACGCTCGTCACCGAAGCTGTCGACCAGAACCTCGCGAAATTTCGCGGGAATACTGGTGCGCCCCTTGGCGTCGATGGTCGTCTCGAATTTCCCTCTAAACATGGCCACCCCGGCACACATTCCCACTTCATACCACTTTATACCACTTTTCGCAGGAACTATACGGTAGGGTAGCCATGATGTCAAGGCAAATTTACCCTGCAAAAAGGGAATTTTTCAGAGGTTTTCCAAGGGTTTAACGCCGGGGGAGCAGGGGGTTGCGGAGTGCGGAAAACCTGAGGGGCAATTGGGGGGTCTTTTCGTTATGTTGGTGCGGTCAAATCTTATAGCGGCCAGGCGGAGGTCGCTTCCTCCGCCGCCGGGATCGGCACTCCTCCTTACGGTTTTTTCCTGTCGAAGAGGGAGACCACGTTCCCCCCTTTGCGTGAGACGGAACCCTTTCCAACCGAACTGAGCGGCTTATTGGGAGGCTCGGGCGAGACGACTTTCTCCAGCATGATGGGGGTCTCCCCCATGGTAAACGGAGCCCCGTTTACCTGGCTCTCATCCAGGATCCAGGTGTAAACCTGCAGCGGGACGGTGAGAACCAGCAGCTTCACCTTCCACCACCCGGGCTTCACGTCCGGGGTGATCTCTTCGATCCTGGCGTAGAAGGCCGGCTTATTGTCGATGTGCGCGAGCACGAGGTCATGAATGGTCGCCATGGTTACCTACCTCCGGTTTTTCCTAACCTTACCTTATCGTGCGACAGGGGCTTTGCGCCAAAGCCTTAAGCGAGCAGCGCCCCGTACATCGTTTGTTCCGGAAACAGGGAGCGGATCTGGCCGTAGCAGCGCCTGAGTTCCCGCTCCATCCGGTAAAAATCGGCAAGATCGAGCTCCGAAAGGAGATCCTCGATCCGCTCGCAGTTGAAAGTGATGCAGTTGAAGGGCCGGAACGCCACCGGGATCAGGCATCCCGCCTGCCCCAGATAGGGACAGAGCCCGTTTGCGAAGAGCGGCTCGAAGAGCGCTTCGCCGGCCGCCAAATAGACCAGCAGGTCGGCACGGGTGAAGTGGTACTTTCCCGCCACGCAGCACTCACCACCGCAACCGGCGCAGTGTCCCGCCGCGCCCACGCGCGCAACCAGCGCCTGCATGGCGCACTTTTGCTCCCGCAGTTCGGCCGAGAGTACCTGCAGCTGCTGAAGCGCCTGCTGCGGCAGGGCGAGGAAGGCAGCTGTCACCCGGGCTATCCCTTCCTGCCATTGTCCTGCAAAATCGTTGTTACCCGCCATTTACCCAACTCCATCCAGCACAAAAAAGCCATCCAGGCATACCGTAGCCTACATGGCAATCCGCTTTCCGAAGCGAAGCGGCATGTCCTAACCCTGGAAGCGGGGGGAAAAAACGGAGGCTATCCTCCGCTTTTTCGGCAGCCGCCTTTGTGTTTTGCGCCTTAAGCTATCTATTTGTCTGTCAACTGCCCGACATGAAACTGAACTATAAAAAATTGGCCGAAGCAGCCCGTAAGCCGGGTTCTGTTCCCGCAGCCGGTTACCCGGATGCGGGCGATGGTCATTCATCTAGGAGCGCCGTTACCGGCGCCCTCAAGCAACCAACCCGGAAGCACGGACGGGCCGTCCTTAACGCTTCCCTATTTGGTCTTGCTCCTGGTGGGGTTTACCTGGCATCCGGCGTCACCGTCGGACCCGGTGAGCTCTTACCTCACCCTTTCACCCTTACCTGCCTTTCGCTCAAACCTCGACGGGCAAGCCTGCCGCAGCTTGAGCCTTGACGGGCGGTCTTCTCTCTGTGGCACTTTCCCTGGGGTTGCCCCCGCTGGACGTTATCCAGCACCATGCCCTATGGAGCCCGGACTTTCCTCCCCCCGTGAGGGCGGCGGCCATCTGGTCTGCTTCGGCCAAACTGTTAAACTGAATGCTATTCTACGTTCTACGTTCTAACCTAGAACCTAGAACGTAGAACGGTTTCTGGTTTTAGTTCACCTGCGGTTCGTGGCGCATGACGAGGATGCGCTGGCAATGCGGACAGGTGATGACTTCATCGGCACGGTACAGCGTGTTGTAAAGCTGCGGGGGCAGGTGCATGTTGCATCCCATGCAGTTTCCGTCCCTCGCCTCGACTACCGCTATTCCCTTGCGCTGGTCGCGAAGCCGGGCATAACGCTTCATGACGGAGGCGGGAAGCCCCTTGACGGTATTCTCACGGGTAGCCGCGTCGGCCGCAATCCCTTTTTCCAGGCCTGCCACCCGCAACTGCACCTCGCCCTGCTGGGTCGCGACATTCGCCTCCAGTTCAGAGAGGTCCGACTGCTTCTGGGTTATATCACCGGAGACTTCCTCCATCGCATTGATCTTCTGAAGGATCTGGTCCTCCAACTCAGAAATCAGCTTCTTGGCTCCGGAGATCTCTTTGGAGACAGCCTGGTACTCTTTCTGAGTCTTGATTTCCTTCAGGTGGGACTCGGACCTGACGATGTTCTCGTTCTCGGCGGCAAGATTCGCCTCAAGACCGGCCTTCTCCGCATCCAGTGCGGCTGCCTCTTCGCGACGCGCCGCGATCTTCTCGCGCGCCTCGGCAAGCCTCGACTCCAAGGCCTGGGCCTCGGCGAGCAGCTGTCCTTTTTCACCGTCCAGACCATCGATCCGCAGGTCAATCTCCTGCAACTCGTACAACGCGTTCAAGTTGTTACGCAAAATCTGCCTCCCCAACGTCTTTTAGTATGCAAACAAAGAACTGGAAACCTCACCAGAAACTGAAAGGCTCCCGCTCTCCCTGGTACGCCACGACCTCCGTCTCGAACTTCTTTGCTTCCAGCGCACGCACGAGCGCGTCCGCCAGCCCCCGGACCATGGGCAACTCCGTGGCAAAATGCCCGGCGTCCAGCACGGCGATGCCGAGTGCCTCGGCCTCCCGCGCTTCATGATATTTCACGTCTGCGGTCACCAGGAGGTCAGCTCCCTTGCGCGCCGCTTCGTGCAACAGCGATGCGCCGGAGCCGCCGCAAAGGGCAACCTTTGTCACCCGCCGTCCGGCCTCGCCCACCAGCCGCACGCCGCTCGCTGCCAGGACCTCCTTGACCTGCAGGGCAAAGGCACCCGCAGTCGTCGCCTCGGCGAGCACCCCGATCCGCCCCAGTCCCCGGGTCGCCCCCTGGTTCAGCACCGGATAAAGGTCGAAGGCGGGCTCCTCGTAGGGGTGCGCACCCTTCAAGGCGGCAACCGCTCCGGAGAGCCGCTCCTTGGAAACGAGCAGCTCCAGCCGGCTCTCCGGCTCCTGCTGCGGCTTTCCGACCGTGCCGACGAACGGCTGCGCTCCGGCTTGAGCAGTGAACCTGCCGACCCCCTCCCCCTGAAAGGAGCAGTCCCGGTAATTGCCGATCCGCGCCTGGAACGGGGCAAGCGCCTCGAGCAGGCGTGCCTCGAACCCTTGCGGGACGAATACCACGAGCTTTAGCTGCTCCTGGGCACCGGTGATCCTGAGCGGCAAGGCTCCCAGAACACCGAGCCTTGCGGCGAGCAGATCGTTCACACCGCCCGGGGCGATATCGTAATTGGTATGCAGGGAAAGGATGGCGAGATCGTTCTTGAGGGCACGTATGGTGAGGCGGCCGGTTTCGTCCGCGCCGGAGATCTTTTTCAGCGGGGTGAAGATGAAGGGGTGGTGCGTGACCAGGAGATTGCAGCGGGCCTCGATGGCCGCCTCGATCGCAGGGCTTCCCGGGTCCAGTGCCACCATGATCCGGGAGACCTGCGCGGCCGGGTCACCGAGCTGTAGCCCGACGTTGTCCCAAGCTTCAGCGTACTGGCTGGGGGCAATTTTGTTAGTAATTCCAACTATATCGGAAACTCTAGGAATAATCATCGCTCTCAAAAGAAAAAGAGTGCAGCCTCTCGGCGTGCACTCTTTCGCTCCACTTTACGTGTATTTTTTCGTCTGACCAGGTGCTTTAAGGGCATCCCCACATCATCCTAATTGTAGAGGTGGTGGGCCCACCAGGACTCGAACCTGGGACCGACCGGTTATGAGCCGGTAGCTCTAGCCAACTGAGCTATAGGCCCGAAAAGCGAAATTAAACTATAGGTTAAAAGCGTGGCACTGTCAAGCCTCAAATTTTAATGACAATGACCGCTCAGTACATCTCGTACTTCAGCAAGCGACACTCTATCGGGCCGTTGTAGAGTACTATCCTGCGCGAGGCCTTGAGACCGACCGACTTGGCGAGTTCCAGGTTCCCGGTGAAAAGGTAGGCTGTGTACCCCTTGCAGCGCTGCTTCATGGTATCGCCAATCTCCTTGTAGAGCGGCTTCAGCTCCTCTTCCTCACCGAGCCTTTTGCCGTAGGGAGGATTGAAAATCAATGTTCCGGGCCCGGGCGGCGGGGCCAGCTCACCGATAGCGCCGCGCCCCAGGCTGATCAGATCAGCGACACCGGCGCGCCGAGCGTTCTCATGAGCCATGGCAACCGCCGAGTGCGAGATGTCCGAGCCAAGGATCGGTGCCGGCAGCGCAGTCAGCACCCCCTGGCGTGCCTCGTCAACCAGCCGCTCCCAGAGCCCGCGATCGAAGCCGGGCCAGCGCTGGAAGCCAAAACCCGCGCGCAAAAGGCCCGGTGGAACCCGCAGCGCCTTGAGAGCCGCCTCTATGGCAATGGTCCCGGTGCCGCACATGGGGTCCAGAAACGGCTGTGAGCCGTCCCAGCCCGACAATTCGACGAGCGCCGCCGCGAGATTCTCCTTGAGGGGCGCTTCATGGCGGTCCAGTCGGTAGCCGCGCCGGTCCAGCGGGGTCCCGGAGCAGTCGAGACTCACGGTGCAGCGGTTCCTGAAAAGCCGGACGTTGACCCGCAGGTCGGGATCCTTGGTGTCCACGTTGGGGCGGCTGCCGCAGCGGTCCCGCAGTTCGTCCACGATGGCGTCCTTGGTCTTCAGAGCCACGAAACCCGAGTGGGTCAGCGTCGAGTCCCTCAGGTTGCAGTCGACGGCAAGGGTCATGGAGGGGGTGAGGTATTCGGTCCAGGGAATGGTGCGCGCCCCCTGATAAAGATCTTCCGGAGTCTCGCAGGGAAACTCGGCGAGCGGCATGAGAACCCGGCTCGCGGTCCGCAGCCAGAGGTTGGCACGGTAGGCTGCCTCCAATCCGCCGGTAAAGCGCACCCCGCCACCCTCCGCGGCTACGTCGGACACTCCGAGCCTGACCAGCTCGGCGGCCAGGACCTCCTCCACTCCCTTTGCGGTGGTGGCGAAAAACTGCTGTTGTGACATGCAAACTCCTAGGGTAAGGGTTTATCCGGGGGCGTGGCAGCTGCGCACGGAAACCACGCGACTGCCCACATGAAAGGCTCCAGCCCTCACTCATGAAGACTATACACTTCGGAGCTTACGCCGTGCAATGCAAAAAAGACCTTGAAGGCAGGGCCTGTACGCGAAGGACGGACAGGTCCTCTGACGGGGGCACCCGCAAGTGGTGCCCTTACAAAACGCTTTCTCTGTAGGGATACCCTTTGCGGGCACTGCCATTAAGTTAAGGACTGGTGCCAGCCCGGGTAGAGACGCATTGCATGCGTCTCGCTGACCTGATCACGCTCAGACAAACCAGAAAGCGGCAGCGCTGAGACGCATGCAATGCGTCTCTACACTACGGGCTAGCCCACCCCTCCGGGAGCACTCCCCATTAAGTTGGGGCACAGCCCCAGAAGCGGGCACCCGCAAGGGGTTCCCCTACGAAAATGCGCAGTTGTAGGGATACCCCTTGCGGGTATCCTCGCCGACCTCAGCCGAAACCAACCGTGGCGCGCGGCCACGAGTGCCAACAAAAAGAGCGGACTTCCCGAACACGAGAACCCGCTCCTTTTTGTGGTGATGAAACCAAGCCAAACTACATAAAGAGAAAAAAGCCGTTAACGAACTGCAGCACGCCGTAAGCACCGATGACCACGCCGATGACCCAGACGTACTTTTTCTTCAGGAGCGCCGCTATCGAAGAGAGCAGGATGGCTATCTGCAGAAATATGACAGCCACGCCGAAGGCCTGGCTGTGCCGCTGGGCGTCGTCCCGGACTGCTTCGAGTTTTTTTGCATCGAGCGTGATCTTGTTCTTCTCAGCCTCGTATTTGGCTATTTTTGCCGAGTAGCCGCTGATCTTCTGCTGGTAGGTTGCGGCCAGTTCCGGGGACAGCGTCCCCCCCTGGGTCTTGGCCTGCATCTCCAACTGGTCCTTTTGCATTTCGTAGAGATACCCCTTGATGCTCTTGGACTGAAAGAACGCCCACTGGTCCGACGCCTGGGTCTGGCTCAGCACGGAGCGGGTGGAAAAACCGCCCCCCTTGAAGGTCGCCATGGTGGCGCAGACCGCCAGGATGATCGTGGAGAGAGCGAGATAATTGAGCCAGGGTTCCTTCTTTTCTTCCGCCATACCACCTCCTTGTGTAAATTGGGCAGATTTTTTCCGATAGAGGGATTGCGGTCCCACTCGGGGCGCTAACCGCGCTGCGATGAATAACCGATAAAGGCCCCCAGAAGCTTGGAAGCTTCCAGGTTCTGCGGGCTGGCCGGGAACTCAGTAGAAAGCCGTCTGAGAATCTTCTCCCCCTGCACCTTGTCCCCCGACTTGAGATAGGCTTTGCCGAGATAAAGGAGGGTGTCGGGCAGCTTGGGAGAATCAGGGAAGCGCACCAGAGCCTCGTTTAAGCGCTTGATGGCGGAGTGGTACTTTCCGGTTCTGAGATAAAAGTTCCCGACGTAATTCTCATAATCCATCTGCTTGACCCGGCAATCCGCGAGCTTCTGCCTCACCTCGGCCGCATGCTCGGAGTCGGGGTAGCGGTTCAGGAAGCTCTCCATGGCTATGACGGCGTTTTTGACCGGGGTCTGTTCGGTGTCGAACCCGGTAATCTGGTAGTAATGGCTCATCGCCAGCCGATAGGAGGCGTAGGCGCTTTTCTCGTGGGTCGGGTGCAGCTTGCGGAAGTCCTCGTAGGCCGCGGCGGCCTCGATGAACCCCTTGTTATCGTAATGCGCGTCGGCTATCTTCAACTCCGCCTGGGTGGTCAGCTCGGGGGAGCTGTAACTCTCCTTCACCTTCTTCCACTGGGTAATGGCGTCCTCGTAGTGGCCGCCGGCGTAGGCAGTCTCCCCGTCCTTGAAATAGGCCTGCGCGCTTTTCGTCACGGGGGGGGCCGAGGCGCAGGCAACCAGCAGGGCAAGGGAGGATAACAGGCCAAAGTGCAGCAGGGCTCGCAAAGACATGGAGCGACTCCTATAAAGAATGAAACGTACGTCGTCGAAAGCGGGAAACTGCGCGGCGGGCGACCGGGACCCGGGCGGCGCCAATGAAAAAGGTCCCCGAAAGCCGCCAAGCGGCTCGTCGGGGACCCTTGGGTCTGCCTAGCGGTTGGAACGCTTACGCATGTTCGGGTCAAGCACCTTCTTCCTGAGCCTGATGGAAGTAGGCGTCACCTCGACGAGTTCGTCCTCGTCGATGAACTCCAGGGCCTGCTCCAGCGTCAGGAGCCTCGGAGGGGTAAGCTTGATGGCGTCGTCGGTGCCCGAGGCGCGCACGTTGGTGAGCTTCTTACCCTTGCAGGGGTTCACCTCAAGGTCGTTGTCCTTGGCGTGCTGGCCGATGATCATCCCGCCGTACACTTCCACGCCGGCGCCCAGCATGAGGGAACCGCGCGGCTGCAGCGCGTCCAGGGAGTAGGCGGTGGTCTCGCCCTGCTCCATGGCGATCAGCACGCCGTTTTTGCGGCCCGGGATCTCGCCCTTGTAAGGCTGGTAATCATGGAAGGTATGGGTGAGGACGGCGGTGCCGCGGGTCTCGGTCAGGAACTCGCCGCGCACGCCGATCAGGCCGCGGGCCGGAACGATGAATTCGAGACGGGTGCTGTCGCCCATCGGGGTCATGGCGACCATCTCGCCCTTACGCGGTCCCATGCGCTCGATGATGACGCCTGCGTATTCCGAGGCGACGTCGACAACCAGGTATTCCATCGGCTCGTGACGCTTCCCTTCGATCTCACGCATGATGACTTCCGGCTTGGAAACGGCCATCTCGAAGCCTTCGCGACGCATGTTCTCGATCAGGATGGAAAGGTGCAGCTCGCCGCGGCCGGAGACCTGGAAGGTGTCGGCGTTGGAGGTGTCGGCCACGCGCAGCGATACGTTGGTACGCAGCTCGCGGTCCAGACGCTCACGGATGTTTCTGGAGGTGACCAGCTTCCCTTCGCGACCGGCGAACGGGGAGTTGTTGACGATGAAGTTCATGGAGAGGGTCGGCTCGTCGATCGCGACGTAGGGAAGCCCGATCGGGTCGCTGGCGCTGGCCAGCGTCTCGCCGATGCCGACCTCGGTGAACCCGGCGATGGTGACGATGTCGCCGGTGAACGCCTCGGGGATGTCGACCTGCTTCAGCCCCTCGTAACCCAGAAGCTTGGTGACGCGGGCCTTGGAGATGGTGCCGTCGCGCTTGATGAGGGCCACGGTCTCGCCGGCGGTTACCTTGCCGTTGAAGATCTTACCGGTGGCGATGCGGCCGATGTAGTCGTTGTAGTCGATGTTGGTGACCAGGAGCTGGAAGGGTGCGTTCACGTCGCCTTCCGGCGGGTGGACGTTGTCCTTGATCAGCTCGAAGAGGGGCTCCATGTTCTCGGAGACCTGGTCCATCTCCATCATGGCGTAACCGAGCTTGGCGCTGGTGTAGCAGATGGCGAAGTCGAGCTGGGCGTCGGAGGCCTGCAGTTCACAGAAGAGGTCGAACACCATGTCGACGACTTCGGCGGGGCGTGCACCGGGACGGTCCACCTTGTTGATGACGACGATGGGGCGCAGCCCCAGGTCGAGCGACTTCTTGAGGACGAAACGGGTCTGCGGCATCGGGCCGTCGAGCGCGTCAACCAAGAGGAGGACGGAGTCGACCATCTTCAGCACGCGCTCTACCTCGCCGCCGAAGTCGGCGTGACCCGGGGTGTCGACGATGTTGATCTTGAAGCCGCCGTGGTGGATGCTCAGGTTCTTGGCGAGGATGGTGATGCCGCGCTCTTTTTCCAGGTCGTTGGAGTCCATGACCCGCTCGGTGATGGCTTCGTTTTCCCGGAACACGCCGGACTGCTTCAGCATAGCATCGACCAAGGTCGTCTTACCGTGGTCAACGTGGGCTATAATGGCAATATTTCTGATCTTTTCCTGCATGAGTGAACAGCTCCTTTTTTGCTGTGGCTGCTAAAATAAAAAGACGAGCATGGCGCCCGTCTTCAAAAACAGCCTAATATGGCATTTTTTTATGCGCTTGACAAGCTATTTTCTTACAATCCGGCGCTTTCCGCCCATCGCGGCCATCTGCTGCTTCTGGATGGCGGCCAGGCTCTCCAGGTGAAACTGCAGCCACATCTCGCCGTACCCCTTCATTTTCATCTTTTTCCCTTCGCGCAAAAGGTCGAGATTCTGCTTCAGGTTCTCGTCGCCCGGCAGTTTGCTAAGCCCCTTGGCCACGACTTCGCACGCCTTGACGTTTTCCCCGCACTCGTTCAGACAGTAGCCGTAGAGGCTCCAAAGCAGCGATTCCTTCGGGGAGGCGAGCACCGCCTTTTCAAAGGTTGCCCGCATCAGGTCGCGCTTGTTGCGCTTCATGTAGGTGACGGCAAGCATCCCCATGGTGACCCAGTTCTTGAAGAACCCCTTCTCCAGGTAAGGAAAGGCGAGGGTGAATTCCCTTCTGACGAAATAGACCATGCCGATGGCTGAATTGATCTGGCTCTCCACGTAGATCTGCCACTTGGCCCAGACCAGCGCACTCTTCAGGTCGCGGATCCCCTTTTCGAAGCGCTGGGCCTGGATATCCTTCATGGCGGGCTCCATGATCGCCTCGAGCTTCTTGGTGATGATGCGCGAGATCAGCAGGAAGCTTCCCAGGAAAACGACCAGTGCGAGCAGCAGCCCGGCCCACCAATGAAAGAGGTAGGTAACCAGTGAAAAAGAGACGAGTGCGGCGGCTGCAGAGATGAGGAGATTGTACATCGGTGGTCATCCTTTCGTGATGCTGCTTCAGGTAAGTTGTCCAGTAAAACTGCTCAGGGGGCCGACTGCTACCCCGCATCCTTGATCAGTGCGCCTTTTTTCTCCTGATACTTGGCGACGATGATCCGCTTGCCCGGCCTGAGAGCCACCCTCGTCTTCAGGTTGTTCCAGGCAGAGAGTATCCGCGCGGTAACGTTGAAACGCTTGGCGAGGGCGCTTAAGGTATCGCCGCGCTTCACCGTGTAATACTTGTTGAATGCCGCGACTTCCCGCGGGGCCCGGGCGGGCTTCGCGGCCGGAGCGGCCGGAGCGGCCGAAGCGGCGGGAGCTGCGGAAGCGAGCTGGATCTGGACCGGAACCGTCAGCAGGCGCCCGCGCAGGTGATGCGCCTTCTTCCCCAGATTGTTCAGCTCGGCAATGGTCTCCGGAGTGGTCCGGAAGCGCCGCGCTATGGAAGCGAGGGTGTCCTTGCGCTTGGCCCGGTACTGGGCATTTCTGATCCGCTCCCGGTAGCGCTCGTTCTCGGGGATCTTGGCGTACTCGAGCGCAAAGAGCTCGCTTTTCCCTTTGGGGATCTTCAGTTCGTACCCGGGGTAGTCGGGAGGAGTGCAGGAGCGGCGCAGTTCGGGGTTCAACTCGCGCAGGGTCAGAGTCGGTACTGCCAGGGCTTTGGCCACCAGCTCCAGGTCGGTCCGGCTCGGGATCTTCACGATGTCGAACTCGATGGGGGGAAGGTACGCCACGTCGGCAAAGCCATACTTGGCAGGCTCTTTGGCGATGATGGCCGCGGCCAGAAGTTTCGGGACGTAATCCTTGGTCTCGCGCTTCAGGTACTCGCCCTTGGTGAGCTCCCAGAAGTCGCGGCTGTTGTACATGTTGATCGCCCGCAGGATCTTGTTTTCGCCGGCATTGTACCCCGCCGCCGCCAGATACCAATCGTTGTTGAAAAGGGCGTAGAGCTCCTTCAGATAGAGAGCCGCGGCGACCGTCGACTTCAAGGGGTCGCGCCGCTCGTCGATCCAGGGGTCGATGCGCAGGGAATAGCGCTTTCCCGTTTCCGACATGAACTGCCAGGGCCCCACCGCGCTCGCCACCGAGAAGGCGTGCGGGGAGAAGCCGCTCTCGATCATCGCGAGGTAAACCAAGTCCTCGGGGAGCCCTTCCTTTCTCAGCACCTGGCGCATCATCGGGATATAGCGCTCGCTTCGGGAAAGCCACCTGGCAAAGGAGCCGCGGGCGGAGTCCTGGAAGTAGCGGGTGAAATAGGCAACCTTGGAGTTGAAGGTAAGCGGGATATCGGAGTCCGGCAAATTCTCTTCCGGCAGCTTCAGTTCGAAGGGCTCGGCGGACTGCGCGGCCAGCTCCTGGGCGTCCGGAGGGTCGTTTTGGGATAGTTCGGCGCTCGCGGCAGTATCGGCCTCAGGCGAGGCGGAGGCCACTTGGGTGCGATCGACGGATTCCTGTCGGGTCGCCTCCGGAGAGCCGGGAGCGCTTCCGAAATCAAGCGGAATCGGCGCGGCTACGGCAGAACCGGCGCTGCAAAGCGCCAGGAAGAGCAGGAGAACCTTGGTCATGGAGTACCTTCCGATGGTCTCCGCACAGTTGGTGCGGGAGTTGCAGAATACCGGAATCGGGGGGGGTTGTCAATTCAAAGGGCGTTTTGCCTGGTAGAAACGGGGGGGGCACACCGCACGCAAAGCGGTGCGAGCCTCGGCATGGCAGCCAGGAGGGCTTGACGGGGGACACTACGCTGCCTTGGTCCTGAGGAAAACCGGCGGGGAGCGCCTTGCCGTAAGGCACAAAAAAGCCCCCTGTACTTGGTAACAGGGGGCCTCTGGGGAGCGCCCGCCGCATTGTCGGCGGGCTAACTAGGGCAACCCTCTTTGCAGCGGGTAACCGGGCGAATCATATAGAAATTTGTCCACATTTTCAGTCGATCTCCTTTTTCAAAGTTGGATTTTTTTCCCTCACTGTGGCTTCCCGGAGGATGTTCAAATAATAATACTCCCCCTTGGTGTTGTCAACTCTCCGATTGAAAAAATGAGACCCGTCAGCCGATTTTTTTAATTAGCGCCAAAAGCGCCCCGTCTTTCAGCCGGAGCGCGGCATGCGGGCAGAGTTCGCGGCAGCAATAGCAGCGGATGCAGCGCCGGTAATCGAACTTGAGCTTTCCCTCCTTGATCCGGATTGCTTCCGGGGGGCAGGCCCGCAGGCAGACCCCGCAAAGCTCGCACTTCCCCGTCACCACCTCCGGCCGCGAGCTGAACTGGTTGCGCAAGCGGTTTTTCAGGAATCCGGGGAGGCCGAACTGGACATCGGAGAGCTGGGGAAGCCGGAACGGCCGACAGAGCTCCCGGTCCAGAGGGAGACCGCAGGTCTCGATCTCCTCCCGGCGCGAGCCGGGAAGGTCGCGCTTGCGGGCCGCGTTCTCCAGGTAAAGGAGCTTCCTCGGCACCCCGGCGATCTCGGCGGCAATCAGGTCGACGGCGACCGCGTTGCTCCCCGCCAGGAGCAGGCCGACCTGGCAGGGGTCTCCGCTTCCCGGGCCGTCCCCCTCCATGGCGACAATCGCGTCAACGATGTTCAGGTCGGGCTCCCGGACCTGGTAGACCTCCAGGAGCATCGCCGCGAAAAGCTCCTTGTCCGCCCCCGCCTTCAGGTGCCAGGCCGCCTTCTGGGTGCCCACCACCGCGCCGAACAGGTTCTTGACGCAGCAGGTCATGGTCATCATTTCGTGGGTCTTCAGCTTGGGAAGGTTGATGAGCCGGTCCGCCTCCAGGTAGGGGCGCGCCAGCTCGAACTCGCGAAAGGTCCCCGTGCCTGCCACGGCAACCGCCTCAGTGAAGGGGACGAACTGGGCGCCGGTTTCCTCTATCACCCGGAGCATACCGGAGCGCTCGGCGACGCGCCTGGCACTGCCGAAGCCGGGCGAGTCCCCGACCAGAGCGAGGCCGCCCGCCCCCTGCACCTGCTCGATGACGGCGCGCAGCAGTTCCGGGTGCGTGGTGACCGCCGCCTCGGGGGGCTTGGCCGAGAGGAGGTTCGGCTTGATCAGCACCCGCTCACCGGGCTTCACGAAGCGCCACATGCCGCCCAGCGGCTCCAGCAGCCGGGCTACCCCCTCCGCCACTAAGGAGCGCTGATAGCTCTCCACCCTTTGCACCGAAACCTGATACATGACGTCTCCCGCGTAAAACTGATGTACAGCGTGCTTCGCTTGTGGTTAAATTCATAGCATGAAAGAGGCTATTGAGCAATTCTGCAGTTATCTCGAGAACGAGCGCAACGCCTCGCCGCACACGGTCTCCGCGTACCGCTCCGACCTGGGGCAGTTCGCCGTCTTTCTCGCCGGGCAGGGAAACGGCGCCCCCGAGGAGGTGGACCACCTGGTCGTCAGGCGCTACCTGGCCCAGCTGCACAAGGAGCTCACCAAGAGCTCCATCGGCAGAAAGCTCTCCGCCGTGCGCGCCCTGTTTCGCTACCTGCTGCGTGAGGGGAGACTCGACAAAAACCCGGCCGAACTGGTCGGCGCCCCGAAAAAGGAAAAGCGGGTCCCCTTTCACCTCAACATCGACCAGGTGACCTCCCTGGTCAGCGCCCCCGAGGCGACCAGCGGGCTCGCGCTGCGCGACCGAGCGGTACTGGAGACCCTTTACTCCTGCGGCATCCGGGTGAGCGAGCTCACCGGAATGCAGGTCGGCGACCTGGACCTGGACGGCGCCACCGCCCGGGTGCTCGGCAAAGGGGGGAAGGAGCGCATGGTTCCAGTGGGAAGCTACGCGCTGGAAGCGCTGGCCGCCTATCTCGAGGAGCGGGGGAACCCGGAGGGCTCCGCCCCGCTGATCCTGAACGCACGGGGCGGCAGGCTCACCCGCCGCTCCGTCGGCCGGATCGTGGACGCCCACATGCTGCTGATCGCCTCCATGCGCAAGGCGTCCCCGCACACCCTGCGCCACAGCTTCGCCACCCACCTTTTGGAGGGGGGCGCCGACCTGCGGGCCATCCAGGAACTGCTGGGCCATGCCTCCCTCTCCACGACCCAAAAGTACACCCACGTCAGCATCGACCGGCTCATGGAAGTCTACGACAAAGCGCACCCCAAGGCGCGGGGCTGACCGGTGTGCGAAACGCACAATGCGCGGCAGAAATGCCGCTCCAGGCTAAGCCTTTTCTCCCCACCTGAAGAGGCGACGCCAGCCTTAATGGTTAAAACCTCATTATGCTATCTGTTTAACCGCAAATCCCCTTGCCCTTCTTGCGCAATCCTGTAGACTTAGCCCGGTCCATTCGGAGCAGGTGCATCCTCTGCCCCTTCCGGCGCTGCAAACCGAACCGCAGTCGCCCTCCCAACTGACCGGCATTCAGTGCCGTCCCTAACCCGGAGCCTTTTAATACCAATGTCCGACCGCCCTCTCTACAACTCCAGGATAATGAACACCTATGTCAAGCTTATCCAGCGCAGGTACCCACTGGTCGACCTGAGGTCTATCCTACAGACTTCGGGGATCAAGCTGTATGAGGTGAACGACGAGGGGCACTGGTTTACCCAGGAACAGGCCAACCGTTTTTTTGACAGCATGGTTCAGGCCACGGGGAACCCGGGCATCGCCCGGGAGGCAGGTCGCTGCGGCGCGTCGGTGGAGTCGCTCGGAATCATGAGGAAATACCTGGTCGGGCTGATCGGGCCGGCAAATGCGTTTGGCACCATCAGGAAATCCAGTTCCATCTTAACCAGGTCCTCCATATACGAATCAAGAAAGATTGCCTCCAACAAGGTCGAAATCACGGTCACCCCCGCACCGGATGTACAGGAAAGCCCCTTTCAGTGCGAAAACAGAATCGGATTTTTCGAAGCGGTTTTGGCGGCTTTTGGCTGCAGCAACCCGGTCATCGAACACCCGGAGTGCCTGTTCCAAGGGGACACGGTCTGCCGCTACCTGGTTTCCTGGAAGGAGACCCTTCCCATCCGGATCAGGGCATTCAGAGACCGGTTTGCCCTGGGGGCCCTCGCAATCGGCGCCCTGGGCGCCGCGCTGCGCCCCTGGGAAACCGCCACCTTTTGGGTCCCCTGTGCGGCCGTGTTTCTCCTGATTTTCTCCTATATTGCCGACCATCTGGAGAAAAAGGAGCTTCACACCGCACTTTCCAGCCTCAGGGAATCCACCGACGAACTTCTCGATCAGACCTGGGTCAGTTACAACAATGCCCTCATGGTGAACGAGGTCGGGCAGGCGATCAGCAAGCAGGCCGGTATCGACGAGGTCCTTGAGAACGTGATCAGGGCCCTGGAGAACCGGCTCAGCTACGACCGGGGGCTGATCCTGCTGGCCGACCCGGGCAAGAGAACGCTCGGTTTTCGCATCGGTTTCGGCTATTCGCAGGAGCAGTTTGCCATGTTGCAGCAAACCTCCTTCAACCTCGGCAACCCAGAATCCAAGGGGGTCTTCGTCACCTGTTTTCGCGATCAGAAGCCGGTCCTGATCAACGATTTCACCGAGGTGTCCGGCGATCACTCACCCCACAGCCAGCTGTTCGCCGAAAAAATCGGCGCGCAATCCTTTATCTGCTGCGCCATAGTCTGCGAGGGCGAGGCTCTCGGGATTCTGGCCTTCGACAACATCAAGACCAAGAAAGCCCTGGTGCAAAGCGACGTAAGCATACTGACGGGTATTGCTCCGGTTATCGGCATGAGCCTGCGCAACGCCATGTACATCGACCGTGAGAGGCACCGGGCCGAGCAGATGCGCCAGTCCCAGAGGATGGAGGCCGTCGGCCAGCTCGCAGGCGGCATAGCCCACGATTTCAACAATCTCCTCACCGCAATCATAGGCTTCACCACGCTGGCGCAGATGGATATAGGGCCGGGGAATTCGGCGGCCCAGTACCTCGATGAAGTCCTGGTGGCCTCGGAACGTGCCACCCATCTCACCAAGGGGCTCCTCTCCTTCAGCAGAAAGCAGCCCGTCAACCTGCAACCAATCGAGCTGAACGGCAGCGTCGAGCGCATAGAAAAGCTGCTGCGCAGACTCATCTCCGAGGAGATCGAGCTGGTGCTCCGCTACCCCGCCGAGCCGCTTCCCGTCATAGCCGATGCCGGCCAGATCGACCAGATCATCATGAACCTGGCAACCAACGCCCGGGACGCCATGGAGCACTCCGGAGTGCTCACCATTGAAACGGGAAGCCGGGAGATAACCGCGGATTTTATCCCGGACTACGGCTGCAGCGTGCCGGGGCGCTATGCCAGGCTTTCGGTCAGTGACACCGGAAAGGGGATGGACGAGGCGACCAGGGCCCGCATTTTCGAGCCGTTCTTCACCACCAAGGAAGTCGGCAAGGGGACCGGGCTCGGCCTCGCTATCGTCTACGGGATCGTGAAACAGCACGACGGCTTTCTCGACATCGAAAGCACGCCGGGAAAGGGGACCAGCTTCAGCATCTATCTTCCGCTGCCGGAAACCGATGCCGTTTGCGAGCGCCCGGACCAGAAGCCGGCAGTCTCCCCCAGGGGCGCCGGGACCGTGCTCGTCGTGGAAGACGCCCCGGAGGTGAGGAGACTCACCAGGCAGGTCCTGGAAAGTAGCGGCTACCAGGTCATCGAGGCCGAGGACGGGGCGGACGCGCTGGAAAAGTTCCGCGCGCACCAGGATCGGATCAGGCTGGTCATCATGGACGTCGTTATGCCGAAAATGAACGGCAAGGAGGCCTTCGCCGAAATCGCCAGGATGCGTCCCGGCACCAAGGTGCTCTTCACCAGCGGATACACCCCCAACGACGTGAACCGAAAGGGGGTGCACTTCGACAGTGACAATTTCATCGGTAAGCCCTGCCGCCCCCAGGACCTGCTCAAGATGGTCGCCGATCTGCTCGCCTAG
>Ga0209123_1000594_pt1 | contig 43744 bp, 27 predicted proteins | sample BarGraIncu00431A_FD_184500 | JGI IMG/M metagenome (GOLD analysis project Ga0209123, IMG submission 184500) | Arctic peat soil microbial communities from Barrow, Alaska, USA - Barrow Graham LP Incubations 004-31A (SPAdes) (version 2) | ecosystem: Environmental > Terrestrial > Soil > Wetlands >...
CTGAAGCCCAGGTTGACATGAAAATAGAGTATCTCAGTCAAGTAGAAAACCTTGAAAACAAGCGTGACGAGTTTATGAAAAAACATGGACAACTTAAAGCGTCTAGCGAACACAAGTGGGAAGAGGTAAAAGTAGGGACTGAAAAGACCTGGAATGAACTAGAGGAGGCCTTTGATAAAGTAGTAGCTCGCTTCAAGTAATCTAGAGCCGTTTTAAATCAAGGCTGAACTGAACCATCAGATGTTAATTAACTGAAGTTGGGGAGAAAATCCCCTTCGGTTATCTTAGATGTAAGCCATTGTGTTACTGCGATAAAGGAGGAGATACTATTATGATATATCTAATTTTTGCGATGGGCTTTGCCGTCTTGGTTACATTATTTGCAATGCAGAATGCCATGCCGGTGACTATTAATTTTCTGTCTTGGAGTGGCGATACTTCCTTTGCAATAGTAGTCCTTGGATCTACAGGAGCCGGCGTTCTTATAGCATTACTCAGCCAAGGGATGGTGCAGCTTCGTTTGCGCTTATCTCTCAGGCAGTCAGAAAAACGGGTACACGAGCTGGAGCAGGCGTTAGTAAAAACGGAAATTTTGAATCGGGATGTTCGATTAGAAGAAAAATTGGAATCTAATCGAGTGATCTAACCGGTGACAGCCTTATGGCAACTATGGGTGCGATGGTATTACAGTGGATCGTGTGAATTTGAAAGTCATCAATGTATAAGATTGATTTTTAGTAGAAAGACTGAATTGAGAATAACAATACATCTGTTTAAAGAGTGTAAACCTGAGGAAAATAAAAAGAGGTAGTTGACACAACTACCTCTTTTTTCACTATATCACACATTAGAAAGTATAACCTTTTTGGTAATCCGCGCTGGCTCCATGTTCTTATAGACAGCTTTTTGAGGGATATATTGAGAAGAATATAAAAGATAAAGACAAACTCACCTTCTGAATGAGTTCAATTGACGGCGGTAGTAAGTGAGTGGAATGTCATCAATTACTTACAGAATTAATAAATGGATGCAGGGATTTTGAAAAAAAATAGGGAATAATAGCAAAGAATGGCTTATATTTTAATTCAAATATTTTTATTATGCGTTTTAATGAGGGGGCAGGTACATGTTAATCCGTAAAGAAGAACTGAAACAACATTTTGTGACTAAATTGCAGACCATGTTTGGTAAAGGAATTGAGGAAGCATCAGAAAATAATAAATATATGGCTCTTAGTTGGATTCTTCGTGATCTTATTAGTAAACATTGGATAGATACGAACAAGCAATACACCCAAAATAAGGAAAAGCAGGTGTACTATTTTTCAATGGAGTTTCTGCTCGGGCGATTTTTGGATATGTATTTGGTCAATGGCGGCTTAAAAGATACCTGTCGGGTCGCCCTGGCAGAACTGGGTATTGATTTGGATGAGCTTGAACAACAAGAATCTGATCCAGGGCTGGGTAATGGTGGTCTTGGTAGACTAGCCGCTTGTTTCATGGAGTCCATGGCGGCATTAGGGTTACCCGGTCATGGTTGTGGAATACGCTACAAATATGGTCTCTTTGAACAAAAAATTGTGGATAATTATCAAGTGGAATTACCTGATAATTGGCTGAAAGATGGCTATGTGTGGGAATTTCGTAAAGCAGATAAAGCTGTAACTGTGAAATTTGGCGGTAAGATCAGGGAGGAAGTCGTGGAGGGGCGCAGAAACTTCATCCATGAAGAATATGAGGCTGTACTGGCTGTGCCTTATGATGTGCCCCTTGTCGGTTATGACAATAATACGGTTAATACACTACGGTTATGGAGTGCTGAAACGATAGACGATGGTTTTGACTTTGCGTCATTTAACCGGGGTGAATATTTACAGGCCATGGGTTATCAAAATGCAGTGGGGCAGATCTCGAAGATATTATACCCACAGGATGATTTTTATGAAGGGCGGGTTCTCCGTCTGAAGCAACAATATTTCTTTGTTGCGGCCGGCTTGCAGAGCATTATTCGGCGGTATAAAAAGACACACTCAGATATGAAAGAGCTACCGAAAAACGTAGCCGTACATATTAATGATACTCATCCAGCAGTCGCAGTGCCTGAACTGATGCGCATATTAATGGATGACGAAGGTTTATCTTGGGATGATGCCTGGGCAATTACCAGGTCAACCATCTCCTACACCAACCATACCATTATGCCGGAGGCCTTAGAAACCTGGACAATCGATATGTTTAAGACCTTGTTGCCTCGGATCTATATGATTACCTATGAAATTAATGAACGATTTTGTCGGAGCCTTTGGGAAAAATTCCCGGGTGATTGGGATAAGATCAAAGGTATGGCTATTATTAGTGATGACATGTTGCATATGGCACGCCTAGCAGTAGTCGGTAGCTATAGTGTGAATGGGGTAGCCCAAATACATACGGATATTTTAAAAGAGCATATTATGAAAGACTTTCATGAATTTTATCCCGGTAAATTTAATAATAAGACCAATGGCATTACTCACAGACGTTGGCTTCTAAAGTCCAATCCCCAGCTTGCCCAGCTCATTACTGATTGTATTGGTTCAAGTTGGATTAAAGAGCCTGATCATTTAAAAGAGTTTGCAAAGTTTGCAACGGATAAAAGAGTGCAGGAGCGACTGCGCAACATAAAACAGTCTAATAAAGAAACAGTGGTTAACTATATTAAAGAACATACTGGTATCGCCGTAAATGTTAATTCAATATTTGATGTGCATATTAAACGGTTTCATGCATATAAACGTCAGATGCTCAATATTTTCCATATTATGGATTTATACAATCGTTTGCGGGATAATCCTGACCTTGATATTACACCACGCACCTTCATTTTTGCCGGTAAAGGGGCCCCAGGGTACTATATTGCCAAGCAGACCATTAAGTTAATTAATGTGCTGGCATCATTAATCAATAAGGATAAACTGATAAAGAATAAGTTGAAAGTCGTATTCTTAGAAAATTATAGCGTTTCCTTAGGTGAAATGCTGTTTCCAGCGGCTGATGTCAGCGAGCAAATTTCCACAGCCAGTAAAGAAGCATCAGGGACAGGCAATATGAAGTTCATGCTCAATGGTGCTGTGACCATCGGCACAATGGATGGAGCCAATGTCGAAATACACGATGCTGTCGGTAATGATAATATCTTTATTTTTGGCCTGACCAGTAAACAGGTGTTTGACTATTATCTACATGGTGGGTACGACTCTTGGGATTTATATAACAGTGATCCTAGGCTCAAAACCATCTTAGAACAATTGGTTAATGGCTTTTTACCCTATCAAAGGGAAGAATTTAGAGCCATTTATCAATCGTTATTGTCTAATAATGATGAATTTTTTGTCCTGCAGGATTTTGATTCCTATGCCAAGGCTCATGTGGCGTTGGACGAAAGATATAAGGATAAGGATAAATGGATACAAATGAGTATTCAAAATATCTCCCATGCCGGAATCTTTTCTAGTGATCGCACCATTCGCCAATATGCCGAAGAGATCTGGCATATAAAGCCGGTAAATATTATCAGTCGATGATTTGTCAGGTGGATAAAAATGGGGAGATGTTACTGTGGGGAACAATGTCTCTGAGTTAAGTGCCGAAGACATCTATTTATTTCATGAAGGCAGTAATTTTCGTAGCTATCAGCTCATGGGGGCTCATGTTGTCCATGAAAATGGTAGCTGCGGGGTACGCTTTACCCTATGGGCGCCTAATGCTCAGGATGTGAGGGTCGTCGGAGATTTTAATGACTGGCAAGGCGAAGGACATGGTATGTTACGTGTACCCAATTCTGGTATTTGGTTACTGTTTGTTCCAGCACTTGCTCCTGGAGCCATTTACAAATATGAAATACATACAACCAGTGGTGAGCGGTTACTGAAGGCTGATCCTTATGCCGTTTATGCCCAGCGCCGGCCAGACACCGCGTCGATAGTATATGAACTTGAGGGTTATGAGTGGCAGGATGAACAATGGCGACAGGCCAAGAAGCAGCCCGCTTATCAGAGCCCAGTACTTATTTACGAAGTGCATTTAGGCTCATGGCGGCGGGGAGCGGGCAATGAACTGTTGACCTATTGCCAATTAGCAGAATTACTGCCTGAGTATGCAGTTACTATGGGTTATACCCATATTGAAATCATGCCTGTTGCCGAACATCCTTTTGACGGGTCGTGGGGTTATCAAGCCACAGGTTATTACGCTGTTACCAGCCGTTATGGCACGCCTAAAGACTTTATGTATTTCGTTGATCAGTGTCATGCACATGGTATTGGAATTATTATGGATTGGGTACCAGGGCATTTTTGTAAAGATGACCATGGACTCAGGCGTTTTGATGGCACCCCCTTGTATGAATATGCTAGTTCTGAGCGGGGTGAGAATACGGGTTGGGGTACGGCCAATTTTGATTTGGGACGCACGGAAGTACTTAGCTTTCTCATTTCCAATGCCTTGTTTTGGTTAGAAATGTATCATATTGATGGTATTCGCGCCGATGCCGTTTCCAATATTTTATATTTGAATTATGGTAAGGAAGATAGTACCTTTACGCCTAATAAATACGGTGGTAATGGTAATTTAGAAGGGGCGGCTTTCTTACGGAAGTTGAACGAAGTGGTCTTTCAGCATCATCCCAATGTGCTCATGATGGCTGAAGAGTCTACCTCGTGGCCGATGGTATCGTGGCCGACCCATGCTGGCGGCCTAGGCTTTAACTTTAAGTGGAATATGGGCTGGATGAATGATATGCTCCGATACATGTCTCTTGAACCGTTTCAACGCAAGTGGCAGCAACATTTATTGACATTTTCTTTTATGTATGCATTTTCAGAAAACTTCGTATTACCCTTATCTCATGATGAAGTGGTTCATGGTAAAAAATCACTGCTCGATAAAATGCCCGGTGATTATTGGCAAAAATTCGCTAATTTACGTGCTTTTTATGGGTATTGGATGGCACACCCAGGTAAGAAATTGTTGTTTATGGGTGGGGAGTTTGGTCAATTTATTGAGTGGCAAGAGCATGAAAGCTTAGATTGGCATCTGATAGAGCTGGATAAACATAATAAATTACAAGCCTACAGCCGCGCACTGAATCTATTTTATCAGCAGGAGCCAGCATTGTGGCAAGTCGATGAGAATTGGCACGGCTTTGAATGGATCGATTGTAGCGACTATACTCAGAGTATTATCTGCTTTATACGTAAGTCGATGGAGGTTGAAGAAATGCTCATCGTGGTGTGTAACTTTACACCTGAGGTCCATGCTTCATACCGCATTGGCGTACCAAGGCTGTGGGACTATCAGGAAGTTTTTAATAGTGATTGGGAAAAATTTGGCGGTTCGGGGCAACAAAATTTGGGGCTTTTACAGGCCGAGAATATGAGCTGGCAAGATAAGCCATACTCCCTTGTTCTTAGAATTCCGCCCTTGGCGACGATTTACTTAAAATGTATACCTCATCAAGAACTATAAGGATAATTTCGACAACCGTTTTATGAGTAAGGAGCGTTTGATATGCACAAACAGAAGTGTGTTGCCATGTTGTTGGCAGGTGGTCAGGGTAGTCGTCTGGGAGTTCTAACACAACAAATCGCTAAACCAGCAGTGCCCTTTGGTGGCAAATATCGGATTATTGATTTTCCGTTGAGTAACTGCTATAACTCAGGTATTGAGACCGTCGGTGTGCTTACCCAGTACAAACATTTCGCCTTACATAATTATATTGGAATTGGTAGCGCTTGGGATTTAGATAGGATTCACGGTGGAGTTTATATGCTGCCACCCTTCGTCAAAGAAGAGGGTGGTGAATGGTATCAAGGAACAGCAGATGCTATTTGTCAAAACAGTAACTTTATTGATCGGTTTAATCCAGAGTATGTGATCATATTATCGGGCGATCATATTTATAAGATGGATTACTCTCTCATGTTGGAATTTCATCAGGAGAAGCAAGCTGATGCCACAATTGGTGTCATTGAAGTGCCGTGGGATGAAGCCAGTCGGTTTGGTATTATGAGTACTGATGAAAATGATCATGTTACCCAGTTTGATGAGAAACCCATAAAGCCTAGGAGTAATAAGGCATCGATGGGTATTTATATCTTTAACTGGCCTGTGTTAAAAAAATATCTATTAGAAGATGAGCAAGATGAGTCCTCTACCCATGATTTTGGTCATGATATTATACCTAAAATGCTCAGCCATAAGCGTAATCTGGTGGCCTACCCTTTTAAAGGTTATTGGAAAGACGTCGGCACTGTGGAAAGTCTGTGGCAGGCCAATATGGATTTATTAGATGAAGAATCAGAACTGGATATGTATGACGCCAACTGGCGTATTTATTCATCCAATCCGCCCCGGCCTCCTCATTATACTGCTGCAACGGCCAAAGTAAAAAGCTCGATTATTAGTGAAGGATGTTTAGTTTATGGGGAAGTAAACAATTCCGTTATTTTTCCGGATGTGTATATTGGCGCCGGGGCAGTTGTTAAAAATTCCGTTATTATGGCGGGTGTGGTGATTGAAGATAATGTGGTCATAAACAAGGCCATTGTTGGGCGTAAGGCAGTTGTCAAGCGAGGGGCGACAGTGTCGGCGCCCCCACAACAGCATAATAAGCAGGCTATTGTGGTAGTGGCTGCTAATATGATTATCCCTCTCGATTCTACAATTGGGATGAGTGTTTCTTGTCGAACAAATGAAGAACTTTGTGGCAAGGAGGAAGATGAGTCATGAAGGATGAACTCATGGGGCTTATTAATTTGGATGAACAAACGGAAACATTAGGTGACCTTAGTCGCTTGCGCCCCCTTGCGGCGGTGCCTTTTGCTGGGCGTTATCGGCTTATCGACTTTGTATTGTCTAATATGGTCAATTCGAAAATTACGAATGTAGGAATTTGTATTCAAAATAAATATCGATCTCTCATGGATCATTTGCGGTCAGGAAAGGATTGGGATTTAGCGCGCAAGCGAGATGGACTGTTTATCTTGCCACCGGCCTACACCAACAATCCTATGCAAATACAACGAGGTGATGTGGAAAATTTCTATAGTAATTTGGATTTTATTTCGAAATCTAGGCAAAAGTATGTTGTGATAGCGGGACCAGAGATGGTGACTAACTTGGATTATCGAGAGGCCTTGGCTTTTCACAAACATACAGGGGCAGATATTACCATGTTATATACTAAGGGAAAGTGCAATACTCATGATTGTCTAGGGACTAATGTGGTGGAAATGGCAGCCAATCAACAAGTCATCAGCAGGCATGACTCGAAACCATCTAGTGATTATCAGGACATATCGATGAAGACCTATATAATGGAAAAAGAACTATTAATCCAGCTTGTTAAGGATTGTATTGCCCGGGGAGATTATGATTTTATCAAACACTGTATTGTAAAAAATATTAATAAATACAAAATTTATGCTTATCATCATCAAGGGTATGTGGCCCGGATTAGCTCACTGCAAAATTATTACAAGTACAGCATGGATTTATTAAATCCGCAAATTTGGAAAGAACTATTTTTCAAATCAGGTCTGATCTACACTAAAGTTAAAGATGAACCCCCTGCTAAATATATGATTGAGGCAGATGTATCCAACGCTTTGGTTGCCACTGGATGTTACATTGAGGGCCGGGTGGAGAATAGTATATTATTTCGGGGCGTAAAAGTACATAAAGGTGCATATATTAACAACAGTATTATTATGCAAAAATGTGAGATTGGTCCAGGAGTGATATTGAACAATGTCATCTGTGATAAAGACGTAGTGATTACGGCTAACAAGCAGTTAAAGGGAGAGTGTAATTATCCATTGGTAATTAAGAAAGGACAGGTGATTTAAGATATGTTAAAAGTATTATTCGTAGCTGCAGAAGCGGTACCTTTTGCCAAATCAGGCGGGCTTGGTGACGTGATTGGTTCATTGCCTAAGGAACTCAAACAGCAAGGCGTCGATGCACGGGTCATTTTACCCAACTATCAAGATATACCTGAACAATATAAAAAACAAATGGTCTTGAAAAATAAATTTATGGTACAGGTGGGCTGGCGGCAGAAGTATTGTGGCGTTTTAGAATTCGTCTATGAGGGTATAACTTTCTATTTTATTGATAATGAATATTACTTTAAAAGGCATGGCTTCTATGGCTATCATGATGATGCCGAACGATTTGGCTTTTTCTGCCGGGCAGTACTGGAGTCTTTATCGAACATTGATTTTATGCCTGATATACTCCACTGCCATGATTGGCACACCGGTATGATTAGCGTAATGCTGGATGCTCATTATCTCCAGCTACCTGAGTATCAGCATATTAAAACACTATTCACTATCCATAATTTAAGGTATCAGGGAGTTTTTGATAAGGGGATCTTACATGATATTTTAAGCTTGGATTGGAGATACTTTAACCAAGACGGGGTGGAGTTCCATAATGCTGTCAACTTCTTGAAGGGTGGCCTCGCATACTCTAATGTGATTTCTACGGTGAGTCGTACATACGCTCAGGAAATTCAAGATCCATATTTTGGTGAACAACTTGATGGATTTTTGCGCAAACGCCAAGACAATTTAGTGGGTATTGTGAATGGCATTGATTATGAGGTATATAATCCGGCAACGGATCAAAAGATCCATTGCAAATACGATGTGAACTCACTGCCTAAAAAGACTAAGAATAAATTAGCACTCCAACAGCAATTAGGTTTGACTGTTAATGCAGAAAAACCAATGATTGCTGTAGTTTCTAGACTTGTAGGCCCTAAAGGAATGGATTTAATCGAAGGAATAATCGTTGATATGCTTAAGAAACTGGCTGTTGAGCACTATGATGCCCAACTGGTGATCTTAGGTACCGGTGAGGCTAGATATGAAAATTTCTTTAAATATATAGCTTGGCAGTATCCTGGCAACATTTCGGCAAATATTTTATTTGATGATACGCTAGCCCGCCAGATTTATGCAGGTGCAGATCTATTCCTCATGCCTTCCCTGTACGAGCCTTGTGGTATTGGGCAGCTGATTGCTATGCGTTACGGTTGTGTACCCATTGTGAGGGAAACAGGTGGACTACGGGATACGGTGGAGCCATATAATCAGGAAACAGGTAAAGGTAATGGTTTTACCTTTGCCAACTACAATGCCCATGACATGTTTGCGACCATCAATCAAGGGATAGCACTCTTCAAAAACAAAACAGAATGGCATAAAATAGTAACCAATGCCATGAAGAGTGACTACAGCTGGAAACACTCAGCCAAACAATATAAAGAAATTTATAAAAAAATGATTGAGTAGAAAGCGATAAGTTTTACCAACAGCAGAGACGCAGACGGTTTATAATAATAATTTTTTCTCATAGTATCTGAAAGTATAACATTTTGGTAGTCCGCGCTGGTTCCATATTATTAACGCTTCAACGTGTTACTTGGCTGCCCTTATAATAATATGGAACCAGCGCTCATTCTGTTAAACATGAAGTCGGCAAGCCTGGGGAAGTCGGTGCCTGGCATTACGTTACGTTCTTGTCATTGCGAGTGTAGCGAAGCAATCCCCTACTTGTCCAGAGATTGCTTGCTACACTCGCAATGACAAAAAAAGACGCGCTGATTCTGTTGTACAAAGGACGCTCTAGATTTCTTCTTATGATTTTAGTATCACGAAAGTGAGGAAAATAGTATGGATGAAAAATTTATAATTCATGATTCTCAGATGAATTTTTTTCGCAGCCCTTTTGGGGCTGTTTGTTGTAAAACAGAGATTTTATTGCGTCTGCAAATACAGGGAAAAGATGAACCAGATTCTGTTGTGCTAAGGTTATGGCAGGATGGTAGTGGTGAAGAAAAGCTAACCATGAAGCTAAAACAAGAACCAGGAGACAGCTTAATCTATGAAGTGTTGTTGACAGCTCCCAATCAGACGGGCATTATATGGTACTATTTTATTGTTACCATACAAGATAAAATCTATTATTATGGCAATCACTCTGACAGATTGGGTGGTGTTGGTCGACTCTATGAAACAATGCCACCGGCGTATCAAATTACCGTTTATAAGGAAGGAGCAATAACACCCAATTGGTTTAAAGATGGGGTAATTTATCAAATTTTTCCTGATCGTTTTAATAATGGCTTGAATCAGGTTTTAAATCCTAAGAAGGACAGCGTTATTCATGGTAGTTGGAGTAATAATCCTTATTATATCCGGGATGTTGATACGGGCAGAATTGTAGCCTATGATTTTTTTGGTGGCAATTTGCAAGGAATTATTGACAAACTTCCCTATTTGCAAGAATTAGGCATTAGCGTCATTTATTTGAACCCTATCTTTGCCGCGCCGAGTAATCACCGCTATGATACAGGTGATTATAAAACCGTTGATACCATGTTGGGGGATAATCAGGTTTTTGCACAGCTCTGCGCCAAAGGTAAAGAATTGGGTATTGCAATCATTTTAGACGGCGTATTTAGCCATACGGGTAGTGATAGTATTTACTTTAACCGCGAGGGTAATTATCCTGGAATAGGTGCCTATCAGTCCAAAGAATCCATTTATTATCAGTGGTATCGGTTTGAAAATCATCCGGATAACTATGAATGCTGGTGGGGAATTGATACACTGCCCAATGTGGAAGAAAATGAACCATCTTATATTGATTTTATCATTGAAGGCGAGGATAGTGTCATCAAACAGTGGCTAAAGCTGGGGGCTAAAGGCTGGCGTCTAGATGTTGCTGATGAATTGCCGGACTCGTTTATTCAAAAAATCTATAAAACAATGAAAGCAATCGATGAGGAGAGTGTACTGATTGGTGAAGTATGGGAAGATGCTTCGAATAAGGAAAGTTATGGGAAGTTAAGACAATATCTTCAGGGCGAAGAAATGGATGCAGTCATGAATTATCCATTTCGGGGTATTACCCTGGATTTTATGCTTGGTAGGATTGATGCACAGAGTGTCCATCGGCAGTTAATGGGTTTGGCTGAAAATTATCCTAGTCACAATTTTTATGCCATGATGAATTTAATTGGCAGTCATGATGTGCCCAGGATAGTAACATTACTGGGCGAGGCACCAGAAAATTTGACGGTTGCTCAACAGGCTAAATACCGCTTACCACACGAAAAGCAGCAACTGGCCATTGCACGTTTGAAAATGATGGTATTATGGCAAATGACATTTCCCGGCGTGCCTTCTGTTTATTATGGTGATGAGGCAGGGCTAGAGGGTTATAAAGATCCTTATAATCGGGGTACCTATCCTTGGGGACAAGAAAATGTTGAACTATTAACGTGGCACAAGAAAATGATTGCATTGCGTAATCAATATGATGTTTTTAAAACGGGTAGATGGATTTCCCTGCCTGCTCATGCCGACGTGTATGCCTATGTTCGTACAATAACCAATGGAGAGGATCTCTTTGGACAAAGGAAACAAGACAATACAGCCGTCTTGTTATTTAATCGTTCTACTGAGCCAATCACGGTTCAGTTACCAGCGAGAGCTTGGTGTCATGGTATTATGCTGGATCTTATGTATGATAATCAGCACATTCCCATCACTGATGGCGTATTGACCGTTTGTTTGCAACCGCTGGAAGGTAAAGTATTATTACAACTTGAGAAAGATGCTTTCCCCCGTCAGGCAGGAGTACTTATGCATCCCACATCTCTCCCCTCTAGCTTTGGTATTGGAGATCTCGGTACAGAGGCTTTTGAATTTGTTGATTTTCTGCATGCTAGCAAACAAACATTATGGCAGGTGCTACCATTAAATCCTGTGGGATATGGTAATTCCCCCTATCAATGTTTATCGGCTTTTGCGGGTAATCATTTATTGATTTCCCTACGTAAACTGGTCGACGTAGGTTTATTGCCAGAAGAGGCACTCAAAGATTATCCAATATTTGCTGCTGAGAAAGTGGATTTTGCTAATGTCAAAGTATATAAAGAAAAATTACTGCAGATGGCTTTTATAAATTTCAGACAGCAACCCATGACAGTTGAATACAAAAAATTTGTGATTGACAACAGTTTTTGGCTGACTGACTATGCTTTATTTATGGCACTTAAAAGAAATTTCAAGGAGCAAGCATGGAATTTATGGCCACAAGAAATCGCTTCAAGGCAAAAAGCAACCATGGATAACTATCAATTATTATTAGCCGATGAAATTGCTTATCATAAATTCTTGCAGTTTGTATTTGCAAAGCAATGGGGTGAACTCAAACAATACGCGGAGTTACATAATATAAAAATTATTGGTGATATACCTATTTTCGTGGCTCACGATAGTAGTGATGTATGGGGCAATCAACAATTATTTGACTTGGACGAGACCGGTCGTCCTTTGACGGTGGCTGGTGTACCACCTGATTATTTCAGTATGACAGGGCAATTATGGGGCAATCCTCATTATAAGTGGGGGGAAATGGCAAAGGATGATTACCACTGGTGGCGACAGCGGATACAGGTATTATTCAAATTAGTAGATATTGTAAGGGTGGATCATTTCCGTGGCTTTGAAGCATTTTGGGAGATCCCAGCTAACGCTGAGACGGCGGTAGATGGTCGTTGGATTAAAGGTCCAGGAGCTCAGTTTTTTAGTGTCTTACAAAAACATTTGGGAACGTTACCATTTATTGTCGAAGATCTAGGATTTATTACCCATGGGGTGGAGGATCTTAAAAATCAGTTTTATTTCCCTGGTACGAAAGTACTGCAATTTTCCTATCATTATAGTGAGAGTGGGTGTTATGCAACTTTTAGTTGTGAGAAAAATTGTGTTCTATATACTGGGACTCATGATAATGATACAACAAAAGGTTGGTATAATAAGTTGTTGGTTGCCGAGCCTAGGTTGGCGGGCTGCGTACAGCAATGCCTAGAACGAGAACTCACAAGCGATGATTGTGTATCTGAACCAACATGCTGGAAACTAGTTGAGTTCACCTACCACAGCAATGCCAATACCGTTATTGTGCCACTGCAGGATATACTGTGCCTTGATAGTGAGGCTAGAATGAACTTTCCTGGAACAATAGGTAACAATTGGGATTGGCGCTGCCAAAGGGAATGGTTGACGAGGGAACTCAGTACGAAACTGGCGGGTCTGGTGGAAAAATATCAGCGTTAGAAGAATAATAAAAATAGGTCGATAGGGGCATCCTACCGACCTATTTTTATTGTTCCCTTTAATGATTCCATATGATATTAGTGGGAATTAATAACAAAATATTTTGAAAAATCTATTGACTGACGATAGAGATCAGAGTAAAATATAATCAATACTAAACCAGTGCGGTATATTATAACAAGGGTGGTGAGTTGGTGCAGTTTAATCAAGCGACTGATTATGCTTTTCGGGTAATCATGCATTTAGCCAGTGTGCCTGAGGGTGAGATTATTAATAGTCAGACGATTGCAGAGGAGCAAAATATACCAGTTGGTTTTTTGCAAAAAATTATGCGCTCGCTGACCCAAGGAGAAGTGGTAAAGTCTTATCGTGGGATCGATGGTGGTTTTGCATTAGCGAAACCAGCAGTCGACATTAGTCTCCTAGATATTATTACTATTATGGAAGGTCCTGTTGATCTACAACGCTGCTTAAAGGACGATAATAGCTGTAATAAAGGTTGTGCAGAGCAATGTCCAGTACATGTGGCCTTGGCTGTGATACAGACTGATTTTACACAAGCGCTGAGCAAGGCTAATTTTGCCAAGTTGATTAACAAAGTAGAATAATGAAAGGTAGGGTAATAATATGGAAGAAATTTTATTAGGGCGCTGGCAATTCGCGATCACCACAGTATATCATTTTTTGTTCGTACCTCTCACATTAGGATTGTCTGTATTGGTGGCTATCATGGAGACGTTGTATGTACAGACAGGTAATGATTTATACAAAAAGATGACGGAGTTTTGGGGAAAATTATTTCTAGTAAACTTTGCAATGGGCGTAGCTACAGGTATTGTCCAGGAATTTCAGTTTGGTATGAACTGGGCGGAATATTCCCGGTTTATGGGTGATATTTTTGGTGCACCTTTAGCCCTAGAGGCTTTGACAGCTTTTTTCTTAGAGTCGACTTTTCTGGGACTGTGGATTTTTGGCTGGGATAAGTTATCGAAAAAGATGCATCTGGCTTGTATTTGGTTAGTGGCTTTTAGTAGTAATCTATCGGCCTTTTGGATATTGACAGCCAATTCCTTTATGCAGTCGCCGGTGGGATATTCCTTGCAAAATGGGCGGGCAGAGATGGTTGATTTTGTTGCTCTGATCACCAATCCTTATGTATGGGGACAATTTCCCCACACTGTGTTGGCAGGCCTCGTGACAGCTGGCGTTTTTGTTGCTGCTATTAGTGCCTACTATTTATTACGACAAAGACATTTGCCAATATTTCGTTCTTCCATAAAGATTGGTTTGGCTTGTATGCTCATTAGTACTGTACTCGTGATGGGAACGGGGCATTTGCAGGCTCAGTATTTGGGCAAACATCAACCCATGAAAATGGCGGCCATGGAAGCTTTGTGGGAAACTGCAAATCCAGCTCCCTTTGCCATTGTTGCAGTGGCTGACGAAACCAAACAACATAATACCTCAGAGGTCGGTATTCCTGGAGTCTTATCCCTACTTATCTATGATGAAATGAAGGGGGAAGTAAAAGGCCTTAAAGAATTGCAGGCTGCCGCAGAAGTTAAATATGGACCAGGGAACTATATGCCCCCAGTGACCCAATCATTTTGGAGTTTTCGGATCATGGTATTGGCTGGATTATGGATGGCTGCTTTGGCGGCATGGAGTATTTTTTTATTATACAAAAAACGCTTAGAAACAAATGAATTAGTGCTGAAGATGCTCTTATGGAGTTTGCCAATGCCCTATATTGCCAATTCCACTGGGTGGATCTTGACAGAAGGGGGCCGTCAGCCGTGGATTGTGGTGGGTTTGCAAAAAGTAAGTCAGGCTGTATCGACGAATTTAACTCGTGTTGATATTTGGATATCTCTTATTGGCTTTACTGCTTTGTACGGAGTATTAGCAGTGGCATCTATTTATTTAGTCCGCAAGTTTGTCCTCGCTGGACCTGTGGATCATAAACCTTCTCTAAGTAATAGGGCAACTAAGAAGGAGGCGACATTATGGAACTAACGATAATATGGTTTGTGTTAGTTGGCGTGTTATTTACCGGGTTCTTTTTTCTCGAAGGTTTTGATTATGGTGTTGGCATGTTGTTACCATTTGTGGGCAAGAATGATGTGGAGCGTCGCATCATTATTAATTCCATTGGTCCAGTATGGGATGGCAACGAAGTATGGATGATTACAGCGGGGGGGGCCTTGTTCGCAGCGTTCCCACATGTGTATGCTACCATGTTTAGTGGCTTTTACTTGGCTTTATTCCTTATGCTGATGGCACTGATCGTGCGAGCCGTGGCTTTTGAATTCCGCAGTAAGGATGAAAGTCCAGTGTGGCGCAGTACTTGGGATTGGATGATATTTATCGGTAGTGCCGTGCCAGCTCTGCTGTGGGGTGTAGCTGTTACCAATCTCATTAAAGGGGTGCCTATTAATGAGAAAATGCAGTATGCAGGTACTTTCTTCGATTTGTTAAGTCCTTACACCTTAGTAGGTGGCGTTGCATTTTTGCTAGTCTTTTTATTCCATGGAGCGTTGTTTTTAACATTGAAAGTACAGGGAGAATTGATTGAACGGGTTCGACAGGTAGCCACGAAGGTCGGCGTTCTGGCAGCCATCGCCTTCTTGGCAATGGTGGGTTTAACCTACATCAATACCGATTTATTTAACAGTTCATTGGCGGGTATTGCTTTATGGGGCGCAGTGGTGGTATTCGTCGTATCCTATGGCTTACTGTGGGCGAAAAAATTTAATTGGGCTTTTGCCATGAGTGGTCTGGCGATTGTCTTTACGACAGCGGCCTTCTTTAGTGGTTTATTCCCTCGCTTGATGGTATCAAGTCTCAATTCAGCTTGGAGTTTGACGATTTATAATGCCTCCTCCAGTGCTTATACCTTAAAGATCATGACATTTGCGGCAGTATTATTAGTGCCTATCGTCTTGCTATACCAAGGCTGGACCTATTGGGTATTTCGAAAACGTGTGAGTGCTAAGGACTTGGAATATTAATTCAATGAAAAGACTCCCGCTTCGCGAAGTGGGAGTTCCACTTTAGCTGAATACATTCACTCAATAATACTTTCCAAGGTATAGGGGAAAAAGTCGATTTATAGTATAATTAAGAGCGGAATAATAATACAAATATTTTATATGATAAGGAGCTGCTGATATGGGAATAAAAACTGTGCCAAGTGATATCCTAAATCTTTCTGACAAATATAAAGAGTTTTATCATGCCATTGTAAAATTCATCCCTGAAACGCGTGTTTTTGCTGATCCCATTAGGACCTTGGCTTATGGCGTGGATGCTAGCTTTTATCGTCTATTGCCTAAATTGGTCATCAAAGTAGATGACCCAGAGGAAATGGCCGATATTTTAAAAGTTGCAAATGAGATGAAAGTTCCTGTAACTTTTCGTGCAGCAGGCACTAGTCTTTCCGGTCAAGCCATCACTGATTCCGTCTTGTTGGTAGCCACACATGGATGGAGTAAATATTCCATCAGTGCTGATGGAATGCTGATTTCCTTAGAACCAGGGATTATTGGCTCGGAAGCCAATGATTATTTGAAGCCTTTTGCTCGCAAAATCGGTCCTGACCCTGCCACAATTAATAATGCCATGATCGGTGGCATTGCGGCGAATAATGCCAGTGGTATGTGCTGTGGTACAGCCGATAATAGCTATAAAACGGTAGCCGATATGAAAATTATTTTTGCCGATGGTAGTACTCTAGATACTGCAGATGCTGCTTCCCGTAGCCAGTTCGTGGCTACACACCAGTCAATTATTCAAGGAATTGAACAGCTCCGGGACCAGATTAATGCCAATGAAGAATTAAAAGAGCTGATTAAGCATAAGTTCAAAATTAAATGTACCACCGGGTATGGTATAAACTCTTTTGTAGATTACGTTGATCCCTTTGAGATCATTAAACATTTAATGATTGGTTCCGAAGGAACACTGGGTTTTATTAATGAGATTACCTATAAGACCATTATTGACCATGCTCACAAGGCTTCGGCTTTAATTATCTTCCCTGATATGAAAGCAGCCTGCTTGGCAGTGATGAAACTGGATCGAGACTTGGTGGCGGCTGCGGAACTGATGGATCGTGCTTCCCTTAGATCCGTTGAAGATGAATCGGGTATGCCAAATTATCTAAAAACCCTGGATGATCATGCAACGGCACTCCTCGTCGAAGTCCGATCGGAAACAAAGGAAGGCTTAAGTCACCTCATGCAAGGGGCTAAAGAATGTTTAACCAGCATACCAACCGTATTACCCATTACTTTTACAGATATAAAGTCTGAGTATGAAAAATTATGGCATGTTCGTAAAGGTCTTCTCCCAGCAGTTGGTGGTATGAGAATACCAGGTACGACAGTGATTGTTGAAGATGTGGCCTTCCCTAAAGAGCGATTGGCAGACGCCATCTTGGAACTTAGAGAAATTATGGATAAGTATAATTATACGGATGGTATTATTTATGGACATGCCTTAGATGGCAATGTACATTTCGTGGTTACCCAGCATTTGGATTCAGAGAAAGAAGTCTTGCGCTATAAAGGCCTCATACAAGATGTTTGTGATCTGGTCGTTGACAAATATCATGGTTCCCTCAAAGCAGAACATGGTACCGGTCGTAATATGGCTCCTTTTGTCGAACTGGAATGGGGTAACGCAGCATATGGTATTATGCGAACCTTAAAGAAAATATTTGATGTTGATAATACCCTCAATCCTGACGTTGTCATTACTGATAATCAATCTATTTATTTGGAAAATTTTAAACCTATGCCGATGGCGGACGATATTATTGATAAATGCATTGAATGTGGTTTTTGTGAGATCAACTGTCCTTCCAAGAATCTGACGCTAACGCCTCGTCAACGGATTGTAGTGCAACGTGAAATTGCTAGACTCAAAACAACCGGTGAAGATAATGTGCGCCTAGGGCGTCTACAAGAAGATTATGTTTATTTTGGTGATGAAACATGTGCGACAGATGGTTTGTGTCAAACCAGTTGTCCAGTAAACATTAATACGGGGGACTATACAAAAACTGAAAGAGCACGGTCCATGGGAGATAGAGGGAAATCCATTGGCAGATTGATTGCCAAGAATTTTTCGGGGGTAACGACCATGGCGCGGCTAGGTATGGCTACTGCTAGCATGGCTCATTCAGTCCTTGGCACGTCCCTGATGAGTAGTATTACCAAAGGCATGCGGTCCCTAAGTGGTAATCATATGCCAGAGTGGACCCCTTATTTTCCTGGAGCGGGTAATGTACCAGATCCTGCGAAATGCAAACCAGGTGTACCAGGGCGAACGGTAGTGTACTTCCCTAGTTGCGTGAGCCGCACAATGGGGGGCGCTGCTGCTGGTGACAAGGATCAACGGCAACTCAGCGCAGCCATGATTCACCTTATGGAAAAAGCCGGCTATAACATTGTGTTCCCCGCTCATATGGACAAATTATGTTGTGGCATGCCTTTTGAAAGTAAAGGATTGTTTGAAACCGCTGATAACATGAGCAGTGCACTGGAAAAAGAATTATTAAGATGTAGTAATAATGGGGAGTATCCAATTGTTTGTGATACAAGCCCATGCATTTATCGGATGAGAAAAGTAATGAGTAAAACATTGAAAATGTTTGAACCTTTAGAGTTTATCCATGATTATCTGATGGATTTACTGCAGTTTAATCAACAGGCCGCAACAATCGCTGTCCACGTTACCTGTAGTTCAACAAAACTTGGGATTAAAGACAAGTTCAAAAAAGTGGCAGAGGCGTGCGCAGCTACCGTGGTTATGCCTTCCAAAGTTAGGTGTTGCGGCTTTGCCGGCGATAAAGGTTTTGAAGTGCCTGAGTTGAATGAATCCGCATTATCTGAGCTGAAGGATTGCTTGCCAGCTGATTGTAATGCAGGTTATTCCAATAGCCGTACTTGTGAGATGGGATTGTCTCACCGCAGCGGGATCAGCTACCAGTCCATTGTTTATTTAGTAGATAACAACACAACGGCAAAATAATAACCCGTAAGGCTATGTATCAGTGAAAACTATACATAGCCTTTTCTTTTGCAGAGACACAAGGTATAATATTTTTGATTGCAAAGGGTTATAGCCCTCTGCGCCTCTACGGTTAAAAAAACGTGGTCACGTTTTTAAAGGATAAAGGAGCATTATGGTTGATAAACGCCTTATACAGCAACTTAGAAAACATCGACAGCAGTTTATACTGCTCGTTGCACTGGCCGTTAGTGGTGGTGTATTGGTTATATTACAAGCTGATTATCTGGCTAAGATTATAAATGGTGTATTTATCGATGGTTTAGATTTATCAGGGGTATGGCTATGGATGGGACCCTTATTTGTAATTATGATACTACGCAGCGTGGTCGTTTGGCTTATGGAAGTGAGAGCTCATGGTTTAGCTGCTTGTATTAAGACAGATATTAGAGAGCGATTACTAAGCAGCCTGTTTGCCCTTGGTCCGGTATATGCCAGCCATCAGCAAACAGGGGAACTGGTCAATGTATTGGTGGAAGGGGTTGAAAATTTAGAACCTTATTTTGCCAAATTTTTACCCCAATTATTTACGGCACTGTTAGTACCTATGGTTATCCTGAGCTGGGTTTTCCCTCTTGATGTGAGTACAGGGATTATTTTGATGATCACTGCCCCTCTGATCCCCATATTCATGATGCTCATCGGCCGGGTGGCTGAAACATTGAATAAACAGCAGTGGGAAATTTTATCTCGCCTGAGTGCCCATTTTTTGGACGTGTTACAAGGGCTGACCATATTGAAAATCTTTGGCCGCAGTATTGAACAGATACAGGTCATTGACCGTATGAGTACGAAGTTTCGCGATACGACCTTGGGTGTACTCCGGGTCGCCTTTTTATCAGCATTTGTGCTCGAATTGGTGGCAACGTTGAGTACAGCGTTGGTGGCTGTGACCATTGGGTTAAAGTTATTGTATTTTAAAATAGAGTTTGCTCAGGCCTTTTTTCTATTATTACTGGCTCCCGAGTTTTATTCACCTTTGCGCCAACTGGGAAATCATTTTCACGCTGGGATGGCTGGCGTCGCTGCTGCCGAGCGTATTTTTGGGCTGTTATCATTGCCCCGGGGGGGAACAGGTGGCGTCGCTCAATGGCCTCGCCAGAGTGAGGTGGGGATTGTTGTTGAAAATGTGCATTATGCCTATGATGGTGGATTACGCCCGGCATTACAAGGTATTTCCTTGGAAATAAAACCTGGTCAGCAGGTGGCCTTAGTAGGGGCTAGTGGATCTGGGAAAAGTACCCTGGCCAGTCTTTTATTGATGTTTATGGCGCCAGATCAGGGAAAAATTTCTGTGAATGGGGTCAGTTTGGACAACATTGGGCGGGCCGATTGGTTGGCACAGGTGGCGTTTGTACCTCAGGCTCCTCATTTGTTCTATCGCTCCGTCGCTGATAATATTTCCTTCGGTAAAGAAGGTGCTTCACTGGGGTCAGTGACCCAGGCCGCTAAGAATGCTGGTGCCCATGAGTTTATTATGGCTTTGCCGAAGGGCTATAATACTGTGGTGGGCGAAGGCGGACAAGGGCTCAGTGGCGGACAATGTAAACGTTTGGCCATTGCCCGGGCTTTTTTGCAAGATGCCCCCTTTTTATTGTTAGATGAAGCCACGGCAGGCCTTGATCCTCACAATGAAGCTGTCATTGATGAAGCCTTACAGCGACTTAAGGTTGGCCGGACGGTACTTATCATTGCTCATCGTTTGTCTACTGTGTATAAAGCCGATTCCATTGTGGTATTTGATCAGGGGCAAGTGGCTGAAGTGGGGTTACATGATGAATTAATGGCTAAGCAAGGGCTGTATTATCAATTGGTCACTGCGTTTAGAGGTGTGGCATGAAGATTTTCATACGCCTATTACGAATAATAGGATCAGCCTGGCTCGCCATGTTTGTTGCTGCCCTTTTGGGTTGCTTAACCATTGGCAGTAATATGGGCTTGCTGGCGACTTCTGCTTATCTTATTTCCAGTGCGGCGTTGCACCCAGGGATGAATGAGTTGTCGACAGCCATTGTGGGAGTGCGGTTTTTTGGCATTTCCCGGGCGGTTTTTCGCTATTTAGAACGTTACATCTCCCATGATGCTACCTTTCGCCTGCTAGGGACTGTAAGAGTGTGGTTTTATACAAAACTAGAAAGGTTAGCACCAGCTCGTTTGATGGAGTGGCAAAGTGGAGAGCTTTTTAGCGCGATTGTAGGGGATGTAGAGACCTTAAAAGAATTTTATCTGAGGGTTCTAGCGCCCCCTTTTATTGCGTTAGTAGTCTTGGGTGTTAGTTGTTTGTTTTTAGCTCAATATAACATGAATTTTGTGTATGTATTGGTTGGTGCTTTTGTGATGGCGGGTCTCGTACTACCTGCTTGTTTACGGGCCATACAAAAAAATACCGCCCATGAATTAGTTGCCAGCAGAGGTGAGCTGCGGGCCCAGTTAGTGGATAGTATGACTGGCATCGTAGAACTGGCAGCTTTTCATCAAACTGGGCGTCAAGCGCAGCGTATTGTTGGTATTCATCAACGACTGCTGAGTCTACAGAGTCGGGTAGCAAAGGTAGCTGGACTGACCGATGCAGTCAGTTTATTGATGGTGAATAGTACGGTCTGGGTAATGCTATGGCTAGCCATACCATTAGTGCATAATGGAAGTTTGGAGGGAGTATACCTAGCCGTCGTGGTTTTGACGGTGCAAAGTAGTTTTGAAGCCGTATTGCCTTTGCCTTTTGCAGTGCATTACTTAGCCGAGAGTCTGGCGGCTGCTGGAAGGTTATTTGTCATTGTTGATACTAAGCCAGCAGTGCTTGAAGCTGAAGGTATGATGGATATTTCATGTATAGGGATAGAAGTTGAAAATTTAAGTTTTAGGTATCGTCCCAAGGGAGCACTTGTACTCGACAACATTTCCTTTGCTGTTGGTACTGGACAACGCCTCGCCATTGTGGGTCCTAGTGGGGCAGGGAAAAGTACACTACTCCACTTATTCCTGCGGTTTTGGGATTATGAGTTTGGTTCCATCCGTTTAGGAGGGTATGAGGTTAAAAGGTATAATGCTGGAAAACTACGTACTTTATTCGGGGTTGTGTCCCAGCAAACCCACTTATTTAATGCCAGTATTCGGGATAATATTCTACTTGCTAGGCCGGACGCCAGTGAGGGTGAGCTTAATCTGGCGATAAAACAGGCGGAAATCGGGGAGTTTATTGAGAATTTACCCCAAGGTTATGACACGATGGTTGGGCAAAATGGTTATGCCTTATCAGGGGGACAACGTCAGCGGATTGCCATTGCTCGCGCTTTACTCAAAAATGCGCCCATCCTAATTTTGGATGAACCCACAGTGGGGCTAGATGCCCTAACGGAACAGTTGGTCATGGCGACCATTGAGAAGCTGATGGCTGGCCGTACAACAATCCTGATTACACATCGCTTGACAGGCCTAGAGACAATGGATAAAATTGTCGTACTTCATTCGGGCAGTATTGTCGAGCAAGGGCAACAGGCCGAGCTATTGGCGAATAAACAACTCTTTTATCAGTTGTGGAATTTGCAGCATGATGTTCTATAGAGAGGCAACTCTTGGAAAACATATTTCGACAATAAATGCAAAAAATGATATAATAACTCACAATGTATTAACAAAAGGGAGAACGGGGATATGAGTTGGTTGAGGAATTTGAAAGTTGCGGGCAAATTATTGGTGCTTATCGTGGTGGCAGTCATTTCTTTAGGAGCAGTGGGGCTTACAGGCTATCATTATTTGTCAAAAGCCAATGAGGATATGGATGCTATGTATAAAGATCGGTTGTTGCCCGTTCAGTGGCTTAATGACAATCGTAATCAGGCCAGAGCCATTGAGGCTGACCTCTTTGACCTAATGATTACTACAGATGTGAATGAAAATACGAGATTAAAACAAGATATCGATAAGCGCGTCGAACTATTCACAAAGAATCTTGCTAATTATGAAAAAACCAATTTAGATACCTTTGAAGTGGACACATTAAAGAAGCTACATAATAGTTTAGATCAATATAGGGCGGGCCGGAAAGATGCTATCGATTTGGCATTGCAAAATAAGAATGCGGAAGCTTATGATGTTTATAATAAACAAGCAAGAGTGCATGGTGATGCTTTTCATAAAAGTTTGAAGGAACTTGCCGAGCATAATGCGCAAGCTGCCGAGGAGCTTAATAGAGGCAATCATGAAAATTTTAAAAAAGCCATGTGGACTTTTGTCGGTATTATTGCAGTGGCCTTTATAGTGGTAGTCCTATTAGGATGGATTATTGCCCGACTGATTGTTGGCACTCTTACTGCTGCGATTGCTCATTTAGGGGAAATCGCCAAGGGGAATTTTTCTATTGATGTGCCAGAAGAACATCTCGCAGCACAAGATGAAGGCGGAGACTTAGCAAAGGCATTCGATTTAATGCAACAGACTATGAGGGGGCTGATTCGTCAGTTATCGAGTACATCTGAGCAACTGGCAGCCTCCTCGGAAGAACTGAGTGCCAGTGCTGAGCAATCGGCTCAGGCTGCCACTCAGGTGGCGGATTCGATTATGCAAGTGGCGCAAGGTGCAGACAAGCAGTTGCAGTTGGTCGTTTCTACTATAGGTGTGGCGGGGCAAATGTCTCAGGGCATTGAGCAGGTAGCGCAAAATTCTCAGACAGTATCCCTGGCGGCAGAAAAAACGGCCAGTGCGGCCAGGGATGGGGGAGCAGCTGTCGAAAAAGCCATACGACAAATGTTAGTCATTGAGGAAAAAACCAGTGAGACGGCAGAAGTGATTGGGGAACTAGAGGGGAAATCCCAAGAAATAGGACATATTGTAGAAGTGATCGCTACGATTGCGGGACAAACCAATCTGTTAGCCTTAAATGCGGCCATTGAAGCAGCTAGAGCCGGGGAACAGGGGCGTGGTTTTGCCGTGGTGGCCGAGGAAGTTCGTAAACTTGCCGAACAATCAGGGCAAGCGGCCAAGCAAATTGCAAATTTAATTGGTGAAGTGCAACAAAAAACCACGAGCGCTGTGGTCTATATGACCCAAGGGAAAATGGAAGTGAATGTGGGGACTCAAGTGGTTAATAGTGCTGGAGAGAGTTTCCGAGAAATAATGAAAATGACGCAGGAAATGTCGGAGCAAATTCATGAGATATCCGCTGCCACGGAAGAGATAACCAGCGGCAGTCAGCAGGTGGTAAACGCAGTGGGGGAAATCGATAGAGAAAGCAAAAACTCTGCCGAACAAGCCCAGACTGTATCGGCAGCTACTGAAGAACAGTCAGCATCGATGGAAGAGATTGCTTCTTCCAGTCAAGCTTTATCGGCCATGGCCGAAGAATTGCGAGCCGCAATCAGTAAATTCAAGGTGTAGTATAAAAGTCCTCTTCAACCCAATTGGGTTGGAGAGGACTTTTCCACTACGAGAGTCTAGTTGATATTACTATCTCTGGTTACTTAATAGATTTGATTAACAAAAGAAACCATCCAATTACCATTATCCAAATGATTGACAGTGACATGATAATTAGTACCGTTATGAGCAACGTTTACAACAGATTGGGATCCGTTTTGACCGATCAAGGAGAATGAATCGTTATTCACATCAAATCCCAAGTTAGCGGCAGCAGCCATAACAATATCGACGGCATTTGCATTGTTATTAAAGATCTGAATTTTATTGAGGCTATCATTGTACCATTCCATACGATGGGCAAATGTTTCTCCACGATCAAACCATCTTTCATGACCATAACGATGCTCATCTCGTCGGTCCCCTCGGTCGCCGCGATCCCCGCGATCTTCTCTATTTCCTCGATCCCGTACATCATGGCGCTCATCCTTATTTGTATCAGGTTGGTCTTGGCTTACGGATGGATCGGGGATGGAATCTTCAGTTTCAATAAGGGGTTTCTTAACATCTTTATTAGCCAGTGTCGTTTGTTCAGTTGTTACAGGTGGAGAAATTGAAGGGTTTTCAGCAGCCGATGCTTTAGCAAAGGGGATACCACCATGTAATGAAGTTCCTGCCATAATGGCTGCACCTGCTAGGACAGCAGCATAACGCTTATACTTACGACGAAGAGACTTGCGTCTTGCTAATTTCTTTTCCATATAATTTCTCCTTTCAAGTTTTCTAGTTTTAGTTTTTCATATTTTGGTGCAATCATCCCAGGTAAATTAAAGCATTGATTTATATTAATAGTTATAATACAAAATACATTTACACCATGATATGTTATACTATTTAAAGACGTTAAAATTGGAAAATTTTTTACGAAATCAAGAGCGGATTTCACTTGTTTGATTTCAAATAAGGACAACGAAGGCTTTGAGAAGCAAGTTTTCGTTATGGTGGGATGGAGGGGAAAGGTTGGCCGACGTGTTATATTTTGTAGAAAAAGAATGTGCAGTATGTGGGGAAAAATTTGAAGTGACATGTGTACGCTCACGTTTAGTTCTTATTAAGCAAGATACTGATTTCTGCGCATATTATAAGGATATAAATCCTTATTATTATACAGTATGGGCGTGTCCACATTGTGGTTATGCAGCCCGGGATACTGACTTTGCGGAAATTACCACCTCAGTGGTAGCAAAGATACAAAAGTTTTTAGCCAGTCGAGATGTAAAGGTGAATTTATGTGGCATAAGAACGAGGGAACAGGCAATTGTTGCCTATAAACTGGCTATTTTTTATGCTGAGCTTGCTGCAGATAAAGACAGTAAGCGGGCGGGGTTACATTTACGGTTAGGTTGGTTGTATCGTGAAGGCCAACAGGGTGATAATGAAAAAATAGTGCTCGCCAAAGCTCGTGAGTGTTATGATCAGGCATTAGCAAAAGAACGGATGCCAATTGGTAATTTGTCGGAACTCACAGTCATGTATCTTGTTGCCGATTTGCTACGGCGTACAGGGGAAAATGAAAAATCCATATTGTATCTTAGTCAAGTCGTCGGCAGTCCTTTGGCAAAAAACGAAAAGCGGATTGCCGATTTGGCCCGTGATTTATGGCAGGAAATGCGGGCAACAGGTGCTAGTGCAAGCATTAGCGGTAAGTAAGACATATGTAGCGAGAATCTCTCCGAAAGATAAGGTGTGTTAGATAAAATATCGATAATTATCTAAAAAGAGTCATTTCACTTAACAATTGGAACCGATCAGGGGGCGATAATCTGTATTTTAGCAAAAGATGTTTCCTCCAAAAATACACTTGACTTTAAATGCCAGATAAAATATAATTAAAGAAAATTAATACTTGAACATAATGAAAGGGAAGCTAAGTGTGCAGAGTGTACAGAGAGCCGATATTTGGTGTAAGTCGGTCATTTTGACAATTGGTTCCGCCCTTGAATGGCTGATGATGAATTAAGACGGGTTCCGCCCGATATAGCGGCTAAAGTTGGCCGTAAAGGCAATTTGGGTGGCAACGCGGGAATAGTTCTCGTCCCTTTGTGGGATGAGGGCTTTTTTTATTTCCCCCCATGGGGGGGTATACTATATTGACCTTAGATTGGGAATTTGTATATTTTTAATTAATAATATGGAGGATTTAACATGAAAATTTTAGTGAGTGATCCAGTTTCAGTAGAAGGCGTGGCATTGTTAGAAAAAGAATATGAGGTAGATGTTAAAACAGGGCTACCTGCCGAAGAATTAATCCGGATTATTCCTGAGTATGATGCCTTGGTAGTACGTAGTGAAACTAAAGTGACCAAAGCTGTTCTTGATGCAGCCATTAAACTTAAGGTAATTGGCCGCGCTGGCGTTGGCGTGGATAATATTGATGTAGCGGAAGCAACTAATAAAGGCATTATTGTACTTAACGCTCCTGAAGGCAATACTGTAGCGGCGACGGAACACACCATGGCCATGATGTTAGCCTTAGCTCGCAATATTCCTCAAGCTCATGCCAGTCTAAAAAATGGTCAGTGGCTACGGAGCAAGATGATGGGTGTTGAGATGCGGGGCAAAACTCTAGGTATTTTAGGGCTGGGTCGTATTGGTAGCGGTGTTGCCAAACGGGCACTGGCTATGGAAATGAATATTGTGGGTTATGATCCGTTCATCAGTGCTGATCAAGCTAAGACCATGGGTATTAAACTTGTCGAACTAGCAGAAATTTTTCCAGTAGCTGATTTTATAACACTCCATTTACCCAAGACCGCAGAAACGAAAAATCTTTTAAATAAAGAAACTTTTGCTAAAATGAAACCTGGTGTACGTATTATTAACTGTGCTCGTGGTGGCGTTGTTAATGAAGGTGATTTAGCTGAAGCTGTAGAACAAGGTATTGTAGCAGGAGCCGCTATTGATGTCTTTGAAAAAGAACCAGTTGACTTTGATAATCCACTCCTCAAGCTTGATAAGGTCATAGTTACCCCCCATCTAGGTGCCTCGACGGCGGAAGCCCAGGTAGGCGTAGCAGTGGATGTAGCGGAAAGCATTATTGCCGTATTAAAGGGGGAACCTATTTCGACAGCTGTTAATATGGCACCTTTGCAACCCGATGTATTAGAGGTTATTCGTCCATACTTCGAATTAGCGGAAAAAATGGGTTGTTTAGCCATTAATTTAGCGGAGGGGCGTATTAATGCCATTGATATAGAGTATAATGGTGAGATTAGTGAAGTAGATATTAAAATGTTGACGACTGCAATTATTAAAGGACTGTTAAATTCTATTTTGACGGAGCGCGTTAACTATGTAAATGCTCCTGGGATTGCTAAATCACGTGGTATTAAAATACGTGAAGTAAAAAGCAAGGACACCGCCAATTTTGCAAATTTGATTACGGTATCTGTGCATACAGACAAAAAAAGTCATACTGTGGCTGGAACCTTATTTGGTTCTAATGAAGGCCGTATTGTTATGATTGATGGCTATCGAGTTGATGTTGAGCCTAAGGGATGGCTAATCGTTGGACCACATATCAATCGGCCAGGAATTATTGGTACTGTAGGTACAGTTCTCGGTAATGCAGGAATCAATATTGACAGCATGCAGGTAGGACGTACGGAAATTTCTGGTACCAATATTATGGTTATGGGTGTGGATTCTGATATTCCGGCAGCCGTGATGCTGAAATTTAAGGCCGTTGATGGAATATTAGGTGCAAAATTAGTTAACTTTAGAGCAGTATAGGAGGAATCATTATGGCTAGTATCAAACCTTTTTGTGGGCTTAGACCTGTAAGTGAGCTTGCATCTCAAGTTGCTTCATTGCCCTATGATGTGATGAATTCGGCTGAGGCTAGGCAAATCACTGTTAATAATGCCTACAGCTTTTTAAGGGTCACCAAGGCTGAGGTTGACCTGAAGCCCAATGTTGATGTACACTCAGAGGCTGTATATGCAAAGGCTGCAGAAAATATTCAAGACTTTATTGCCAAGGGAATTTTAGTCCAAGATGAAAAACCATGTTTTTATGTTTATAAACAACAGATGGGTACACATATTCAAGTGGGCCTGTTTGCGGTAGCATCTGTGGAAGAATATCAGCAGAATATTATTAAAAAACATGAACTGACCAGACCGGATAAAGAGCAGGATCGCATCAAGAATATTATGGCCACCAAAGCCCAAACGGGCCCTATTTTTCTAACCTATAAAGCGGATAATACGATCAATGCACTAATGGCTCAGTGTATGAGTAAAGCGCCAGTGTATGATTTTACCACAGAAGATGAAATTCACCACAGTTTGTATGTTGTGGATGAGGTCGCCAGAATGAAGGCCATTGAAGAGGCTTTTGACCGCGTTGAAACCTTATATGTCGCCGATGGCCATCATCGTTTAGCGGCTGCTAGCCAGATTTATGATACCAATAAAAAATGTTCTGGACATACTGGTAATGAAGCCTATACACGATTTTTAACGGTTCTGGTGCCTCATACCATGACAAAAATTTTAGATTATAATCGGGTTGTTCAGGATTTAAATGGCTTATCGGAAGCTGAATTTCTGACGAAAGTCCAGGAAAAGTTTGCCATTGAGCCATGCACACGTGTATGTTGTAAATCCGAATATCCTCATTATTTCGGTATGTATATCAATAAAGCCTGGTACAAGTTAGTGGCAAAGCCTGGAACCTATGATGCGAATAGCCCCATCGGTAAACTAGATGTAACTATTTTGCAAGAAAATCTGTTAAAGCCAGTCCTGGGGATTATAAACATCCGCACTGATAAACGGATTAATTTTGTTGGTGGCATTCGTGGTATCAAGGAATTAGAACGGTTAGTTGATAGCGGTGAGTATGCGGTGGCACTATCCCTATTTCCCACTTCCATAAAAGAGTTAATGGCAATTGCTGATGCTGGAGAAATTATGCCGCCTAAATCAACTTGGTTTGAGCCTAAACTTAGGGATGGAATGGTAGTACATTTGATCGGTGGGGGGAATTAACATGAATCAGCGGATTTTTAATTTTAATGCTGGGCCAGCAGCGCTGCCATTAGAGGTGCTAATGGAGGCGCAAGCTGAATTTTTGAATTATCAGCAGACGGGTATGTCCATATTGGAAATTAGTCATCGGTCTAAGCCCTATGAAGCCATAAATGCTGAGGCTGAGGCCAATATGAAAGAACTCTTAGGTCTGGGAGATAATTATCGGGTGTTATTCCTGCAAGGCGGAGCAAGTACCCAGTTTGCCATGGTGCCTATGAATTTTCTGCCTCAGGGCCGCACTGCAGATTATATCCTGACAGGTGCTTGGTCGGAAAAAGCTCTCAAGGAAGCCAAACTATTTGGCAATACCCATGTGGCAGGGACAACTGCTGATGGTAATTATAAAAGGATCCCCCGTATGGCTGAAATTCAGTTAAGTGATCATCCGGCTTACGTGCATATTACATCCAATAACACGATTTTTGGTACACAATGGAATGAGTTACCTAGCTTTGGCCAGGTACCCCTCATTGCTGATATGTCCTCCGACATTTTAAACAAGCCTTTTACCGCTGAAAACTTTGCCATGATTTATGCGGGTGCGCAAAAAAACTTGGGACCATCTGGGGTAACGGTTGTCATTATTCGCAAGGATTTATTAGAAAATAATCCTAAAACCATTTCGGCCATGTTACGTTATGAAACACATGCCAAAAATGATTCTATGTATAATACGCCACCAGTTTTTTCAGTATATATGTTGAATTTGGTATTACGGTGGCTAAAAGGTCAAGGTGGCTTAACGGGTATCGGAAAACGCAATATCGCGAAAGCTGGCCTGGTGTATGATACCATTGACCAAAGTAGTGGGTTTTATCGTGGACATGCTAATGTAGATAGCCGTTCTCTAATGAATGTTACCTTTCGTTTGCCCAATGAAGAACAGGAAAAGAAATTTGCTAAGGAAGCTGAAGTGGCTGGCCTTATCGGACTCAAGGGTCACCGCTCAGTGGGGGGCCTAAGAGCTTCCATGTATAATGCGATGACCCTAGCAGGTTGTCAGGCTTTAAAAGACTTTATGTTAGAATTTCAACGAAAAAATGGGTAAGTTAAGAGGGGTTTAATGGTTATAAAGCGGGAGTACAGGATCGTCTGTCTCTCGCTTTATAACTATTTGTTGTAATTTGACTGCAGGATTATTTGATAATTGGATAAAATATAATAATGATGAGAAGTGGTTATAACGGGGATCAAGCACTATCGGTGTGTTGGGGATCAGGTGATGGGAGATTAATATTGTCCTCGGATAGTATCGACTGCTGTTCAACGGTCAGTTCAATTCCGCCGATGACAGGCGCTAGTATGTTGAACACTACTGTATAAATGAGTCCAAGGGAACCTGAGGTCAGGCCAGCTAATAAGGCTATGAATGTACCACCTAAAATGCCAACAGAAGCCCGATCCATGAGGCCGAAGGTTAAGCCAATGATACTGCCAGTACAGATACCACAAACAAACATAATAAAAAATATTGGCCAATACGCCAGATGGTTAATTGTATATTTATACATAAAATCACCTCAATCTTAATTTGAAGGAGGAAAATGAAATGGCTAGTGAAATTTTTGATATTGCCATTATTGGCGGAGGTCCAGCCGGTTTATCGGCAACTCTTACCGGGCGTATCCGTAATAAAAACATTGCCTTATTTGAACATATGAATTTTAGCGAAAAATTACAAAAAGCTCATATTGTGGATAATTATTTAGGTATGCCCCAAGTTACCGGGCAGGGTATGATGCAACAGTTCATATCCCATTGTATGGCTCATAATCCCACAGTAATAAAAGAGAAAGTAACTAATATTTTCCCAGGGGATAACATTTTTACAATTGTGACACCAGGAGATACCTATGAGGCGAAAGCTGTGATCATTGCTACCGGTGTTGTATCAACGACATTGTTTAGTGGTGAAAAAGAATTCTTAGGGAAGGGTGTAAGTTATTGTCCGACCTGTGATGGTATGATGTACCGGGGTAAAGATGTAGCCGTTATTTCTTATACTGCAGAAGGGGAACATGAGGCTGATTATTTGCGGGAATTATGTCGTACAGTTTATTATCTGCCTCAGTATAAAGGGGCTCCTAACGTGCGCTCAGATATAAAACTCATACAAGATAAACCGAAAGCCATTACCGGTGATGTGGTGGTAGAAAATTTGGTTATGGCGACCCAGCAGTTGGATGTTCATGGTGTATTTGTTATCCGCCAATCAGATCCTGTAGAAAATGTATTGCCAGGCATTGAACTAAATGGCGAGGTTATAAAAGTCAATCGGGATATGTCAACAAATATCCCAGGAGTGTTTGCAGCGGGTGATTGTACGGGCAGGCCCTGGCAAATTGCCAAAGCAACGGGCGAGGGATTGGTCGCAGTACTCAGTGCCATTAATTATTTGGCAAAAAAAGATAAATAAAGTAAGCGGCATGTAAACCATAATGTAGCATAACCAAACAAAGGAAAGATAATGGCAATAAGGTCGGTAAACCCCACATGACTAAAGACAATGCTCAGTACCATCAGGATGAGGAGACTATTTCTAGTGGCAAGACCGGTAGTTGCTGTGAGCTTAGTCATGCAACCATACAGACTGGCCAGCCCTGTGGTATACATGGCAGCTACAAAAATAAAAATATAGCTAGTGTGATGCAGGGGATGTTGTAAGCTGGCGATATACAACATGGGTATCTCCATATCTAAGGACTGTGGATAATGGATCATGACTACAAGGGTGATTAGGCCTGCGAGCAGCATGAGCAGCACACCACCAGCGATACTGCCTAAGATGCGGGCTGATCGTTGGGTTATACATGAACCCAGAGGGGCGAGTACAGCAGCACTCATGACCAAATTGTAAGAAAGATAAAGCAGGCTGGCAAGTAACCAATGAGGAGCCGGTAGATCTATGATCTGGGGCGTGATATGAATAATGGATAGACTTAACTCATGTTGTGCTAACGAATACAGTCCAATAAGCAGGACAGTGATGGTCAGCAGGGGTGTTATAATGAGATTAGCAACTGTTATGCCTTTCAGTCCATAGAGTGTGGTGAGCATAAGGCTCAGAGCCATGAGCCCCACCCCTAAGTTATAGGGTAGATTAAAAGTATCTCGGCACAGGGTTCCTGCGCCTGCCAGCATAATCGTTAAGACACCAAACAGGAAAAGCGTAATAATAAGATCTAATAAGAGACCGATTTTTTTACCGCATACATAATATAATAACTGATGGAAACTGGTAGCTCTGATTTTGTAGCCGATCTCCAAAATCTGAATACCGAGCCAAGACAATAAAAATCCTGTGACAACCAGTCCGGCGAGCCCCATTTTTCCATAGACAACAAAAAATTGGGTAAGTTCTTGGCCTGAGGCAAAACCTGCGCCCATAATAGTACCCGCGTAGGTGGCAGACACTTTGGCGATATTTAGCATTGTACCAGCAGTCATGGCATCACTCCTTAGAGATTTAAAATGGTAGCTACTTTCTGTTTATGTAAGGAAATATAATAATATGCAGGAATTATCAAAAAAAGTTGAATGCTAGATGTGAAAAATGACGAGGATTCATATAATAGCTAATGATCATGCAGGTAGCAGTACTTTACAATAAAAGGTACATATTGTAGAATGTAAGAACATAATAACCCAGTCATTTCCTATGTAGGACTCTCGTATCTGATAGCAGGTGGCTTTTTTTGCGAGATTAGAAGGTATAACACGGTCTGATTCCAAGTAAGGTCACTTAAGGCTTGGCGCAAGCCGGGTTTTCTTTATCAGAACAGAATATATAGTTTTTTTCCCTGTCATTGCGAGTGTAACGAAGCAATCCCCTACTTGTTAGAGATTGCGTGTTGACATTTCCAATGACAACAAAGGACGCGCTAGCGTTGCTCTGACTGTATTTTAGTTTACATTTATAGGAGGTTAAGGTTATGCTTGATATTAAATTTGTTCGGGATAATATGGAATTGGTTCAGCAGGCGTTGATCAATCGTGGGAATACTCTTAGCTTGGATGAATTCTTGGCACTAGAAAAAGAACGTCGGGTATTACTCAGCCAAGTCGAGGTGCTTAAAAATAAGCGTAATACTGTATCCCAGGAAATCAGCCACTTGAAAAAAGCCAAAGAAAACGCCGATGAACTCGTTGCGGAGATGCGCCAGGTCGGTGATCAGATTTCTGGGATTGATGCTACCATCAAAGAGGTTGAAGGTAAGCTGCTGAGTATTACCATGAATATTCCTAATATGCTTCATCAGTCTGTACCCATAGGTCGAGATGAGAATAGTAATGTAGAGGTGCATACTTGGGGTACGCTACCTGTTTTTGAGAATGAGCCACTACCCCACTGGGAAATTGGTGAAAAATTAAATATCCTTGATTTTGAGCGAGGTAGTAAGGTTACAGGAGCACGATTTACCTTTTATCGTGGCCTTGGAGCTCGCTTAGAGCGCTCACTGATTAATTTTATGCTGGATACTCATACTCGTGAACATGGTTATACTGAATTTTTCCCGCCATTTATCGCTAATAAAGACAGTATGATGGGGACAGGCCAGCTTCCGAAGTTTGCTGACGATATGTTTAAACTTGAAGGGCTGGACTATTATCTCATTCCAACAGCTGAAGTACCAATTACCAATTTCCATCGGAGTGAAATTCTTGATGCCAAGGATTTGCCCCTCTATTACACAGCGTATAGCGCTTGTTTTCGGGCGGAAGCAGGATCGGCTGGACGAGATACCCGTGGCCTGATCCGTCAGCATCAGTTTAATAAAGTAGAAATGGTTAAATTCTCATTGCCGGAAGAATCATATAATGAACTGGAAAAATTGACGAAAAATGCGGAGCGCATACTGGAATTATTAGGACTCCCCTACCGCAGAATGGCCCTGTGTAGTGGAGATGTAGGCTTCTCATCAGCCAAGACCTATGATCTTGAAGTCTGGTTACCTAGCTTTAATACCTATCGAGAAATTTCCTCCTGCTCCAATTTTGAAGACTTTCAGGCGCGTCGCGCTGACATTAAGTTCCGTCGGGAACCTAAGGCAAAACCTGAATTTATACATACCTTAAATGGCTCAGGACTAGCAATTGGCCGGACTGTGGCAGCTATTTTAGAAAATTATCAGCAGCCCGATGGCTCGGTTATTGTCCCCGAAGTATTGCGGTCCTATATGGGCGTTGCAGTGATTGGAAACTGAAAAACTAAGAGGCATGTGGAGAGGTAATACCTTTCCACATGCCTCTTAGTTTATTTGGTGATGATAAAATACATTGTCAGTGGTAGTTGGTTTAGCACCCGTTTTTATTTCACTCATTGCCAATTGGTTACTTGGACATTATGGTATTTCTAATACATTTCTAGCTTTTGGTACGGGAATCATTGGTTTTTGTTATGGTACTTGCCCGACCTGTTTCCACTGGCTATCGTTGATTTTTATGGCACCAAAAATCTTGGTAGCAATTACGGTGTATTATTTACAGCATGGGGGAGCGTAGCCCTTCTTGGCCCCGTAATCGCAGGACTAGCAGTTGACGTGACGGGCACATATTCCATCGCTTATATGATTTCGGCAGCTTTACTCTGCGGGGCTTTTCTATTGTCCATGAGCATTAAAGAACAAAGGCAACTGAAAAATATTATTGGTGAAGTTGCTCTGGAGGATTCTCAGTTCTAGTATAATTTATCCGAAATTCGGTAGTGTACAATCCTCTGTTTATTAATAGATATAAAGACAAAGTTATATTGCGATAAAATTTGTATCTCTCCTTAATAAATGCTATGATAATAACAATGGGAACGGATGGGGCCTGGTGGTTTCTGCGGTCTTCAAAACCGTTTGCGTCGGCTTAACTGTCGATGGGTGGGTTCGATTCCTACACGTTCCCGCCATAGAGAATATAAGGCTTCTGAGGTTTTTACCTTGGGAGCTTTTTTATTTTGTCATCAAGTATTATGTAGTGTTGGGGTGAAAATGGGGAAAATCTATTCCTCAATGCAACTTATTGGCACCAACTAAGACATAGGGAGACCTATTTCGTGTAGTTATTTGATTGCTTCTGATGATAAAGTTTAATGTTTATATTGAAATGATAATGGAGATTGGCCCCTTAAATTATTTGAAAAAAGAAATCTTGTCACAGACAAAAGATTACGGTTCCTTTTCATCTCGGTTCTTCAAGATAGTGGGATTAGATAAGGTATATAACTCTTTCGCCTAGACTTTGATTAGGCGGATTTTTTAATGGGGGGGCGGTAATTTTAAACGGGATTATATAAATACGTGGAAATTAAAGGATTTTTGTGTAAAAGTATGGAAGAATATCTTAGAATGTTATCCCTAACTTTTCATATAGTTAGGAGGCTTATTTTTGTTAGATAAACGCTATTAATAGTACCTCTTATATAGTAAGGACGGTGGATTACACTATGAAACCCCCAAGGATACTAGATAACAAGCGCAACGGCAAAGTGATTGATGAACTTAAAGAGAACCTAAAAAAGGGCTCTACACTTTCCGTCATCTCTGCATATTTTACAATCTATGCTTATGCTGAACTAAAGAAAGAATTAAGCAAAATTGATAAAATGCAGTTTATTTTCACGGAACCAACCTTCGTCAAAAAAGATCGGGAGCTGATTCGTGAGTTCTATATCGATCGGAGCAATGAGAAAAATATTTCCGGCAATCAGTTTGAAATAAAGCTTCGCAACGAAATGAAGCAGGCATCTATTGCCAAAGAATGTGCTGAGTGGTTTGAGCAGAAAGTTGAAATTAAATCTCTAAGAGAGCCAAATCCTGCACAACCAAGACTTGTATATATTAAAAATTTCGATGATGCATTGTCCATTAATGGCTCTGTTGACTTTACCTCAGATGGTTTAGGGATTACCCCCTCAAATCGTATTGATTACAATACCTGTATGTATGGCAAAGAATTCACCGTGGCTTTTCTACAGATGTTTAATGAGCTATGGCATGACGACTCAGCTGTTGAAGATGTTAAGAGTCAAGTTCTTGCACAAATGAAAATTTTATATAAGGAGAATACTCCTGAATTTATTTATTTTATGACACTGTACAATATTTTTAACCAGTACCTAGATGAGCTGACGGAAGATAATATTGTCAAGACACGCACTGGCTTTAAAGATACACTCATTTGGAACAAACTTTACAAGTTCCAGAAAGACGGCGTAATGGGTGCCATCGATAAAATCGAGAAGTACAACGGCTGTATCATTGCCGACAGCGTTGGGCTAGGAAAAACCTTTACTGCCTTAGCCGTTATCAAATACTATGAGCTACGTAATGACCGTGTCCTTGTCCTCGTCCCTAAAAAGCTTCGCGACAACTGGATCATCTATACGCAAAATGATAAGCGCAACCTTTTTTCTCAGGATCGCTTTAATTATGATGTACTCAATCATACGGATTTGAGCCGCGTGAACGGCTATTCCGGCGCAATCAACCTAGCAACGATCAACTGGGCCAACTATGATCTAGTGGTCATTGATGAATCTCATAACTTTAGAAATAATCCGCCTGTAAAAGATAGGGTAACTCGCTATGAGCGCATGATGAATGATATTATCAAGGCCGGAGTAAAGACTAAAGTGCTAATGCTTTCGGCTACGCCAGTCAACAATCGTATGAATGATATTAAAAATCAGATTGCCTTTATTACCGAGGGTGACAATCAAGCCTTTGCTTGGATTGGCCTAACAAATATAGAAATTACTCTAAAAAAAGCACAGACGGTATTTAATAAATGGACAACATTACCTGATCAGCAGCGTACAACTAATGTTTTTGTTGAAATGATGGACATTGATTACTTTAAACTCCTTGATACTGTCACCATCGCACGCTCTAGGAAACATATTGAAAAATATTATAACCTTGACGAAATAGGGAAGTTTCCTAAGAGATTGCCACCCCAAAATAAGTACTCCCACATCGATACCCAGGGTGAGTTCCCCCCAATCGGGCATGTGAATAAAATAATCAAGAAGCTAACCTTGTGTGTGTATTCGCCCCTTGGTTATGTATTACCTGAAAAAAGGGCTGCCTATGAGAAAAAGTATGATATGATCGTGAGCGGTGGACAATCCGTCTTTAGACAGATTGATCGAGAACAGAACCTAGTAGGTCTTATGCGCGTCGGTATTTTGAAACGCATGGAAAGTTCAATCCATTCTTTCGCACTGACAGTGGGAAAGATCTTATACAAAATTGATAGGGCAATTGTCTGCATTGATGAACGGGAAAGTGATTATGATGCTGAGATGGATATCGGTGATATAGATATAGACGATAATGAATTTGACAGTCTGATGATTGGTAATAATGTGAAAGTATTGCTCCAAGATATGGACTTAATCAAGTGGCGGCAAGATCTTTGCGCCGATCAAGAAAAGCTAGCATCCATCTTGATGGAGGCAAAAAAGGTAACGCCACAACGTGATTGTAAGCTGCTAGAATTACGGGAATTAGTACAGCATAAGATGGCAAATCCAATTAATAGCAATAATAAAAAAATCATTATCTTTACAGCCTTTTCTGATACGGCCAGTTATCTTTATGAAAATATATCGGGCCCACTAATTAAGAAACAAATCTATACAGCTATTGTCACCGGCGGGGGAGATAATCGCTCCACCCTGCCGATTCCTAAAGAATTAAAAAAACAAATACACATGACTGATTTTTCCACTGTGCTAACCCTGTTTTCGCCAAAATCAAAGGGGTGCAGCAAAATCTTTCCGGAAGTGATAGAAGAAATCGATGTGCTCATTGCAACGGACTGTATTTCTGAAGGGCAAAACTTACAAGATTGCGATTACCTGATTAACTATGATATCCACTGGAATCCTGTGCGGATCATTCAACGCTTTGGACGGATTGACCGTATCGGCTCTACCAATGAGTGTATACAACTGGTGAATTTCTGGCCAACAAAAGATCTGGACGAGTATATCAATTTACAGCAACGTGTTAAAAGCCGCATGGTGCTCCTCGATGTATCGGCCACAGGTGAGGAAAATCTCATTGAATCAGATGGTAACCGAGAAATGAAGGATCTGGAATACCGCAAAAAACAGCTACAGCGATTGCAAACAGAAGTCGTCGATTTAGAAGACATTTCCGGTGGTATTTCCATTACGGACCTAACCTTTAATGACTTTAAAATTGACTTAATGGGCTATATGAAAAATAACCGCAAACAGCTAGCTGAAGCACCTAGTGGCATGTATGCTGTAACTAAGATTGATGAATCAGTGAGAGATATCATACAGCCAGGTGTGATTTTCACATTAAAACAGGTTAAAGGAAATGAGCAGACGAAAGAGCAAAATCCCCTGTTCCCTTACTACATGGTCTATGTTACAGATGATGGCTCTGTACAGCTCTCCTTTTTGCATGGGAAAAAGATACTGGACTATTACAGAAAACTCTGCTCGGGTCAGCAAGCTGTGCTGACCGACATTGTAGCTGAATTCAACGCTCAGACTGAGGAGGGTCATAATATGAAACATTATTCGGAGCTACTGGAAAAATCCATTGAAAATCTCATCGGAAGAAAGCAAGAGATTGGTGTGGCCAGCTTATTTAGCAAGGGTGGTACAACACTGCAAAAGAACCTGTTTGATGGTATCGAAGATTTTGAACTCATTAACTTCTTAGTGTTCAAGTAAGGATGGTGAGATATGATACCTTATGACTGTTTTCATCTCCCAGCTAGTTGCAGTGTTAATAAGACTATATTTAAGAAACTATTTTATGAAAATGGAGATTTGTCGCCAGCGGATAAGGCACTATTCACTGAGAAGGTCAACAAAATAACCTGGCTATATTGTTTAAAACCAGCTACCATCAATGTACAGCCTTACAAAGATGAAGTGCGCGAGTATTTGGAAATTGAGTTTTTAGAGGTTGTCTTATTCGCTGATACAAAAATAAAGAGGATTGCCGAAATCGTCATGCGTACCATTCCTTACCCTATGGTTTTGCTATTTAGACTGGATGACAAGGTGCAGCTATGGATGGCTCACCAAAAAATAAGTCAGAATGATAAAAATAAAAACACGCTGGAGGATTTTATCTATACGGACTGGCTCAATCTGGATGATTCTCTATTTGACAGACTTGATATTAAGAAAATGCGTTTCACCAATTACTTTACCCTCTACAGCGATTTGGTGGATGTTATTAGCATTTATCATGCTGAGTGTATGACTGGCGCAGTAGCTGATCTTTCTGGCGAACAGGCAAGACAACTCGTGAGTGAGCTTGCGGTGCTGGAACAACGGCTAAGCAATCACAGAACTTCATTGAAAAAAGAAACTCAATTTAATCGCAAGATGGAACTTCATATTAAGATTAAGCAGCTAGATGTAGCAAAAAATAAACTTCTTCAAGGAGGACAACCATAATGCATGAAACCAAGTTAATGGGTACAACCCCAGATATTGCCGAAGAAAATATCCAACAATTAAAGACCATCTTTCCTGATGTGTTCACCGAGGGGAAGGTGGATTTTAAAAAGTTACAACAGGTTCTGGGGGAGTATATTGATACTGAGAGTGAACGCTATAATTTTTCGTGGAATGGGAAAGCAAGGGCTTTGCGGTTAGCACAAACACCTTCTACAGGTACATTGCGACCTTGCAAAGAAGAGAGCAAGGATTGGGATACGACGCAAAACATTTATATTGATGGCGATAATCTTGAAGTGCTAAAGCTGTTGCAAAAGAGTTATCATAGAAAGATTAAAATGATTTATATTGATCCGCCATATAATACGGGGAAAGACTTTGTGTATCCTGATAATTTCACTGATAGCATAGAAAATTATAAGGAAATTACTGGGCAAGTAGATAATGACGGAAATAGAATCAGTAGTAATGCAGAAACTAGTGGTCGCTATCATACGGATTGGCTAAATATGATGTATCCACGACTTAGGCTGGCAAGAAATTTGCTGACTGATGAAGGGATTATATTCATTAGTATTGGTGAGAAAGAGATAGACAATTTAAAAAAAATATGTAATGAGGTGTTTGGAGAAGAAAATTTTATTGGCACAATCTTGTGGAAAAAGAAAACAAATGGGAATAATATGGGGTTGATACCTCCCGTTCATGATTATATATCGGTTTATGCAAAGAATATTAATAATATTATTGATTTAGGATACCCAGTTACACAAGAATTTCTAGACAAAACATATTCAAATCCAGATAATGACCTACGTGGTCCTTGGACAACTATGGATTTATCAGCGAATCATAAAGGACCAAGCTTTGTAATTAAAAACCCTGTAAATGGACAAGAGTTTTATCCACCTGAAGGTCGCTACTGGGTTTTTAATGAAACTGAAGTCTTAAAACGAATAGATGAAGGTCGTATTATATTTGGAAAAACAGGGAATGCTCGACCTACTCAAAAAGTATTTGCACATGAACGAAATATGGGCAGAATTAGAGCTGAATCATGGTGGGATAATCATGGTATGAATGAAGATGCTACTGATGAAATGAGGGAGTTATTTGAATTTTCTAAAATATTTACCCATCCCAAACCTTCAAAACTAATATATCATTTGTGTAAAATTACGACTAATACCGACGATATTATCCTAGATTTCTTCTCTGGATCAGCAACAACTGGGCATGCAGTTATGCAATTAAATGCAGAAGATAACGGTAATCGTAAGCATATCATGGTTCAATTACCAGAACCAATAGAAGAAGATGATGAAGCTTTTAAAGTAGGTTACAAAAACATCTGTGAAATCGGTAAAGAACGAATCCGACGGGCGGGGGATAAAATTAAAGCAGAAGCTGGTTCGACAATATCACATCTTGATATTGGTTTTAAAGTATTCAAGTTAGATAGCTCTAACATTAAAAAATGGCAGCCAGACTATGATAACCTAAAAACTTATTTGAAAGGTCATATCGACAACTATGTAGCAGGACGCTCAGAGCTAGACGTAGTTTACGAAATCATCCTCAAGTGTGGCCTCGACCTCACTTATGCCATCGATGAATATACCTTTGCTGATCAAAAAGTATATTCCATAGGTCTTGGTGCGTTAATGATCTGTCTAGATGATAACATCACAACAGCAGTTGCAGATGGTATGGTCGAGCTTAAAATTGAGCTACAGCCTGAAACCTGGAAGGTTGTCTTTAAAGATAATGGCTTCAATGATGACAGCAATAAAACCAATATCAAAGAAATCTTAAAGTGCGGCGGTCTGGATGATGACGCCTTTACTACACTGTAGGGGAGGCGCAATTAAATATGAAATTGAAATTTGATGCCAATTTAGCCTATCAAGAGCAAGCCGTATCCTCTATTGTAGATCTTTTTCGTGGACAAACACCAATGCAAGCCAACTTTACTGTGTCGGCTTATGCGGGACAGGTGGGGCTGTTTGAGACTGAGAATGGCGTCGGGAACAAGCTGGAAATAGATGATGAGGACATACTAGCCAACTTGCGCGCAGTCCAGTTAAGAAACGGATTAGCTCAGACTAAGGCTTTGAAAAGTAAACAGTATGAGTTTGACGTAGAAATGGAAACAGGCACTGGTAAAACCTACGTTTATTTGCGCACCATTTTTGAACTTCACAAGAATTATGGCTTTTCCAAGTTTATCATTGTGGTGCCCAGCATCGCCATTAAAGAGGGCGTCTATAAATCATTGCAGATTACGGGGGAGCATTTCAAAAATCTCTATGACAATACGATGTATGAATATTTTATATACGATAGCAGTAAGTTAGAGCAAGTCCGTAGCTTTGCGGTCGGTGATCAGATTCAAATTATGGTGATTAATATTGATGCCTTTAGAAAGAGCTTTGCCGATACCGATCAAGACGGCAGTATTAGAGCCAATATTTCTCGCAAGGAATTAGAGAAGAAAACCAATATCATCCATCGGAAATATGATAAGTTGAACGGTATGAAGCCCATTGAACTGATCCAGGAAACGCATCCCTTTGTTATCATCGACGAGCCTCAGTCTGTGGATACAACACCGAAAGCCAAGGAAGCCATAAAATCCTTAAATCCACTGTGCACGCTCAGATATTCTGCCACCCATGTTGATAAACATCATCTGGTATACAAGCTAGATGCCATTGACAGTTACGATATGGAACTGGTCAAGCAGATCGAGGTTGCTGGACTAGAATCCAAAGACTATCATAACAACGCTTATCTGAAATTGATGTCTGTTGATAATAAAAAGAGTCCCATTGCTGCCAAAATTGAAATTGACCAGAATGATAAAAAAGGCCAGGTGGATCGTAAGATTCTTACAATTAAACGTGGTGATGACCTTTACGAAAAGTCAGGTGGTCGGGATATATACGAGGGCTATATCGTCAATGAGATCTATTGTGAACTTGGCAATGAATATGTGAGCTTCACAAGTAAGCCTGATGTTCTCCGTATAGGCACGGTCATTGGCGATATTGATCCTCTTGCTATTAAAGAACAACAGATCAAAAAAACCATTGAGGAACACTTAGATAAAGAACTAGTCTTAAATAAAAGAGGCATCAAGGTTCTTAGTTTATTCTTCGTTGATCGAGTGGCTAACTACCGTTACTATGAAAAAGATGGTACGCCACGAAAGGGCATCTACGCAGAATTATTTGAAAAACACTACAACGACTTAATTAAGCAGCAACGATATAACACCTTATTTAATGATATTGATGTAGAAACAGCCGCAGAGGGCATACACAATGGCTATTTTTCGGCGGATAAGAAGGGTCTTTTGAAAGACACGAGCGGAAGCACGGCAGCGGATGATGATGCTTATAACTTGATTATGAAAGATAAGGAACGCCTACTTTCCTTTGACACCAAATTACGCTTTATCTTCTCTCACTCGGCCCTACGTGAAGGCTGGGATAATCCTAATGTATTTCAGATCTGTACTTTGAATGAAACTCGTAGTGAAGTAAAGAAAAGGCAAGAGATTGGACGCGGTCTTAGACTTTGTGTTAATCAAGATGG
>Ga0209123_1000595_pt1 | contig 43712 bp, 35 predicted proteins | sample BarGraIncu00431A_FD_184500 | JGI IMG/M metagenome (GOLD analysis project Ga0209123, IMG submission 184500) | Arctic peat soil microbial communities from Barrow, Alaska, USA - Barrow Graham LP Incubations 004-31A (SPAdes) (version 2) | ecosystem: Environmental > Terrestrial > Soil > Wetlands >...
GGCATGGGATGACCTTCAAACTAAAATAAAACGTACCGGCGACCAAGTAAAGAAAAGCCAGGCTGCCGAAGAGGAATATGCTGCCAAACTCAAACAAACCGAAAAAGTATTGAATAACCTTTCCGGATCGTCGTACAACGAACTTATTGCTGTACAAAAAAAGCTCCAGACCGAAGTTCGCAAAGGTTCTGATACTGTACAGGAGCAGGAAACTAAGTTAGAGCAACTTCAGCGAGTAAATGGTCAGGTTGCATCCTCGCAGCGCGAAATGAATAGCCAGTATGGTGCAGGTGCAAAAGGCATATCCGGTTTTATAGGTAATATGTCTATGATGCCCGGCGTAGTGGGTTATGTTGGCCGATCGGTTCTTGGATTGGGCGATATACTTAAAACATTTCTGATTAGTCCTACCATGATTGCTATTACGGCAATTGGTGGTCTTATAGCAGGTATGTTTTATTTGGCTAAAAATGCACTGGAATTTGGAAAGGCTGTATCAAACCTTTCGGCATTAACAGGTGCCGTGGGTAAAGACCTGGATTACCTAAAAGCTCAGGCAAAATCATTAGGGAAAGATTTTGGGCTCTCTGCCGTAGATATCGTAGAAGCTATGAAAATGGTAGGTAGTGCTAAGCCTGAATTACTGAATAATGTACAGGCACTATCAGAAACTACGCAATCGGTATTAACACTGAGTAAAGCTACCGGTATGGATTTATCCGAAGCTACTCAGGATGTAACTACCATCATGAACCAGTTTGGGCTTTCAGCACTCGATTCAAATAGAACTGTGAATGTACTTGCTGCCGGTAGTAAATATGGAGCTAAAGAGGTCGATTACCTGGGCGAATCTATTTCTAAAGTTGGTACTATTTCCAAAGCTGCCGGATTGAGTCTGGAAACTACTACAGCTATTATGGAACTATTCGGCGAAAAAGGGATAAAAGCCGAAGTTGCCGGTAATGGATTTAAAAAAGTATTGGTTCAGTTGCAGTCCGATACAAAAAACTATACCAATGGAATCTTTGACCTGAACAAAGCCATAGATAATAATCAGAATATTGCCGGAAATAATATTGCACTTCAGAAAAAATTTGGTCAGGAGTTTTTTGGACTTGCTCAGATACTTTTCCAAAATAAAGATCGGTTTGCTGAACTGACAAAACAAGTCACCGGTACATCTGTTGCCGAGGAGCAAATGCGTGTATCTACCGATAATTTATCGGGCGATATGGATAAGATGAAAGCCAGTTGGAATGCTTTTACATTATCGCTTGAAGATGGTAAGGGTCCAATTAGTACTACGTTTAGGTCGTTGGTTCAATGGGCAAAAGATTCCGTTGATGCAATGGCATCATTGACAAAAAACAGTTCTCAAAGAGAATCTGATTTAATTGCAGAAAGTACAAATAATCGTATTGAGAGTTTAAAGAAACAACTTCCTGCTCAGAAAGATCAGATTAAATATTTAAACGAAGAAATAACTGCTGAAAAAAACATTTATGGCAGACGGCAAGCTCGAATTGAACAACTTAAAGAGCAAATTCGTGTAAATAATGAATTGGGTGGCGATTGGACCAAATCGAATAAAAAGAGTCAGGAAGAAATTGACGGATTAAATCAATCGGTTACCAGATCTATAGCTTATGTAAATGCTGTTGGAGGTTTAAGAGCTGCAATTAAAAAAGATGCAAAAGCAACTCCTGCTGCTGTGGTAACTCCGGATAAACCTGCCGATAAAGATGCGGAATTTTCTAAGGAACTAGAACAGTTAAAGGAAAAATATTCTACCGAGCAAAACATGCTCAAAGAGGCTAAGCTGAAAGAAGAACCTGCTATTCAAATAGAAGGAATAAAATATGCATTAGATACCGAGCAAGCATACGCCGATAGTCTGATAGCTATTCACATTAAGTATCTTACTGCCAAACGCGATAAATACGTCAAAGGCGGTCAGGAGTGGCAGGCTGCACAAACCGAAATACTGGATATTCAATTAAAAAGTCAGGAAGATGGTGAAAAATGGCTGTTGAAATCTGTTGAGAACTCGTATAAAGCACAACAAAAAGCAACTAATACCTTCGAAAAAACAGCAAAGTCAAACCTGATAAATGATCTTGAAGAAAAGAATGATATCAACCGTATTGAGTTTGAAAAAGGAAATCTTACCTACGAGGAATTTTTAGATAAGAATAAACAATCTCAGGAAAAATACAATAGTGCTCTGTTAGCACTTCAGGTTGTAGTTGCCGAAAAACGGTTGAAAGATGCCAAAGATCATGCGGAACTTATTGATATTTATTTTATAGGTTCCGAATCGGATAAAGCAGCAGCTGTTGAAACTGCTAATGCCGAAATAGAAAAAGCCGGTGAAGCGTTGTCTGTTGCCGAAAAAGCTGTTACTGCCGATAAACTTAAAGACGAAAAAGATTATTACGAAAAGAAAAAAGCATTTCGTGATAAGTTTGGATTAGACAGCGTTACTTCCATTCGTGGACAGTACGAAAAAGAATTGGCCGAATTAAAATTAGGTCATGGCAAACTATGGGTTTCTGAGCAAGAATATCAAAATAAAGTTATTGAACTAAAAGCAAAAGCTGCTGCAAAATATGCTCAACAGGCCGTAGAAGTAACCAATTCAATAGCATCATTTGTTACTGCATCTAATCAGGCAGAAACCGATAGTTTGGAAGCTGAAAAAGAAAAGCAACTCACACTGGCCGGTGATGATGCTACTAAGCACGCAGCTATAGAAAAAGAATTTGCACAAAAATCGCTTGATCTGAAAAAGAAACAAGCTGATGTAAATATGGTTATTCAAACAGCTCAGGCAGTTGCTTCCGGTGCTTTGGGTATTGCTAATATTTGGGGTGAACATGCTGCCAATCCTGTTTTGGCTGGTATTCTCACCGCGTTGGAAGTTGCCACTGTAGCCATGCAAATTAGTTCCATCGTTTCTCAGCGAAATGCCATTAAAAATACATCCATTGATAACTCGGGTTCTACCGATTCATCAACATCCACCGGTGCGCGTGTTGTAACTCCTCAGGCTGCTTCAGGGCGTTGGGATGTAATTGGTGCCGACGATGGCCGAACGTATATGAATGTTCCCTATAGTGGCGTAGCGCGAACCGGAATAGTAACACGTCCTACACTTATGGGCGAACGTGGAGATGAATTAATAGTTGATAACCCTACGCTCCGAAATATCCGTATGAATGAACCTTGGTTGATAAGCCGTATTACCCGATATCGGGTTCAGCAACGTGCCGGTGGTAATTATTCATCCGTTGATAGCAGTTCGGGCGGTGGTAGTGCTTCCGGTTCTGTCAGTGATAATACTGCTATGCTTGTAGCACTTGACAGAATGATTAGTTTCCTTCAGTATCTTATCGACAATGGCGTAAAAGCACCAATAGTACTGAGTGAACTGGAGGCTAAGATCGCACTCCGTGATAAGTCGCTGAATAAAGGAAGTATTAAATAAAAAACCGCCGTACAAAATTTCAATTGTACGGCGGTTATTATTATAATTTAGTTTGAAAAGTGGAAATTTTATCGACGTTTCCACTTTGTTTTTTTAGGTATTCTTCCGTAGTGCCGAAACTGGCATGACGTAGGTGGTTTTTCAGGTCATAAGGCTTTGCACCATTTTGTATCAGTGATATGGCTCCGGTATGCTTCCAGCTGTAGAATTTATGGTCTTTGCTTATTCCTAATGCTTCGCGATATAGATTGAACCGGTTACGCAATGTGTTTCTCCCAAGCGGTTCATCACCCGGGCGACCATGTTTTCCAAAAAGATATAATTCTTTATCGATATAGGTATTTATCGCCATAGCTTTCATTTCTTCCATCAAAAATGGAGGAATACTCACCAGTTCAGTTTTGTTATTTTTTGCCTCTTCGTTCGGGATCCTGAACTTTTCATTTTCAAAATCAATCCATTTGAGTTTCATAAGTCGTATTTCAGTTCCAGGACGAATGGCACAATAGAACTGGATTTGGCATGCCAGCCACAATTGAGGATCTTTTCTTGAGATTGCTTCTTTAAGTTTAGTTCTATCATCAACCTTAAATGGTACTGCTGCACAATCCACTATTTTCCCCATTGCCGGTATGCGTTCAGCCGGATTAACTGCAATACTATTCCTATCTAACTCAAAGTTAAAAAAGTTGTGAATGATTTGAATGTATTTTTTAATTGTCAGACGAGACAATTTTTGTTCGGACGAAAGGTACACGCTAAAGTCAATGATATGTTGGCGGGTGAGGTTAGTAATGGCTAATTCGTCCAACCGATTTGATTTCAACCATGCGTTGAAAATACGAAGTTTGCTAACGTAATTTTCGTAACTTTTTTTATTTATTTTTTCCTTGATCACAATCAGAAATTCACTCAGGTTAGTTCTGGTAGTTACTACCTGGGCACGGGCTTCACCATACATTTTGGCTTCGTTACGGTAAAGGAGTTCATCTGCATAAACACGTGTTTCATTTCCGTGCAAATATGCACCTGATTTCAACCATTCTGTTTTTTCTTTGATTACCTGTTTAGCAATCTTTCGGCGATCTGCATCCGTACCTTCGGCCAATCCTTTATAATGACGTTCGATGCGTTGCTCCGGTTCTCCCGGAATTCTCCATTTCCATTCGACGTACCATTTCTGTTTAAGATCACCTTTGCGATCATTCAGTTTAGGGAAAATAATAATACTTTGTTTTCGTGGCATAATCGTGTATTTTTAGCCGTTTAAATAATTGATTTTGAATTAATTAGAACAAATACACGATTACACACGATTAAAGTAACTTGTTTTAGTCCTGTAAAAGACTGATTTAAAATGGTTTAAATAAAAATTGTGGAGCTGGAGGGAGTCGAACCCTCGTCCAAACAAGGAAATAATAAGCTTTCTACATGTTTATCTTCGCTTAGATTTTCGTGCGTGGGCAAGACCAAAGCCACCAACCCGCGCCTTATCCTTTTTATTTCATCGTGCCTCCAAGGCTAAGCACGACTATCTTCGATTTATCCGCATCTCCTGATCATTGGCCTCGAAGCGACGGCCGCCGGGAAATGTCTCGTTCTAGTACCTGGTACCGGAATTAAGCTTATCTACTGTGATTCGATTAAGCAGCAAGAGCGTAGTTATTTTCGCCAGTTATAGTTGTGAGATCCGAGATTTACGAGCCGTTTTCTCAATGCTCGACATGCTTACATACCCTTTCTACCTGCTGTCAAAACCAAACAGCCCCAATTTTTTTATAGTTAGTAGTCGGTAGTTTGTAGTCAGGATATTACCGACTATAAACTACTTACTACCTAATAACTATTTTGCATAGCTTACTGCTCTCGTTTCTCTGATAACAGTAATCTTAACCTGACCCGGATAGGTCATTTCATCTTGTACTTTTTTAGCTATATCAAACGACAACAATTCAGTTTCTTTATCGTCTAATTTATCTGCCCCTACAATAACACGTAATTCTCTACCCGCCTGAATGGCGTAGGTTTTAAGAACTCCCGGATAAGATAACGCTAATGCTTCTAAATCGTTCAGTCGTTTAACGTAAGCTTCTACTATTTCACGGCGCGCACCCGGGCGAGCTCCTGAAATAGCATCACATACCTGAACTATTGGTGCTATCAACGTTTCCATTTCTATTTCGTCGTGGTGAGCACCTATTGCATTGCAAATGTCCGGTTTTTCTTTATATTTCTCTGCAAGTCTCATGCCAAGGATTGCATGTGGTAATTCTGGTTCATCGTCCGGCACTTTCCCAATATCGTGTAATAGTCCTGCACGTTTCGCTTTTTTGGGGTTCAGGCCTAATTCTGCTGCCATTGTCGCACAAAGATTAGCTGTTTCGCGAGCATGTTGTAATAAATTTTGTCCGTAAGACGAACGATATTTCATTTTACCAACCATGCGGATTAACTCTGGATGTAATCCGTGAATTCCTAAATCTATGGTTGTTCGTTTTCCTATTTCAATTATTTCTTCTTCTACTTGTTTGCGAACTTTATTTACAACTTCTTCAATACGAGCTGGGTGAATTCGACCGTCAGTTACCAATTGGTGTAAAGATAAGCGTGCAATTTCACGTCTGACAGGATCAAATGCTGAAAGTACAATAGCTTCGGGAGTATCGTCAACAATAATTTCTACTCCGGTGGCTGCTTCCAAAGCACGGATATTTCTTCCTTCGCGACCAATTATACGCCCTTTAATTTCGTCAGATTCTATGTGAAAAACTGTAACAGAATTTTCAATGGCAGTTTCTGTTGCAACACGTTGAATGCTTTGAACTATAATTTTCTTAGCTTCTTTGTTTGCAGTCATTTTTGCTTCTTCCATAATGTCGTTCACATACGACATTGCTTCCGTTTTAGCTTCCTCTTTTAGCGCTTCAATTAATCGCTCTTTAGCTTGATCGGCTGATAAGCCTGAAATTGTTTCAAGTTGCTCTTGTGCCTGATGTTGTAAATGCTCCAGATCTTTTTTCTTTATTTCAAGACTATTAAGTTGTAGTTCAAAATGTTCTTTTTGACCTTCAACTTCATTTATTTTTCGTTGAACATCACCTTGTTTCTGGTTAAGCTGCATTTCTTTTTGTTGAAGTCTGACTTCTACAACCTGAATTTTTGCATTACGTTCCTGAACCTGCTGTTCGTGCTCAACTTTCAAAGCAATGAATTTCTCTTTTGCTTCGATAAGTTTATTCTTCTTAAGAAGTTCAGCTTCTGCTGCGGCTTCTTCTATTGCTCGTTTGTTGACAAAGCGTAGTAGAACAAAAGTTCCACCGGCTCCGGCAACAAGTGCAATTAACCCGATTATTATGTTTTCCATTTTGTAAGTTTGAGTAAGTGATTTGTTATTATTTAGTTACATTGGTTTATTTTGAATTTGGGCAATAAAAAAACGCATTGACATTGATTAATGAGAAATTTCGTTTTGTGGAAATTTATCCTAAACAATGTAATGCGGAAAATTATGTTTAAAAACGATTACTCTTTGGAAAGCAAAGCTTTCAATTCCAGATCAAGGGATTGAATTTTTTCGGCTAATGGAACAATGTCATCAGTAAATTCTTGCTTTGACACCATAACTGCTAATTGATATGCAACTAATATCAGGAGTTCTTCTGTGGGTCTTTGACTGAATTTTTGATGGTAATCAGCTAAATGCTTTACCAGTAATTTTTCAGCTTTTCGATACAGTTCCTCGTCTTTACGAGCAATTCGCAGGGGCAATCTTAAGCCACCAATTTGTACATTTATTAAAAAAATATCGTCTTTCATAAGCCCTATTCATCCAAAAGAGCTAAACATTTATCAATTTCCCGCACCATTTTGGTTATTCTTTGCTTGGAATCGGCTTTTTCACTTTCCGAAACACCCAAGTTTCTTGCTGTTTTTAAATGGTCGTAATTTTTTCGAAGTTCCAAAACTTCCTGATGAGCAAGCATTAAATCGGTTTGTTTCCGTTCTAAATCCGCTTTCAGTTGTGCGTTTTGAGCTTGTAGTGACTTGTACTCCGAAAATAATTTTCGCAGTTTTATTTCAAATGCGTTTATAAGATCTTCGTATCGGTTAGTCATATTTCAAAAAAATCTATACAAAAATACGCTTTTGCATTGAATTAATAAAACATTTTGTGCTTTTTTCGACAAAATCGCAGTTTAAATTTTAATATTTCCCTAATGCTCCTTGAAAAGCTGAGTTTAAAACAACTATTTGGGTTATTTAAGTTTTCTTGTTAAGTCCAATAAACCATTAATGATTGTCAGCGGATGAGCCGGATTACCGGGAATGTAAAGATCAACAGGGTATTTATCAAGAAAACTGCGATCGATTGAAGGACTGTCTGCAAAAATACCACCGCTAATGGCATCGGTGCCTACAAGTACAATAATTTTAGGTTCAGGCACGGCATCATAACAGATTTGTACTGCTTCTGCCATGTTTTTAGTTATTGGACCGGTAATAACTATACCATCTGCATGGCGAGGTGATGCTACAAAATCAATCCCAAAGCGACTCATGTCAAATTGAACATTATTGGCCGCATTTAATTCCATCTCGCAACTATTATCACCCCCGGCCGAAATTTGTCTGAGTTTTAGGGATCTTCCAAGTACACGATGAATCTCACTTCGAACTAAATCAGGATTTATTCCAATTGGATTTTCATCTCCTTCTTTGATTAATAATTTGTTTCTATCATTACTTGACATTTTAAAATCTTTCGTGAACGATATTTTTTCTGGAAAACTTATTGAACATTCGCCACAAAAAGTACATTTCCCCAGGTCAATACACACTGGATTTCCCGAAATGGCATTGGTCGGACATAGTGCTATAAGATCTTTCTCGTCAATTTTCTGATTGCTGATAATTGGGCGCCCTCTGAAAATTCCGGGAACTTCAACTGTTCTTACATTTGGAATAAATTGTTTCCCTTGATGGAATACTATTTTTATATTTTCTAACATCGCAGTTTTATTTTAATTACAAGTCATGTCCCGAATAGGAAAGATTGAAACTTTTGTTACAAATTGGAAAATCTGATATCTCGTTATTCCTGACTGATAAAGCCAGTGCTAGCCAGTTGTGAAATGAAGGGTCTTTAATTTTATAATGCATCAAATTCCCGTTTTTATCAGTTAAAGCACAATGACAAATTTCACCTCGCCAGCCTTCTACCAATGACAAACAAAATGAATTTGGTTTTGGAGTTTTTGAAATTATCTCTTTCGAAGGTAAAACCGGAACTTCTTGTATAAGTTTTCGAATGTATAACAATGATTGTTCAACTTCTTTACGTCTTATTTGCACTCGGGAGTAAACGTCTCCGTGTCGTTTCAGTATTGGTTCGTGCTTTAATTCAGCGTACAGGCTGAATGGGTGTGATGAACGAATATCCCTGTTCAGGTTAGTCATTCGTGCCGCCATACCCACCGCTCCGATGTTCATAGCATCTGTGTATGAAACTAAACCTGTTCGTTCGAAACGTGACAAAGCACTCGATAATGAAAATAATTTTTCCGCCATTTCGTTGAATTCTGGTTCGAATATATCCAATATTTGCTTTAATCTCTCAGCCAAAGCCGGAGTGAACGGAAATTTATTTTGATCCGGTCTGATTAAGCCTTTGGCTAATCGATTTCCACACCATTCTTGCATGAAATTAATGATTGGAGTGCGAAGACGACCAAATACTGCACTTCCTAATTGGTAGGCAATATCTGTACAAACTCCGCTTAAATCTCCAACGTGAACTGCAATTCGCTCAAGTTCCAATGCCAAAGTACGCGAAAATTCTATATCTTGAGTAATTTTAGAATCGCATAAACTTTCCCAAACATGTGCAAAACTTACGCTGTGCCCGACTACGGTATCACCTGCAATGCTTTCGGCAAGAGTAGCTCTTTGAATCAAATTATTTTTTTTAATAAAAAGATTTTCAATGCCGCGGTGTTGATATCCCAATTGAATTTCGAGGTGCAGAATTTGTTCACCATTGCAAATAAACCGGAAATGACCTGGCTCAATAATGCCCGCATGAATTGGACCAACACCTACTTCGTGCAATTCTGCACTATCGATATGATAAAAAGGATAATTGGCAATAGTTTGTGTTTTGTCATACCGGTTGTTGCTATACCGAACAGGTTTTAACCAGGGATGGTCAATATAGTTAATGCCAAAATTTTCGTGGATTTCCCGCTCAAATTTCTCAAAACACAATAGTTGATTGGTAAACGATTCGAGTTTATGAGCTTTGTTTACTAAGCAGGTAGATACTAATATTTCGTGAGTAGCATCGTCGGCAATACAACAAATTAGTTTTACATTATTGCCGGATTTATATCCAAAATAGTTTACGCAATGTCTTTCTGCATGGCTCGTCAACAATTCAATGTTCTTGTCAAAAAAAGATTCATAATTACTTTCCGGAATATCCGAAAGAAGTATGGTCTGATTGTTTTTTATACTTATGTAGTTCATATTTATTGATTCTGAGTTTTAATGAGGCAAAAGCATTATGCTGTTCTTGATTAAATCAACAAAAATTGCAGGGGGATTTAATCCCAGATAAACTGATCCTCCCAGTAATATAAACTGAAAAGTTGATCTCCATGGGCTGATTTTTGGAATGTTACTTTCATCGAAACCAACAACCGGTATGAATAATACTTTAAAAATATTCTTTGCAAAAGCCCAAATAATCATTGTCAGCAGTAGAAGTACGACTATTAATAATGCAAGTTGATTGGCTTCAAACATTGAACGGAAAATCAGAAATTCACTGACAAACATCCCTGATGGTGGCATGGCTGTTACGCTTATAAAGGCAAAAAGTATCACCATTGCACCAGTTGTGTTATATTTAAAATAATTGCCAAGTTGATATATATTTTTTGTTTTAAAAATTTTATACAACTGGTTGTACTGAAAGAAAAGACTTGATTTGACAAGAGCATGAAGCACAATGTGCAGAATAGCAGCATAATATCCAATTCCACCTGCTGCAATTCCAAGCATAACCAATCCCATATGTTCTACACTTGAATATGCCATCATACGTTTGATATTTTTTACTTTTATCATGTATACAGCAGCAATAAATAATGATAAAAAGGCTGCAATTCCAACCACCAAACTTGCCCAATGGAGTAAAGGAGTTTTTGAAATTACCACATAAATACGGAAAATTCCCACAAAACCCATACACATTATAATGCTCGAAAGTAGTGCGGCGGCAGGACCAGGAGCTTTGTCCTTAGCATCAACACCAGCTGTAAACATGGGGAAAAGTCCAAGTTTAACTGTAAAACCGGTAAAAATAAATAGAAAGGCCAATCGCAACCACGATAAATTTAGAAATGAACTATTTGCTAATAAATTCTTATACGATAAATCATCAGATCCGGCTTTTGCAAACGAAAGACTTAAAAATAAAATGCCGATAAAAACAAACGTAATGCTTATAGCACATATAAATACGTATTTCCATGTACCTTCCAGCGCTAACTTATTGCGGTGATGATATATCAGAGCGGAAGCACTTAAAGTTGTTATTTCAGTGAATATCCACACTACAGCTATGTGATTTGCCAGAAATGCCGCACTAACAGCTGTAATTAAAAGTGTCAGAGCTCCAAAATAAATTGCTCGCGAACCTGGAGTTGCTTCTTCACTTTCTTCGATATAAACATAGCTGTGAAAAACAGCGGGAATTGAAATAATAGTTGCAGTTAGGAGCATGATTATTCCCAACGAATCAAAAGTGAAGTAGTTGGCTGACGTTTCGTTATAATGCCAGCATACATACACCGTGAAAGTGCATTGTAAAGCTAGAAATAAACAAATTAGAGTGTAATTGAGAACTTTCCCACGATTGAAAAAGATACCTGTTCCAATTAAAACTGAACCAATTAAATATGTTACTATCATAAATTATAAATTGTTAGCGATAAAATTATTAATGACATTAGTTCTACAATTAGTCATTTATTATTTTTTCAATAGTCTTTCAAATTTGAAAGTTGGTTTACATCAATATCTTTAAAAACATCTCCAATTTTATTTAAGAAAACACCCAAAATTAGCACACTAGCAAAAATATCGAGCATAATGCCAAGATTTACCAACATGGGCATTTCGTTACCAACCGCGAGTGACAATACAAAAACTCCATTTTCTATGACTAAATATCCCATTACATGAGTAATGATTTTTCGTCGGGATGCTATGAAATATAGTCCGGTAAAAAGGGTTGAAAGTGCTACCACAAAGAACATCTTGTCTAATTTGCCTTCTTCCATTGTGTTAGAAAGAATGATGGTGGTTACAACAATTACTGTTGTGATAATTAATGAAACGAAATTCGGAACAAAAGGCTCAGCTTCACGAGTAATTTGATTTCGTTTCAGTACATGATTTAAAAAAAGAGGAACAGCTACAGACTTGAATATGATGGTTTCCAGCAAAATTAAAATGAGATTGACTGTGTTGATATTTTTCAATTCTAAGAATGCTACAAAGAAAAGCAGTATGCCTTGCATTGCCAACACGTTTATGTAAGTTGACATTCGATTGGCGATAGACAAATAAAATAGAGAAACGAGGAAGATTATCAGCAGTACGTTTGACATATATTTTTATTTTTAGGTAGACAAATAAATAGTAATTGTTGGTCTTAAATGAATTTTCCGGTAGCCAACAAAGCTCCAAAAAATATTAGTAAAGATACAGATGAAAGCACAACAATGAACTGAGCATTGTGATTCATTCTAAATCTTGCCATAAAGGATTCAATGATACCAATTACAATTGCAAGGAAAATTTGAATTCCGAAAAACATTGGAATGGCATATTGATAAGCAATAGTTCCACTAAAAAGATTGAAAATAATGGCTCCATAAATTGCAAATTTAAGATATCCGGCTGATAATATCAAGCCCAAATCGAATCCGCAATTGTCCAGAATCATTACTTCGTGTACCATTGTGAGTTCAAGGTGAGTTTTTGGGTCATCAAGTGGCATGCGGCTGTTTTCAATCATTACAATTAATAAAAACACGATTGCGGCCATTAATGCCAGAGCATAACTAATTGACGAACCAAGATGCAACGCTGAGAATATTTCCTGAAAAGAGGTAAAACCTGTGAGTAACGCTAACGATCCCATTAGAATAAAAAATGCAGGCTCGGCAAACATTGAATAAAGTGCTTCGCGACTGGCTCCCATACCTTCAAAACTGCTTCCGGTATCCATTGCACCTATTATGCTGAGAAATTTGCCTACAGCAAGTATATAAGCGAAGAAGATGAAGTCGCCATTGAAACTGATAATCCCCTTTGATTGTCCAAAGGGAATTACCAACATAGCAACAAACACCGATGCAAAATAAATGGTAGGTGCAATCTGAAACACAAAACTTGTCGTTTCGCTATATACTGCTCCTTTTTTAAAAAGCCGAATCACATCTTTAATGGGCTGAAAAATACCCGGTCCTTTGCGCCCGGAAGCTATGCTCTTGGTGCGAATTATAATGCCAGTGAAAAAAAAGGCGGCCAGAATGATTAATAATAAGCTTAACATAATATTTAGTTTGTTTGATAATATGTTTATTAGTTCAATAATTAATGATTGTGCATTATGAATTGACTAAAGTTGTTTTAAAAATGAGATTAAGACTGTGATTTGATCGTAAATAATTGGAATACTGATTATTGAAACAATGAAAACTATTCCGTATAATATGTAAAATTGTAATTTGCCATTTTGAATAAATAGAAACCTGCCTAGAAACGACTTAAATATTGTGATAGGGTTATCAATCAACCACTTTTCAAGTTTGTCGTATGGATGAGTTTCGAGATACGCAGTCGTTGGGAAAATACCGTCTACTTCTTTTTCCTTTTTATGGATTACAAAAAATGTCCCCATTAATTTGCTATAGTTTTTTACAAACGAAGTTGCTGTATATTGAATTTTGGCAGTTGGTGCAGTGTATCCGCAGTTCCATGTCGGCAAAACACTAATTATTCTTTTTCTTGATACCAACTTTCTTATTCCCAAAATAAATAAAACAAATAATATCAGAAACCAACTACCCTGACTTATGGAAACTAATGCTTCAATTCCGTTTCCTTGAAAAGAAACAAAATTAAGTTGGTGCAAATTGGTGAAAAGTTGTACTGGCTTTATTAGCAAACCTAAAAATATTTTTGGGAAAAGACCAATGAAAACAATAAATGCAGCAATAAAATACAATGGGAGTAATTGATAAAACGAAACCTCTTTTACCTCATGATGAAAGGTGTATCTCGGATTTCCCAGAAAAACTACACCAAAAGCTTTCGTAAAACACATCATGGCCAATCCACCAATCAACACTAATCCGGTTATTGTGAAAATTATACCAAGCAGTGAAGTAATGATTCCACTCTGAATAGAACTAAACAGTCCTGAATAGAGTATAAATTCAGATATGAACCCATTGAAAGGTGGTAATCCCGAAATTGCCAATGCTGCAATTAAAAACAAAATACTAGTTTGGGGCATTTTTTTTACCAATCCTCCGAGTTTTTCAATATCCAATGAGTGAGTGGACTGATAAACATTACCTGCTGTATAAAATAATAGCGATTTGAACAAGGAATGATTCAATGTGTGTAATAATGCCCCGGCAAATCCTAACGAAATGAGAACCGGATTGTTTGTACCCAAACCAATGCAACCTAACCCAATTCCAATGCCGATAATTCCAATATTCTCAATGCTGTGATAGGCGAGTAATTTCTTTAAATTATGCTGAAGAATGGCCAACATTACACCGTAAATTCCTGATATTAATGAAATTAAAAGGATGATGCTTCCGATTACAGTGTAATTCAGATTGATGAGCAAAAGCATACGAAGAATTCCAAAAATTCCAATTTTTATCATTACCCCTGACATAATTCCCGAAATATGCGCTGGTGCAGCCGGATGAGCATACGGCAACCAGGTGTGAAAAGGCACAAAACCGGCTTTAATGGCAAAGCCAATGAAGAAAAACAAATATAATACTAATGAAATGGAATTGGGGTTTGCCAATGAATAAGTCCGGATGGAGCTAAAATCATAGTTGCCGGTTTTGCTTGCCACCCATATAAACCCAATCATTAAGAAAATAATAGATACATGCGATTGAATTAAAAAATTAATAGCAGCTTTTATTGTTGCAATTTTTTCATGCTCAAAAAGAATGCTCAAAAATGCCGAAAGCGCCATGACTTCCCAGGCTATGAGAAACGCAATGCTATTTTGAATGGAGCAAAGACTTATAAGCGAGGTGTGTAGAAGAATAAAGACTATTCCGTGCAACGATAAGTTTTTGTGTTGATTTTTATAAGCACGCATGTAAAACAGTCCGTAGAAACCTCCGGTTAGAAAAGCAAAATTGATGATCAGCATAAACCAAGCCGATAGAGCATCAAGTTGGACTCGTATTGGTCCGGTAATCAAACTGCCCGGCATTATTATTTCAAAATTTTGTCCTGTCAGAGCCTGAAAAGCTATAATGCTGGTTAGTATGGAAATAAAACTTACAGTCCCATATACAGCAATGGCTTTACCTTTCAGTTGTAGAAAAGGAATTATGCATATTGCTATGACCGGAATAAGTATGAAGCTCCAAACTAAGTTCATATCATTATATTAAAAACGGTAAGAATTAAAACAAAGACTATAAATATGATGCCATATGCCACGTAAGATTGTATACGTCCATTTTGAACGAACAAAAAGCGACCTAGAAAATATCTTAGATTAACCAATGGGTAATCTATTAACCACTTTTCGATTTTATCGTAAAAACTGGTTTCGAGAAGTGAACCAGTAGGGAAAATGCCTTTTACTTCGCTTTCTTTTTTGTTTATTTGAAAGAACATTGCAAATAATTTGCTGTAAGTTTTCGAAAATGAATTTCCGGTATATTGAATTTTAGAAGTTGGAGCCGTATATCCACATCCCCATGTAGATGAAGCTGTTATTACTCTTTTTCTAAGTACCAATTTCCTGATTCCCCAAATTATTAATACTATTAAAATGAAGTATACGCTGCCTTTGCTTATTGACATCAATGCTTCAATGCCATTTCCCTGAAATGAGACAAATGCTAATTGTTTTGAACCTGTAAATTGTTGAATCGGTATTATCAGCAAGTCTAAAAATATTTGTGGAAATAAACCGATTATAACAATAAAGGCAGTCGTTAAATACAGCGGAAATAACTGAAATCTTGATACTTCCGCTACTTCATGTTGGAATTCCTGTCTCGCATTTCCCAAAAATACTACTCCAAACACCTTGGTAAAACAGATTATTGCCAATCCACCAATGAGTACCAATCCGGTTATTGTAGACACAATGCCAAGTAGCGAAACTGCAGAAGCGTTGTGTATAAGGCTGAAAAGTCCGCTATAAAGTAAAAACTCGGAAATAAAACCATTAAAAGGAGGTAACCCCGAAATTGCCAAAGCTGCAATTAAAAACAAAAACGCTGTTTGAGGCATTTTTTTTATTAACCCACCCATTTTTTCGATATTCAGGGAATGTGTGGCCTGATAAACATTACCGGCTGTGAAAAATAAAAGTGATTTGAATAACGAATGATTTAATGAGTGTAGCAAAGCTCCTCCAAATCCCAACGAACTCAGTACCGGGTTATTAGTCCCTAAACCTATGCATCCCAGACCAATTCCAATTCCAATGATTCCAATATTTTCAATACTGCTGTAGGCTAGTATTTTCTTTAAATTTCTTTGGGTAATAGCCATCATGATGCCATAAACTCCTGATATTATTGAAATTACGAGAATGATAATTCCAACTGTTATATAATCTGGATTTATAAGTAAAAGCATACGAAGTATACCAAAAATACCAATTTTCAGCAATATGCCTGACATGATGCCTGAAATATGCGAAGGTGCGGCAGGATGAGCGTAAGGTAACCAAGTGTGAAATGGAACAAATCCGGCTTTTATGCCAAACCCAACGAAGAAAATCAGATACAATTGCAACGAAAGTGATCCGGTATGTGCCAGCGAATAGGTGTGAATTGCGTTGAAATCATAACTGCCCGTTTGACTTGCAACCCAAATGAACCCAATCATGATTAAAATGATGGAAATGTGAGATTGAATTAAAAAATTGATGCCGGCTTTTACTGTAGTTGCTTTTTCGTGCTCGAAAAGTATGCTCAAAAAAGCCGATAGAGCCATTATTTCCCAGGTAATAATAAAGACAAAACTATTTTGAATAACACATAAACTTACTAAGGCTAAGTGAAGCAACACGAAAAGAATACCCTGTAAATTCAGATTTTTAGATTGATTTTTATATGCACTCATATAAAACAAACCATAGAAACCGCCGGTAATGCACCCAAAATTGATAATAAGCATGAACCAGGCAGAAAGTGCATCCACTTGTAGCCTGATAGGACCACTGATAAAACTTCCAGGCAAACTATATTCAAATGTTTGTCCGACTAAAGCTTTCGCTGCAATAAAACTGGTAAGAATCGCAATATAACTTACCGCTGCGAACACAATAATGGCCTTTCCTTTCATTTTCAGAAATGGAATAAGGCATACTGCTATGACCGGAATAAGTATAAAGCTCCAACCCATGTTCATTTTATGACATTGAATATTGTTAGTAATAGTATAGTCAAAATAAACACAATGCCATACAAAACATAGTATTGTATTCGTCCATTTTGAATAAATTTAAAATAATTTGCAGCGTAAATTAGTTGATTTGTAATAATATTGATAAATCTGAATTCAAAAAAATCGTGATAATGCGATGCGTGTTTTCTTTCGCTTGGAAATATCTCTCCCGCTTTCAGCTCTTTGTACTGCTTTCGCTCAATAACAATAAAATTAAACGTTTTACTCAATGTTTTTGAAAATGATTTGCCGGTATATTGCAACCGTGTGGTTGGTGCAGTATAAGCATTTTGCCAGGTAGCACTTACCATTTTTGTTTTTCCTTGCATCATCAGTTTTCGAATTATCCAGAACCCAAGAATGATAATTATGAATATCAACGAGTAAAAACTGATATTTCGCATGATAGAAATATAATTGATAAAGCTCAACGGAGGCTGTATTGCATAGCTTTTGTTTAGTCCCGAGAGTATATTCCCAATAATTTGTAAAAATAGTTGCGGAAAAACCGCAATAATCAGCATTAGGGCGATTATTATATATTGTGGAACAAGCATTTGTAACGAAACTTCATGCGGTTTGACTGGTAGTTTTGTTCTGGCTTTTCCTAAAAATACAGTCCCAAATGCTTTAGTGAAAGTCAATATGGAAAGACCTCCAATTATGCTCATTCCGGCTAAACTAAGTGCAAATAAAATCATTCCATTCATATTATGCAATCTTACGCCTTCAATTAATCCGCTGTAAATCAAAAATTCAGAAATGAACCCATTAAAAGGTGGCAAGCCGCAAATGGCAACAGCAGCTATCAGAAAAATCATTCCTGTGCGTGGCATTTGCTTAATAAGTCCACCAAGTTTTTCCATATCGGAAGTTTTTGTTTGTTGGGAGATAGAACCAGTTGAAAAAAACAATAAAGATTTAAACAACGAATGGTTCAATACGTGAAACAATGCTCCCCCAAATCCTAAATAATAAAGTATTGGTGACTTATTTCCTAATCCAAAGAGTCCAATTCCGATTCCGATTCCGATTATTCCAATGTTTTCTATAGTGCAATAAGCCAACATTTTTTTTAAGTTGCGATGTACTGCTGCATTCAATATCCCATATAAACCGGAAGAAACAGATATGATTATTAGTATTTCTCCTAATACTATTAAATCACTTTTAAGGTATGAGGCAATTCTGAGAATTCCATAAATTCCGAGTTTTACTAAAACTCCTGACATTATACCTGCAATGTGTGACGGCGCTGCAGGATCTCCCTGAAGTAGTCCACTATGAAATGGTATAAATCCGGCTTTCAGTCCAAAGCCCACAAAGAACAACAAAAATAATCCAATATTGCTATTTGTGCAAAAATAAGTGCTAAATGCGTCAAAATTAAAAGAATTCGTTTGAAAACGGAGCCAAATAAAACCTATGGTCAAAAATACAATGCTTAAGTGCATTAAAATTAAATAATTAATCCCGGCTTTGATGATTTTAGGATTGGTCGAATCAAAAATAACTAACATTACCGATGATAATGACATAATTTCCCATACTATCAGGAATAATAATCCGTGCTGAATCATACAAACCCAAACCATTGAAATCTGAAACAATACAAACAGAATCCAATGCAAATTGAGTTTTTTGACCGAACTATCATGTGCTTTTAAAAATCCAAATCCATAAAAAACTCCAGTTAAAATGGTGAAGTTTATGATTAGAATAAACCATGCCGATAATTCATCAATGCGTATGGTGACATCTCCAAGAAGATTTCCACCATAAAATACGAAATTTACAACTTGTCCTGATAATGCAAAAATGGATAACCAGCTAGTAACTATAGAATTGGCTGCTACTGCAGAAATAGCTATATAGGGTTTAATTTTGGCAGGTACAAAGTAAATAGTAAGGATTGCCAAAATTGCTATTATCCAACTCAAATTAATCAACTCAATCATGCGAAATATTGTTTTCTTAGCTGCAAAATTACTTAAAATAAAGAGAAAATGTTCAAAAACTGCATATATTCTTATTTCTTATGTGCTAATTTGCAGTCAATTAATTGCTTATAGGCCATATTTCTCATAGATAAATATGACCTTTTCTCATTTTTTGTAAATCCTATGTATTTTTATTCCGGCAAATTCTGTCAGTTTGAATTAATTAACATGTTGAAAATAACTTTTTAGGTTCGTCAATGTTACATTCTCAAAAAAGCGTACTTTTGTACTTAGAAAATTAATTAAATAAAACTTATTTCAAATCTGATCATGAAATTCTGGCAATTTCACTTATTTTTTTAGGTGAGATATATGGATTTTCGGTGGTTACTTATTAGATAAAATATGTGGAAGCTGAATCAATTTAATTATAGTCGTCGTCCGTCCGACTCAATTCAAATCGGAAAACTGTTCTTAGGTGGTAATCAGCCTGTTCGAGTACAATCGATGGCGAATACTGATACTAACGATATCGAAAATTCTGTGGCACAATGTTTAAGAATCGTGGAGGCAGGTGGCGAAATAGTTCGCTTCACTACGCAGGGCATTCGCGAGGCTGAAAACATAGGTAAAATTCATGCTGCTTTGCGTGAACAAGGCTGTGATGTTCCATTGGTAGCTGATATTCATTTTAATGCAAATGCTGCCGATGTGGCAGCTACGCATGTCGAAAAAGTGCGTATTAATCCCGGAAACTATGTTGGGAGCATTAAAATTGGTGACACATCTGATTATACCGATGAAGAATTTGAACGGGAATATGAAAAAATCAGAGCACGTTTTATTCCATTCTTAAGCATTTGTAAGGAGCATAACACTGCCATACGTATTGGTGTGAATCATGGCTCTTTGAGTGAGCGAATGATGAATCGTTATGGCGATACTTCCCGCGGAATGGTTGAATCCTGTATGGAGTTTTTACGTATATGTGGCGAAGAAAACTTTTATAATGTAGTGATTTCAATGAAAACATCGAACACAGTGATGATGGTTCAAACAGTGCGTTTGTTAGCTGACGAAATGGAAAAGGAAAACCTTCATTTTCCATTGCATTTAGGAGTTACTGAAGCAGGCGATGGTGAAGATGGTCGAATAAAATCAGCTGTGGGAATAGGTGCGCTTTTGGCAGACGGAATTGGGGACACTATTCGTGTATCACTTAGCGAAGAACCCGAGGCTGAAATTCCAGTTGCCAGGTTGTTAGTTTCCTATATTTCCAATAGAAAAAATCAAACCCCAATTATTGCAACGGAACATATCCTACATTCCCGCTTTGAATATAATCGACGAAAAACTCATGTTGTTGGAAATATCGGTGGAGAAACTGTTCCGGTAGTTATTGCTCCTTCTGATGGAAATCACGCGGTAGTTCCTGATTATATTTTATCGGAAGGCAAAGTTTTAAATGCTGAAGGTGAAACTTTTCCAATCTTTAAAACAACCGAAATTAGTGAGCTTAATAAGGATACTTCATCTATCAAATTTTTGAAAATGACTTTTCATGAGTTAACACCTCAAGTCCTTGGATTGTTATTGGAAGCCAAAGATGTAGTAGTTTTACTTCAAACTAATCATCAAAATGGAGTAGGGGAGCAGCGGGCGTTTTTTCATACGCTATTGAATGCGGGCTCAACTGTACCTGTTGTTCTTTGTCGGAATTATGTAGAAAACGATTTACAAAACCTACAAATCAAAGCTGCAGCCGATTTAGGAATAATGTTTGTAGATGGATTTGGTGACGGAATTTTGGTCGAAAATAAAGGAAATATTTCAGTAGAAGCCATTAATTCTGTGGCTTTCGGTATTCTTCAAGCTTCAAGGGTGCGTGTTACCAAAACTGAATTTATTTCATGTCCTGGTTGCGGACGAACCATGTTTAAACTTCAAACAGTGATCGCACGTGTTAAGGCACGTACATCTCATCTTAAAGGTTTGAAAATTGGTATTATGGGTTGTATTGTTAATGGCCCGGGCGAAATGGCCGATGCAGACTATGGTTACGTAGGTGCCGGGCGTGGAAAAGTGAGCCTTTACAAGAAAAAGGAATGCCTGGAACGCAATATATCCGAAGATGAAGCCGTTGATAAGCTTATAGATTTGATAAAAGTGAATGGCGATTGGCATGAATAATGTTATAGAGGGACTATATTTCAAATTGTTCTGTTCTATTTAAACATTCATTGAAAGCTTTGACAAATATTTAATAACACAATAATAAAATCATGAAAAAGTTTATTCTTACACTGGCATTGGCAGTGAGTTTGGTAGGTGCATTGAATGCACAGGTAGATGGAAAAGCAATAGGCCTTAGGTTTAGTCCGGGGTTTGGTAATAGTGCTGAAATTTCATATTTGCACCCACTGGGTAATACTCATAGATTAGAAGCTGATTTAGGTTTAAGTAATAATGGTTTGTTTTTAACAGGCGTTTATCAGTGGGTTTGGGATTTGTCTGATTTAGCAGATGGTTTTAACTGGTATGCAGGTGTAGGCGGAAATGTTGGTTTGTGGAATGGGAATCATAACTACACATCGGGAATGTCTATTGGTTTTGCCGGTCAGATAGGTATAGAATACAATTTTAATATTCCTCTGCAACTTTCGTTGGATTACCGTCCGATAATAAATGTTATACCAACATTTGGAAATGGATATTTTGATGGTGTTGCTTTAGGCGTCAGGTACAAATTTTAAAACACAAAAAAAAGACTTCCAATTTGTTGGAAGTCTTTTTTTTTAATTCAAATACAATTCAATGTACTGATTTTTGTTGATTTCTTGTGCTCTGTAAGAAGCTGCAAACTGTAGAATTCTTTTTAAAGATTCTGCATTTGGTTGCAAACTTTGACTGTTTTCAAGTCTTTCCTTCTCAGTAAATAAATCAGTTTTTTTTGAAGAAGTAGAAATTTTCTGCATAGGCACTCTCTTGTTTTTTATCATTATAAAATTAAAACGCAAGCGATTGCAAAAAAGTATATTCCCAGTATATTTTTTTCTGTAATTTATTTGATCTCTAAATAAACGTCTTTCTCTGCGGCTATTTTTCTCATATTCAATAAAGCATAGCGCATTCTGCCAAGAGCAGTATTAATACTGACATCCGTTTTTTCTGCAATTTCTTTGAAACTTAAATCTTCAAAAAAACGCATGCGTATTACATGTTGTTGCGACTGTGGCAAAAAGTTTATCAGATGAACCACGTCGACCAGAACTTGTTCATTCGACAGGGTTTCTTCAATGCTTTTTTCTGAAAGCTTAGCGTTATTCACAATGTCGTAGTCAACCGCATCGGCTGATATTGTATTCTCGTTTTTTTCTTTCCGAAAATGATCTATGATTAAATTGTGTGCTATGCGGTTAATCCATGCTAAAAACTTGCCGGATTCGACGTAACGACCTTGTTGAATGGTTGCAATTGCTTTAATAAAGGTGTCTTGAAAAATATCTTCGGAGAGTTCCCTGTTACGCACAATCATATAAATATAAGTATATACTTTAGATTTATAACGCAATAGTAAATTTTCAAACGCCTGATTATCACCAATCTCAAACATTCTAACCAATTCGTCGTCGGTTAAATCATTTAGATTCTTCATTACTTTTATTTTTAAAGTTTAAAGTAATTTTGTGCTATAGGCGATTAAATTTTTAATGTTATTTGAAGATGATTATTTTGCAAATATAAGGATAGTATTTAAAAGAAAAAATTTTTCTGCCAATATTTATAAAAACAAGTTTAAACCTACTGAAACATGAAAGGCTAAATAAGTGATTATTCCACCCAAAGAACTAATCCTTTTAAGTATTCGCCTTCCGGATGATATATATTGATTGGGTGATCTGCAGGTTGTGACAGTTGATGAAGTATGCGAACATTGCGCTTGCTTTCAGCTGCTGCGCTGAATACAGCCAGCCTGAATTGCTCTTTGGTTACAACTTGCGAACAAGAAAACGTAAATAGAATTCCTCCGGGTTTAATCTGCTCAAAAGCTTTGGCGTTTAAACGTTTATAACCTTTTAGTGCGTTGCGTAAAGCCTCACGATGTTTGGCAAAAGCCGGTGGGTCGAGAATGATTAGATCATATTGTTGATCCTTAGTATGAAGATTATTTAAAAATTTAAATGCATCTTCATCAAAAGATTTGTGACGATTGTCATTCGGATAATTGGTCTCTACATTTTTGTTTGTCAAATCAATAGCTTTTGTCGAGCTATCAACCGAATGAACTAATTCGGCACCACCGCGAAGTGCATAAACCGAAAATCCACCTGTGTAACAAAACATGTTCAATACCGATTTTCCTGCTGAGTAACGCTCTAACAAAGATCGATTCTCACGTTGGTCGACGAAAAAACCGGTTTTTTGACCACGTAACCAATCAACATGAAACTGTAAATCGTTTTCGATAGCACTGAGATGTTCAGATTCTTTTCCAATAAGATAACCATCTTCGGGCGTAATTGCAGCTTTGAATGGTAAAGTTGTTTCCGATTTGTAATATACGTTTTTTACTTCAGCCACATTGGCAACTATTGCTTTCGCAAGTATTTCCCTGGTTTCGTGCATACCAATGGAATGTGCCTGCATTACTGCAGTGTCAGCATACACATCAACAATCAGTCCCGGCAACGAATCTCCTTCGCCATGTATTAACCGATAAGTATTGTTGTGATTTGGATTTACCAACCCAAGTGATTTTCGCATGGCGTATGCCAATTGTATTTTTTTGTCCCAAAAATTATCATTAATCTCCACATTGTCAAATGAAACCACCCGGACGGAAATACTTCCAATCTGGTAATGCCCTATAGCCAGAAAGTTGCGGTTACTATCAAGTACTTCTACCAAATCTCCTTCGGCCGGATTTCCCTCAATGCGATGAATAGCGCCTGAAAATACCCAAGGGTGAAATCGTTGTAAACTTTCTTCTTTTTTTGGTTTTAGTTGTATAGTAATCATGTAGATGTGGCTTATAATTTGTGATTAATAAGAGATGTTGACAGGATAAAGACGTCTATATCTGTCCAAAAGGATAATTTATATTATCGGAGATTCAGGAGGATTGTTCAATGCTTGCAGTTCGCGTTGTTCAAGCAAATTTTTCAACACCATTTTTTCAACATCTTTTTTAGAAAGCTTATTCTCGGTCATTAATTGCAAATAAATTTGCAAGCTGGCCCAAGCGTCTGTAGCAGCATAACGTTGCTGTTGCTCAGTAAGCTCAGGGTTCTCCCAATTACTGAGTCGTTGAGACTTGGAAATTTTTTTATTGAAAAGGATGGCGTAGATTTTTTGCAGACTTAGTTCTAAAATCCCATAACTTTGGGCTATAGACTGAATGTCCACAAAGTTTGCAGGTTTAAAAGCATGATGTTTGTTCAATCCGCTTAAATCGTCGCGCAGTGAAAGACCAATTTTCTTAATTTTATCGTCAGCTAAAAATTCTGCCAAAGCAGCTGGAAAGTCAATTTTATTTAGGCGGAATAAAAAACAATGCTCTAAAGTGGAGATTTGAACCAAAGATACTTTGTGATGAGTCCCACGGGTGAACGACGGTTTAGTTTCCGTGTCAAGCCCAACAACTGCTGCTTTTCGAAGTTCTTCAATTGCAGGGATGATTTTCGACAAGTCATCAACCAGTGTTATTTTCCCTTCGAAAATAACTACCGGCAACTGATTTACCTCATCTTTAGATATTTTAGTTTTAAGCATAGATACTTTGTTACAGTAAATTTGTAAATTCATCATCCTCTTCATGCTGAAAATTCAAAAATGAATTACGGTCAATTGTTGATCTCTCGACCGGTTTATTTTCTGCTTCAACCTCATCATCTCCAAAACTGTCACTAAATCGTAATGCATGCAATGCCCTCAGCGCATTCAGCAGTTTCTGACCCCAATGTTCGCCAAAAGCTACGAGGCATGCTGCCAGTGCATCGTTCATAATATCAATGTCGCCTAACTGATAATTCGCGGCAAAATCTTTCAACTCCTGATAGATGTCTGCTAAATTTTCGGATACAAATGCCGCAATAGGAGTGTCGCTAATTGCCATATCGGGATGAAATACTTCCAAATATGAATCGTCAGGACCAAGTAATTGTTCCAGTTGTTCGCGTACAAACTGATAATCTTCTTCATTTACAAAATGCTCCGGTTCATCATCAAAAACAGTAGCAGGTATTTCAATAAGTGAAGCTTTAAGATAAAGAAGCGGCAGTATCTTTACAGACTTTTGAATAAAGTCAGTTCTCGAAAATTCAGTAGTATGTTCTAAAATCAAACAGGTTTCAGCAGCAACAGTCACAAATTCAATGACATTTTTACTGTAAACTACGTGGTCTGGTAATTGATCGAAATCCATTTTTATAAAATTATTTTATAAACAGTTGCAAAAGTAAGAAAAAATATTCATTTTTCGATAAAAAAATCCTCCTGAATCAAGGTCAAATTTCCATTCAAAAACTTTAGCTGTTCTTAAAAAAGTTTTGACAAACAAAGATTTAATAAGAACAAAGCGAATATTAAAATGTTATATTTGTAGAAAGTAGAATAACCGGAATTGATCAAAGAACTTTTAAATAGTTGCATTATGGAATATAAACTTATTACACTGAAAAACTACGAAACTATGGTTGAGGCCATGTTTGATCAAGAGATATTGAGAGAAAATAATATCGAAAGTACCATAAATAATGAAGAGTCAGTGGGATTAATGCCTATGTTCGGTGAAATTAATGAAGGCCTGAGAATCATGGTTTTCGAGAAAGATTTTGATCAGGCAATTAAAGTGTTGGAAGATTACAAGGACACCATTGACAATTAAAGTTTCTGCTCTAACATTTCTATAATCCTTTTTCCCAAAACAGGATGAACGAGTTCCGGTGAAATTTCAGCCAACGGTTTGAGGACAAAATCCCTCTCTGCCATAAGCGGATGAGGAATTTTTAGCGTTGCCAGATTAATTATCAAATCATCGTATAATAAAATGTCAATATCAATGAGCCTATCTTTGTAGCCTTTAGACGTTTTTGCTTTGCGTCCCAAATTCAGCTCTATTTCCTGTGTTTTTGAAAGTAAATCTGAGGGGGACAGTTTTGTTTCCAATAATACTGCTGCGTTCAGAAACTCATTTTCTGATTCAAATCCCCATGGTTTGGAGGCGTAAAATGATGATAGTCTTATTATTTCCCCAACTTCAATCTCTAATGTTTTGACAGCATTATTCAAATTACTTTCTTTATCGCCTAAATTTGTTCCAAGCCCTAAATATACTAATGCCATAAAATCTTGATTTTTTATCAAAGGTAATTGATTTGACGTGATGATGTTCAAATTCAAAAATTGGGAATCCTATATTTCTTAATTATTGCCTTGATTTTGCTGTTTTATGACATATTCTGCCCTTTTGTCAGTTGGTCTGCTTGTTCAATTTCACAACTTCTTGATTTTTCTGTCAAAAACAGATACAAAAATGATTATTTATGGGTGGCATAGCCTTTGTAAAGTTGAAAGCGTACAAAAATATCAGAATAAACTGAAAAAATAAAAGAATAAAAAATAAAATCATGGGAAAAATTATTGGAATTGACTTAGGAACTACAAACTCTTGTGTTTCTGTAATGGAAGGTAACGAACCAATCGTTATCACCAATAGCGAAGGAAAACGTACCACACCTTCGGTTGTTGGATTTGTTGAAGGTGGCGAACGCAAAGTGGGTGATCCTGCAAAACGTCAGGCCATAACTAATCCTACTAAAACTGTATTTTCTATTAAACGTTTCATGGGTGAAACCTACGATCGTTTGACAAAAGAAATCGGTCGTGTGCCATTTAAAGTGGTAAAAGGTGATAACAACACTGCTCGTGTTGATATCGATGGACGCTTGTATTCTCCACAAGAAATTTCGGCTATCATTCTTCAAAAAATGAAAAAAACAGCTGAAGAATATCTTGGTACAGAAGTAACTGATGCTGTGATTACTGTTCCGGCTTATTTCAATGATGCACAACGCCAGGCTACTAAAGAAGCCGGTGAAATTGCAGGTTTGAATGTTCGTCGTATTGTTAACGAACCAACTGCTGCTGCTTTGGCTTATGGTTTGGATAAAACTAACAAGGACATGAAAATCGTAGTTTTTGACTGCGGTGGTGGTACTCATGATGTTTCGGTTCTTGAACTTGGTGATGGCGTATTCGAAGTAAAATCTACAGATGGTGATACTCACCTTGGTGGAGATGACTTTGACCACAGAATCATTGACTGGTTGGTACAGGAATTCAAAAACGAAAACAGCAATATCGACCTTAGCAAAGACCCAATGGCTTTGCAACGTTTGAAAGAAGCCGCTGAAAAAGCAAAAATTGAATTATCAAATACAACTTCTTCGGAAATCAATTTGCCATATATTATGCCTGTTGATGGTGTGCCACGTCACTTGGTACGTACATTGACACGTGCTAAATTTGAGCAACTAATTGATGATTTAATTCAAAAAACAATTGAACCATGTCGTACTGCTTTGAAAAATGCTGGTTTGACAATAGGTGATATTGACGAAATTATTTTGGTAGGTGGTTCAACCCGTATTCCTGCTATTCAGGCAGCTGTGGAAAAATTCTTCGGAAAAACGGCTTCGAAAGGTGTAAACCCGGATGAAGTGGTAGCTGTAGGTGCTGCTATTCAAGGTGGTGTTTTGACAGGAGAAGTTACCGATGTATTGTTACTTGATGTTACTCCACTTTCATTAGGAATTGAAACAATGGGAAGCGTGATGACTAAGCTTATTGAAGCTAATACAACTATTCCAACTAAAAAATCGGAAACATTTACAACTGCTGCCGACAATCAACCTTCTGTAGAAATTCATATTTTACAAGGTGAACGTCCAATGGCTAATCAAAATAAATCAATCGGTCGTTTTCACCTGGATGGCATTATGCCTTCTCGCCGTGGAGAACCTCAAATTGAAGTAACTTTTGATATCGATGCTAATGGTATCTTACACGTTGGTGCAAAAGATAAAGCAACCGGAAAAGAACAAAGAATTCGTATTGAAGCAACTTCAGGTTTAACTGATGCTGAAATCAAACGTATGAAAGACGAAGCTGCAGCAAATGCAGAATCGGATGCTAAAGAAAAAGAAAAGATTGATAAATTGAACCATGCCGACAGCTTGATTTTCCAAACAGAAAAACAATTGACTGAAATTGGAGATAAAATACCTGCTGACAAAAAAGGTCCAATCGAAGATGCTTTAGCAAAACTAAAAGCTGCTCATCAAGCCCAAGATATTGCCGGTATTGATGCTGCAACTAATGAAGTAAATACTGCATTCCAGGCAGCAAGTCAGGAAATGTACAATGCTCAAAATGCACAGGAAGGACAAGCACAACCAAATGCCGACGGACAACAAGCTCAAGGTGGAGGTAATAAAGAAGGTGACGTTACTGATGTCGATTTTGAAGAAGTAAAATAGTTAATTGGTTAATTACTTAATCAGTTAATTTGAGATAAGAACAGCCCAATCTGAAAATTCAGGTTGGGCTGTTTTTGTCTAGTAATTAAACTCTGTTGCCAGAGCATTCATTAAAGTTGTAACGAGTCAATATATTGACTCGCCGAATTCTCAGAACCATTCGGTGCTGAAAAATAAATCCAACAATGAACATTTTGACCAGCCCAGATAGCGGGTAATTCAATTTCGGCAGTACTAATGCTGCGTAAAACAATGTTTTGTTTGAGCAGTGCCTCTTTAGAATCCGCATTAAAGAAAGCCAGATTAACACCATCATTGGCTGTATTACCTGTCAAATCGGTGTAATTCCAATCGATTTTTACAGTTGTTCCTACAGTTTTGGCAGCCGATACCAGCCCCGAGCCATAAAGGCTGCCGGTTGATATTTTCAACTTACTGTAATCTAACGTAAAATTGGGTGATACCCCTGTTACCGCATTTTTCATCGCATACGAAACAGCCTGATTTTTACCCAGCATGTTGCCGAATGAAATTTTGAACAATTCACGCATTGAACTTAGCTCGCTATTGACAAAGCCAAACTTGGTTCGTTGCGCCACCTGTTTATCCGTATTTGGATTCGAAGGTGCCTTGAAAATTTTGAGAATGCATTTCCCATCTTTGGTATTCGCAGCTACTGCGCTACCATGCCGCCCGGATATTGATCCAAACGTAGTTGAATTAAATGTCGCCATTATATTCTATTTTTAAAAGTTAATGATAATATTATTTTCTCCAATTTTTAATTAAATATTTTGATTTCTGTAGTCGGCCCAACTGTGGAGCAACTGTGGAGCATCTGTGGAGCATCTGTGGAGCATCAACAGAACAAGAAAGGTGGAGGACGAGACTTGATTTTCATATTTTTTCTTTTTTGCGTGCGGCAAAAAAAAATGCAGCACGGGTTAATTGTGCTGCAAAGAAATATGAAATTAATATGTTGATTGACATGATATTACTTGAATCCACCTAAGTTAAAGTGGATTCAAGTGCGGTTAAATCAGATAAAAAAACGGACAAGTGAAATTGAAGTAGGAATCAAGTTGCGTTTAGTTACAGACAAGTAACAGACAAGTTATGAGCAAGTAGAAACAAGTTTATAATGACGTGTTTATGAAAATTAATCAGGGGCTTCCGCCCCAAACCCCGACTTACTTATTTTTGCTCTTAAGAAACAACCGCCCCCAACCCCCTAAAGGGGGCTATGGATTAGTATCGTCTCTGAGTGTCCCTATAATCTCGCAAACCACTCTTCAAGTCCCCTTTAGGGGAACCAACGGTCAGCGTAAGCTAATTAGGGGCGGCATGTAAATTCTGTTTTTTTTATTATCAAAAAGCTTCTTTTCAGTGAAGTTGAACAAAAAAAACGAATCGAAAACTTGTTCAACCCACTACGGGGTTGTATTTCGGAGGGGAGTACTGCATCCCCCGGTTTCGCTGACCGTTGGTTCGCAAGCTGCACCAGTCCCTATGCACATTTAGTCACTCCGTGGCAAAGAAGAACTAAAAAGGTAAGTCCATATTATCAACCCTGTTTTGAATTGCTTTGATTTCTTCTTTGTGCAGGTTTTTACTTACGGAGAAATTTACTATGCTTTGATAGGTGCCAATATTGGTATTGAAGAAAGCTTTGAGTAAGGTGTAAAACTTTTTCATTTTGCCATGAGGAACATCAAGTATTTTGGGATTGCTATTCTGGAGGACATAGAGTAATATAGCAATGGCTTTACCTTTTTCGTTTTTAAATTCATCTCTGAGGGCTTCCAAAAAATAATCGTATGCAGCTTCTGTGAAATATGCATTTAATTCGTTTCGCAGTTGTGCCGGAGAAATGACGGAAGCAGGCTCAGCTGTTTGTAATACCGGTGTGGGAAGGATGTTATCGTCCTGAGAATAGAATTCAGATCCAAACCATTCGTTACCTGAAATATCTACATCCATGTAGTTTTCGAAAGCCAAAATAATATCTACTTCGGAGATGGGTACTTTATTATCCAACGGCAAAAAGTAATTGTTGTTATACAAATTGAACAATACCTGTGTAAATTCCTGAATTTTATCGGGATTGAGTCTTAAATTGTATTCTGCTATTTTACCTCTATTCAGGTTGTCTATTCTCTGTTGAATTTCCTGAATTTTCTCCAGTTCCTCTATTATTTTTTCTAAATCCAGACGAGCTTTTAATAACCGAAGACCTAATCTGACAAATATTTCTGTTACAATTTCCTTTTTCTGAATTGAATAACTAACGCCCAGATGATTCAGTTTCTCAAAATACGGAACCAGGTCATTCCGTTGGGATTCTTTTATCAGGGGAATTTCAATCGTATCATCTTTCCAGTTAAAGATAGCTGCGAATGAATACAGAGCCATACGAATAACATCCTGCACATCGTCTGAATCAGAAAGCTCATTGTGTAATTCTTTTCTAATAACGGAAAAATCAATCTTGATGGCCAGGTTTAAAGCCTTGTTGAAATTGGTGATTATGGTATCAATCGGATCAAAGGATAAGCTGGTAGGATTATAAACCACATCTATAATTTCAAAAATCTCAATGATTTCGTCAGAGGTTTTCTCTATATTAACCATAGTACTAAATGTATAAAGTAGATTCTCAGGATAAAAGTAAATTTTAAATTATTTGCAAATATAAAATTGATTTTTTACATTTCCAAGTTTTGTGCAATTCATTTTTTTGAAAAGCTAAAAAAAATGATTATTCAGGCATATTCCGTTTTGTTAGAACGAAAAAATAGTGGTTATTGGTTAATAAACTGGCAATTACTCTTAAATTAAATTTTTGAAATGAGTTGATATGTGAAAATGATTTTGTAGTTTTGTAGCTTATATTTCTTAACTATAAATCACCGACTACAAACTCATATAGTATGTCATTATTCCAATCACAGGTAGAACGTCAGTTTTTAGCAGGAATTACTACCAACCTAACTCCTGTATACGATAAGTATCTAGCCTATTTTGGCAATTCGGCCATTCAGGCAAATATCCTCGAAGTAATTGAAGAACAATACCAAGGCGAATTTATCAGGGCTTTATTTGTTGATATATTAGGATATACTGCTCAACCACACCCCAATTTCAACCTTATCAGGGAAAAGAAAAACGAAACAGATGCCAAGAGTGCCGATGCTGCCATAAGTATCAATAACCAAATTACAGCGGTTATTGAATTGAAAGACCATAAAACGCAGGATTTAAAGAAAGTTGTAGTACAGGCTTTCGGTTACAAAAACAATCATAAGAACTGCCATTATGTTGTAACTTCTAATTTTGAACGCTTGCGGTTTTATATCGATAATGCAGTAGATTTTATAGAGTTCGACTTATTCAAGCTCACTTTCGACGAATTCCGCCGACTGTGGTTGTGTCTGTCATACGAGAGCATAGCTAAAAATCTGCCGCAGGAGATTAAAAACCAATCGTTGAGCAACGAAGATGTAATAACTAAGCAACTCTATAAAGATTATTCTGTTTTTAAAAGAAACTTGTTTGATAGTATCGTACTGTTGAATCCCGATTATGACAAACTCCTGTTGTTTAAGAAAACACAAAAATTACTGGATCGTTTTCTGTTTCTGCTTTTTGCTGAAGATAAAGAATTACTTCCCGCCAATTCGGTAAAAGGTACAGTAGAAAAGTGGAAAAAATTCAATGCCGACCCGATGAACGATTATCAGTCATTGTACAGCCGTTTTGTAAAGTATTTCAAACTGTTGGATGTGGGCTATAAAGATAGCTCTACGGAGATTTATGCGTATAACGGTGGTTTGTTTGCCAATGATGATTTACTCAATCAAATCAGGGTGGAAGATGCTGTTCTGTCAGAAAACGTATTGAAATTAGCTACCTATGACTACGATACGGATGTAGATGTAAACATTTTAGGACATATTTTTGAAAACAGTCTGAACGAAATAGAGCAGGTTGCTAATGAGATAACTACCGGTGTAAAAACTACTTCCAAACGCAAACAGGATGGCGTGTTTTATACCCCGCGCTATATTACTCAATACATCGTAGAAAATACGGTTGGGCGGCTGTGTGAAGAAAAGAAAACAGAACTGGGTATAGGCGAAGAACTGTTTGAATATAAACGGGCAGAGAAGCGGAAGCAGGCATTAAAAGTATTTGATTCGTACCGTGAATGGCTGTTGCATATAACCATAGTTGATCCGGCCTGTGGAAGTGGTGCTTTCCTTAATATGGCTCTTGATTTTTTAATTGCCGAACACAACTGGATAGACCTTCAACAGGAAAAAATAGCCGGACTGAAAGGCCATTATTCCATGGAGTTATCCAATATCGAAAACACCATTCTGGAAAACAACCTGTTTGGCGTGGATATAAACGACGAAAGTGTGGAAATAGCCAAACTTTCGCTTTGGTTACGTACCGCCAAACCTCACCGTAAACTCAACTCGCTGAATAATAATATAAAGTGTGGTAATTCACTGATTGACGACCCTGCTGTAGCCGGCGAAAAGGCTTTCGACTGGCACAAAGAATTTCCACAAATCTTTGCTAAAGGTGGTTTTGATGTGGTGATTGGAAATCCGCCGTATGTAAGTGCAATTGATATAAAGAAGTATTTACCAACAGTTGAGTATAACTTTTTAAAATCAAAATTTATAACAGCAAAAGGGACTGTAGATTTATATATATATTTCTTTGAGAAAGGACTGTCAATTCTTAAAAAAGGAGCTTATTTATCATATATTACTCCAAATAGATTTTTGTCAGCAAGCTATGGAGCTGCTTTAAGAGAACTTTTAATTTTTAATTATAAAATTGAAAATCTAACAGATTATTCAGACAAAATTGTTTTTCCAGATGCAAGCACTTATCCAGTAATAAGTTTCATTAAAAACGAAACAGTTGATAATTATACTATTAAAACTGGAAAATTCGACGAAAAGACTAAACAGTTAATTTACAAAGATGTACCGTCGAGTAAATTAAAAATTCTTGATGAATACATTCTCGGATTTCTTTTGAATGATAAATTAGAAATAACAGAGAAAATTATTTCAATATGTGAGTCATTAGATAGAGTAGGTAAAATAAATGCAACATCTACAGCAAAAGAGGCGGATGATTATTCAATCTTGATTAATAACGAAAATGGATTGAAATTAATTAATACTGGAACAATTGACCCATATTTTACAAATTGGGGAGTAACATATATGACGGACAAGGGGGAAAAATATATAAAACCCTATTTGTCAACAACTAACGATATAATATCAAAAAATAGAGTATCATTATATAGTTCTCCCAAAATTATAATATCAAAAATTGGATTACAATGTGAAGCATTTTATGACCAAGGAGGTGATTATGCTTCTATTAATACAAATTGTATTCATTCTTTTCAAAATGATTATTTACCAGAATATCTCTTATGTTGGCTAAATTCAAGATTATATAATTATCTATTTGAATGTCTGTTTGATGGTTTAAGAATGTCTGGAGGATATTTATTATATTCAGCTCCAAATTTAAAAAACACATATATATTAAAAGCATCAAAACAACAACAAAAGCCATTTATTTCGAAAGCCAATCTAATGCTCACTTTAAATACTGACTTACAGGAAATCTCTCAGAAATTCCAGCGCATGTTGCAGCGTAAGTTTGAGTTGGAAGAGTTGCCGGGCAAACTCCAAAACTGGTACTTACTAAGCTATAAAGAGTTTATAGCTGAACTTGGCAAGAAGAAAGTAAAACTCACCCTGGCTCAGGAAGCCGAATGGGAAGAGTTCTTTACAACCGAAAAAGCAAAAGCCCTCGAAATCAAAAAACAAATAGACGATACCGACAAGGAAATTGATAGAATGGTGTATGCGCTGTATGATTTGACGGAAGAAGAAGTGGGGATTGTAGAGGGGGAGAAATAAAGTCCAGTATGGATTGAAAGTTTTTGCAATCTAATTGAAAATAAGCAATATACAAAATTTTATCAAAATAACTTTTACATTGAAAGAATAAACTGTATTTTTGTAACCATGAATAAAATAGGGATAAATGAAGTACTTGAGAAACTTGACTTTAAACAAAAGTCAGGTCATTCTACTTTATTCTTTACAGCAACGTATTATTCTAAAAATGACTTGTTTTTTGAAGAACGGTTAATCCTAGATATTGCAAAAAAACTAAAAGCAACTGCTGTCTATTTTAGACGATACCCTGAAAATCAATCATCCAAGCCCCAACTTTTCATATTTGATAATACAAGAAACTCTTTTTCAAAAGAAGAATTAGCGGAGATACATAAAAAAATTTGGAGTAGTGGAATAGTACCTATATACTATGTATTTGACAATACTAACATCAATATTTTTGATGCAAGAAAGCATGTCGATTATAATATAAGTTCTAAAACTATTAGTATAAAACCCTTTGAGTGTCTTTCACTGATTACTGATTCATTCGAAAAATATCAAAAATACTCAGCTAAGCTTTTTGCAAACGGAACATTCTGGGAACAAAAAGAGTTTGAAAACCAATTCCTTGGCAAGGAAAGCTCTGAAAACAAACTAATTGAAGGATTAAAAAATGTTAGAACTCATTTTATTGTTGAAAGTGGATTGAACCCAAAGCTTGCGCATCAACTTCTGGTTCTATCTATATTGGTAAAATACCTTGAAGAAAGAAAAGACGAACATGGTAATCATGTTTTTCCAAGCGATTATTTTAGGAAATATCAAAATGCATCTTCTTTTTGTGATGTTTTAAGAGTAGGTAAAGTCGTTGAGCTTTTTACTGATTTAAGTGATCGATTTAATGGTAAAATATTTGAATTGAATACTCAAGATAAGGCAATTCTCGCTGACACAAAATTAGTAAAACTGGCAAATTATCTTGATGCTAATTCTGAAAAAGATCAATTGGTTCTGTGGCCTCTCTATTCCTTTGAATACCTTCCTGTGGAACTCATTAGTCGCATATACGAAGAGTTTGTAGATTTAAGAAAGGACGCTGTATACACCCCCATTCATCTTGCACGCCTAATGGTGGATGAATGTATGCCAATGGCAGAACCAAAACAGAATTATAAGGTAATTGACGTTAGTTGTGGTTCAGGAGTATTTCTTGTTGCCATGTTTAAAAGATTGGTACAGTGGTGGCAAAAAGAGCAATTCGAAAAGACCGGTGAATTGATTTTTCCAAAAGTTGAAGACTTAAAAGCGATACTGAGAAATTCTATCCATGGAGTAGATATTGAAGAGGCATCAGTTAGGCTTTCAGTTTTTAGTTTAAGCATTGCATTGTGCGATATGCTTAAACCTACTGAAATATGGTTGGATCTTAGGTTTGATGATTTAAGAAAAAACAATATTTTGGAAGTTGACTTTTTCGAATATTTAAATAAAACAGAGAAAGAACAATTTGATTTAGTAATTGGTAATCCTCCTTTTGAGGATAAAGTCAAAGATTTTGACCAAATTTATAGTAAATTTCAAATTGAAAGCGAATACCATATACCCCGCAACCAAATAGCAATGCTTTTTCTTCAGCAAGCTATGAAACTTCTGAAACCAAAAGGACTGCTTTCTTTTGTAATGCCATCCGGACCGCTATTGTATAATAATACATTAGACTTTAGAAAAGAATTTTTTTCCAGATATGAAGTTCCTCAGGTTATTGACTTATCTGAGCTACGAGATGCATCTGTACTTTTTGAGCGAACTATTGCAACAGCAGTTGTTTTTGCCTATAACACTCCACCAAAAAAAGACCATACTATACTGCACATTACAGTAAAAAGGACTAAGACTACTAAAGAAAAGTTGTTTTTTGAGATTGACTATTATGACATTCATAATGTGTCACAAGAAGCAGCAGAGAACGATTTAGTGATTTGGAAGTCAAATCTAATGGGCGGAAACCAGCTTTATTTTTTAGTAAATAGATTTAATCAATTAAGAAGTCTTGGTAAGTTCCTATTAGAAAAGAGAAAGAAAGCTGGATGGGATTTTGGCGTTGGTTATAATTATGGAAATCACAGCAAAAAAGCAGAACATCTGACCAATAAGACGTTAGTAGAAACCTCTATGTTTACACAAGAAGGTGTTTTAGAAACTACTATAGAAAATGAGACTTTATTTGAAGGTACAAGAAATAATTACAAAAACATATTCAAAGCTCCTCACTTATTAATAAAAAGGAAATTAGGAAATACAGCATTTACAGCTCATGTTCTAAATTATGATTTGATATTTAAAGATAGGATTGTTGGAATACATGCACCGAAAGGCGATGAAGATAAACTTGAAAATATCAAAAACGTGTTAGATTCAAATTATTTATTCTATAAACTATTTTTACTCTCAATTAGTGCTGAAGCAGGGATTAGTCGTTCAGGAGGCTATGTCATGTACATGCAAGACATTTTAAGTATGCCTTATCCTGAAGATGAAAAAGACTTGGCTTTATCATATAGTGAAGAAATAATAAAAAACGATGTACTAAATTATAAGCTTGAGGAACTTTCTAAAGGTGAAAAAGCTAAGATAAATACTCAGCTAGTTAAAGACGAAGAACTCGCAGCTTTTGGTAATGTCCTTTGCAAAAGTTTGAATCCCATTTACCAAAACGACAACCGCACGTTTAAACCTCTAACACCTATTAAAACACTTTCGTATACTTGTTTCCCATTTGCTTATGGAAATAACGACTTTTCACCGGAAATATCATCAAAAATAAAAGATGGAGATTTATCTGAGTTGATGGAAAATCAGCAAGAATCTGTTCTTTATCGAAGAGTGTTGCGATTGTATCAAAAAGATATTATCTATCTTGTTAAACCTAACACGCTAAGATATTGGTTAAAGTCTGTTGCTCTCAGAGATGCTAGTGATGTAATTGTTGATTTTGTAAATAGTGGTTATTAATGATAGGTAACCAAACACATAATCAATTTATTACTGTCAATGACTTTTCTTTGCCAGAAAATCAGACTATTCAAAGAGTTCTAGTTTTTGTAGGAGCTACTCTGCCAGAATTTGAAACTATTTTCAGACAAGTAAATTTGCCTATTCACAAAGAAGATGATATCTCTAAAGAACTGTCCCGTTATTTCAACGATAAGGCAAGGGTTCAAAACCTGTTTTTTCAGTTTAATGAGAAGAAGGGGGTTGATTTCACCATTTATGTAAATCCATACAAAATGGGTGCTAATTCTATCTTTATGATAGAATGCAAAAGGCTTTCAAAGAAACATTATGATTATGTTTCGGGAGACACAGGAGGTATTGAACGATTTAAAAGACAGCAAGATGACTTTGGAAAACATTTGAATCAAGGTGCAATGATTGGATATATCCAAGATATGGATCATGGATATTGGCATAATAAAATCAATAACTGGATTGAAGATTTAATCATAAAAGACACAGACATTGCTTGGTCACAGAATGATAAACTTGTTCAGGACGATGAAATATCTAATTTTAAATCACTTCACGTCAGAATTTCAGAAAAGCCTATAACTCTTTATCATTATTGGATAACGTTAAATTAACTAGTGCTTAAATAAAGGGAAAGCGGTCAGGTTTCACTGGCTGGCGCACTTTTGTAAAGTGTGCCAAAATAAAGTTATTCCCCCGCTCGCGCCGATTTGTAATCGGTGTGTTGCCTTAAGGGCAATAAAAATCAAGATTTAAATATGCGAAGTCTTTCAACTTATTCGTAATAAGGAAGCAAATGGTTAAGTGTTTATGACGCAATGATCTCACAGCTCTCCTCTTCGTGATTGGTTGTTGCCGATGCTGATGAATGGGCAGGTGAGACTCCTGGCCCCTAAAGGGGGATAAGAGAGAGAAATATAAGTGAAAATATAATATGACCCCCTCCGCTTCGCTCGTCCCACTTGGCAGGTGGACAATTACTAAGTGCGTGGCTTTTAGGTCTAATTAAAATTAGCTTGTGATTTTGTGTGCTTAATTTAAGATTTATACAAGTTTATAAATTTGCATCGAGGGGTAAATGGTCGGGTGTTTGTAATGCAAAAAATAAAAAAATCAGCTGATGACATTCTCACGAGTGCCTCTTTTCATTTATAATTCAATCAATCAAATTTTTAATTAAAAATTTTATGTTTTCAAAAAAAAGTTTTAAATTTGCAGATATAAATAAAAACTCAAATGTCAGAATGGAGTAATTGGAGATCGATGCCATCTCCTGAAACTTGTCGGGAAATAATAGCCCCAAAAGGCCCGGGGGTATTTCAAATAAGAAATAAAGAAACTGAAGAATATGTCTTTTTCGGAATTAGTATAAAATGTAGAGAAAGGATGCACTCTCTCTATCCAATACCTTATGGAGTATTTAACAGAGATAATGAAAAGAGAATGAAATATGTTTTTGAAAATTGGATATCCCTTGAATACAGAACGATAGCTACCAAAAACAGAAAAGAGGCAGTTCTGATTCAACGGGAATTAAAATCTTTACATAATCACAGGTTTGACGCATAAATTTTTCACTCTCCCGTTCGGCGTAGTGTAATTGACGTGGGTGTTCGGCGAAGTTTCCAAACTTCGGAGGGCTAAAAGGAAGTCTCCGGGCTTCCACATTATAATAAAACATAGAAAACGTTGTCATAGCTGCACGCTATGCCAAACATCGGGTGCTAGATTCTACACGCTACAGATAACAGAGAAACAAACTGCTTTATCTGAAAACCAACAGTTCTCGTCTCTTAGTGATTGGTTGTTGCCGATGGGGATGAATGGGCAGGTGAGATCCCTGACCCTAAAGGGGATAAGAAATATAATATAAAATAATACAACCCCTCGTCCTCCTGCGTCGGCCACTCCCCTTTGCAAAAGGGGAGATTTACTGGGCGCGAAGTAACATACAATTAATAATCTTACATGAAACTATCAAGTTTTTGAAAATACTGTAATAGCTCAAAATCACGCACTCAGTAATTGTCCCATCAAATCTATTTTCCTTTTTTTCCTCTCCTAACAGGAGAGGGTGCCGTAGGCGGGTGAGGTCAAAGGGGACGAGCGCAGCGGTGGGGTTAATATTATATTATTTTTATATTTGAAAAATACCATGCCTGACCAACTCAACAACCGCCCCGAAATGATGCCATTCAGGCGCAAGCTCCGCAACCATATGACTGCGGCCGAAGTGGCACTGTGGGTGATGATTAAGGACAGAGAGCTGGTGGGACGTGCAGCAGCAATGTGAGAATGTTGTAAATAATTTCAATAATTGTGTAAAGCTTGTGGGATAAAATTATTCATCTTTGTATAATAAATTAATATACAAATTAATAAACACAATTATGAACACTACAGAATTAAAAGGAAATTTCGAAGAAATTAAAGGCAAACTAAAACAGAAATTTGCAGAATTGACAGATGATGATTTAATGTTTGCAGACGGAAAGCAAGATGAATTGTATGGCAGGCTTGAAAAGAAGCTTGGTAAAACGAAAGAAGAATTACACGATATTATTTCAAAACTGTAATTTAAATGGAGAATGTATGGCTATACATTTAAAAACAATTTCATATTTCATAAAAACAGATTCTTTTGTGAAAGAATCTGTTTTTATGTTTGATATATCGAATGCATTTTCACTGTTGTACGTAGTGTAAGTGTTTGTCGTAGACTGTGATTCCGTGATGCTAAAGGGAAATCTTTGCTTTCCATATTAAATATAGAATATTAAAGACCAACAGGTTTTGGAAACCTGTTAGGTCTGAATAAAAGAACCGCATAATCTGAAAAATCAAGCTGAGCACCTGCTGGCGCACTTTTGTAAAGTGTGTCAATACAAATTTATCAGATCCAAAGGTCAAGCATCACCTGAAAGATAATTACAGGCAGCTCCGCAGGGCAAATACCGAGCAAGCGAGTGCTGAGCCAATTCTTGTGCAAATGACATTTTAATCCAATTCAGCGTGGTGAAGATGAATCATCCCTGAGCCATAAAACTTCTGAATAAAGCCGTATCGAAGAAAATGCAAGATGAATAAATTTTGTTATCATTCACCATCAAAACTTCTGCCACTTCGCAACTTGAAGTTTTACCGGATGGTGATTGCAAACTGTATTCCACTGTTATACATGCCTTATTTTCTTCAACAATGAATTCGTTTATTTTTAAATGTTTTACAACCTGAAGAAACCGGGTAGTTGCTTCCACATAGGCATTTTTAGTATGGGTAATCTGACCTGGTCCGGTAAAAGTTATGTCATCGGATATTAACGATTGCCAATCCCCTTTTTTATTTATTTCATTATAGTACTGTTCTATAATTTCTCTGGTTGTTTTTGAATTGCTCATCTTGGTTAGTTTTTAGATTGTTTAATTTCTGCAATTATTTCTATAATCCATTTTTTGATAGGTAGTTACCGTATAATCGGGTGTAGAAATGATTCGTGAGATATTACATTTTGAACGATGAATTTATTCCGGTCACCGGCCCTGTAACTGGCGGTTTACCATCCAACCGGGATATTCGGGTGACAATTTTCCGGAACGAACCACATCTTCAAGTCCACGCATGGTTTCTTCGAGAGGTGTTATCGGGTCGACTCCGTGAATGTAAAGCAAATCGATATGCGAAAGCTGCAATCGTTTCAGGCTGTCGTTTACCGAATCCATAATATGTAGACGGGAAAGTCCTACCTGATTGGCACCGGTACCCATTCGTAACCGCACTTTGGTAGCAATGACAACGTTTTGGCGGGAGATTCCCAATTGCTTCAACGATTAAAACACTTACCTAAAACGAAAGGTTCAAAATGGAGGGGTTTCTTAAATGGAATACTCAATAAATTATTGGAACAAAAAAAGATAGTTCCACTTGCATGAAACTAAGTAACAGGAATTAAATAATGTCGTATTTTACAAAAAGAATGGATCGTTGATTTTTACCGATGGAGTTTTACAAACAAGTTGATGAAAAACTTATTGAGCAATATAAAACGGATTGATACGCATGTAAATACTTTAATTACTACAGTTTAAAGAACTGGTTAAACTTTTTTTTAGCATCTCATTGTTCAAATATAGGTCTGTTAATGCTTTTTTCATATTGGCATCCCCTTTCCTAAGTTGTTTGACGTCTTCAGTATTTGTATTACGTTCTGTGTCGCCATTCCAACGTTTTTTACCTTCTTCCTGAAAATCTTTGCTCCATTTATAATACTATCCATCCTAAATTCCATATTTTTTTCAGAACTCAGTAATTGTTTCATCACAAGGTATACCTTCAATTACCATCCTGATTTTTTCTTCTGCACTTTAATTTTTGTGGGGCAGACGTTTGATGTCTAAGACAATGGTTTCTGCACCCTTTTTTCTTACTTCCATTTTGTTTTGTTGTTAAAGTTCTAACTTTCAAAATGTCTCTTTTTTTTAATAAGCGGTACACTATTATTTGATGATTTACAGAATACTGAAATAACGTGAATCTATGGCTATCAAACATAGTAAAAAAGTCAATAGAAGAGGTGTTAAGTTACGTGCCGGAGATTCAACTGAATTTAATCTTCATCAGTAAAAACCTCTTTTTCGATGTTTTTGTAGTTTCAACAAAGTATAACATTCGTGAAAGTCCGGAATATATAAATGTGTGAATAATGTAACTTTATTCAAATATTTTGTAACGATTCCAATTTTAAACCCAATAACTTTGTTTTTCTAATATTGAAATAGCAATTATTCAATTTTAAAAAAACAATTATGAAAGGTAATGAAAAATTAATTACGGTATTGAATTCTCTTTTGGCAGATGAATTAACTGCTATAAACCAGTATATGGTTCATTCTGAAATGTGTGCAAACTGGGGCTATGGAAAGCTTCATCAGGCAATCCGGAAACAGGCAATGGATGAAATGTTCCATGCCGAGTGGCTTATTGAACGTATCATCTTTCTGGATGGAGCTCCAACAGTTTCTAAACTCAACCCAATGAAGATTGGTAAAACTGTTTTGGAAATGATTAAAAACGATAATGGGGATGAACTTGACGCTGTCCAAAAATACAATGCGGCCATTCAACTCGGACGTGAAGTTGATGACCAGGGTTCAGCTGATCTGCTTACTAAAATACTCAAAATGGAAGAAGGACATGTGGATTGGGCAGAAATGCAGCGTGCGCAAATAGATCAAATGGGTATAGAAAATTACCTGATTAATCAAACTGAAAATCCGTCAAGCTAATTCAAAGTTATTTTATAACCCAAAAACAAATACTAGATTAAAGTTCTCTTATTTGTTAACAATATTCATAAGATTATAATGATGAGAACACCGAAACATATTGGAATTATTCCTGATGGAAACAGAAGATGGGCGGAAGCCAATAAAATGACAAAAGAAAAAGGGTATGATTGTGGCTTAGATCCGGGCTTAATACTTTTTAAATTATGCAAGGACGCCGGCATTAAGGAATTAACGTTTTACGGGTTTACTACTGATAACACGAAAAGACCGACAAAACAAAGAATAGCCTTCACTAAAGCCTGTATCAATGCAGTAAATATATTATCTAAAGAAGATGCAGAATTATTGGTCATCGGGGATTTCGAATCTCCCATGTTTCCAAAAGAATTATATAAATATACAACGAGGCAGATCTTTGGTAAAGGAGGAATTAAAGTAAATTTTTTGGTTAATTATGGTTGGGAGTGGGACTTAAACAATTTGAAATTAGCTGACTCTGCTCAGAAAAATATATCAAGTCATATTAGATCTTTTGATGTTTCAAGAGTAGATATGATTATGCGGTGGGGTGGCAGAAGACGATTAAGTGGCTTCCTTCCGGTGCAATGTATTTATTCGGATTTCTATGTGTTGGATGACTATTGGCCGGATTTTAAGCCCGATCATTTTTATAAAGCGCTGAATTGGTATAATGATCAGGATGTCACCCTTGGAGGTTGAGGTTAATCGTTTAAATG
>Ga0209123_1000596_pt1 | contig 43656 bp, 26 predicted proteins | sample BarGraIncu00431A_FD_184500 | JGI IMG/M metagenome (GOLD analysis project Ga0209123, IMG submission 184500) | Arctic peat soil microbial communities from Barrow, Alaska, USA - Barrow Graham LP Incubations 004-31A (SPAdes) (version 2) | ecosystem: Environmental > Terrestrial > Soil > Wetlands >...
CCCGTATTTACGGATTGGATAATGTTCAGTCAAATGAACTCATCGAATTCGAAAATGGAATGATGGGCGTCGTTCTTAATTTAGAGGAAGATAATGTTGGAGCAGTTTTGTTCGGCTCTTCCGAAGATATCAAGGAAGGTTTTTCAGTGAAACGTACGGGTCGCATTGCTTCCATCAACGTTGGCGAAGGCTTGATGGGTCGTGTGATCAACACACTCGGTGTGCCTATTGACGGCAAAGGCCCGATTAAAGGCGACGTTTACGAAATGCCACTGGAACGCAAAGCTCCTGGGGTAATTTTTCGTCAACCGGTAAGCGAGCCCCTTCAAACAGGTTTAAAAGCTATTGACTCTCAGATTCCTATTGGTCGCGGACAACGCGAGTTGATCATCGGTGACCGTCAGACCGGTAAAACAGCCATCGCCATCGATGCTATCATCAACCAACGTGAAAACTATAAAAATGGAGATCCGGTTTATTGCATCTATGTAGGTATCGGACAAAAAAATTCAACCATTGCCAATCTGGCTAAAACGCTGGAAAATCACGGTGCCCTGGAATATACTTGTATCGTTGCTGCATCTGCTTCAGAACCCGCAGCCATGCAATTTTATGCTCCGTACGCAGGTGCTTCCATCGGAGAGTTCTTCAGAGACTCAGGACGTCATGCCTTGGTTGTTTACGATGACCTTTCCAAACAAGCCGTTTCCTATCGCGAAGTTTCCTTGATTCTGCGTCGTCCGCCGGGTCGTGAAGCATATCCGGGTGATATCTTCTACTTACACTCCCGCTTGCTGGAACGTGCGGCTAAAATCATTAAGTCCGATGAAGTGGCCAGTCAGATGAATGACTTGCCTGAAACCATTAGACACCTGGTAAAAGGTGGAGGATCATTAACCGCTTTGCCCATCATTGAAACACAGGCCGGTGACGTTTCAGCCTACATTCCAACCAACGTTATTTCCATAACGGACGGTCAGATATTCCTGGACACCGAGTTGTTCAACGCAGGTATTCGTCCTGCCATCAATGTGGGTATCTCCGTATCCCGTGTAGGTGGTAATGCCCAGAGTAAGGCTATGAAAAAGGTTTCCGGAACATTGAAACTTGATCAGGCTCAGTACCGCGAACTGGAATCCTTTTCAAAATTCGGTTCGGATTTGGATGCCGTTACAAAATCTGTTTTGGACAAGGGTTCTAAGAATGTTGAGATCTTAAAACAAGGACAATATTTACCCATACCCGTTGAAAAGCAAATCGCCATCATCTATTTGGGAACCAAAGGTTTATTAACCAACGTTCCCACAAAGGAGGTTTCAAAATTTGAAAAGATTTATCTGGACAGACTGGAGATGAAACATCGGGTTGATGTACTGGATATTCTTAAGAAAGGTATTATCACAGACGAGATAACGACTATTCTTGAAAAAGAAGCCAAAAATTTGATCGATTTGGAATACAGCAAAAAACTATAAAAAACATGGCTGCTTTAAAGGAAGTTCGGGGAAGAATTGCATCGGTTACATCCACTCGCAAAATCACCAGTGCGATGCAGATGGTTGCAGGTGCAAAATTGCGCAGGGCGCAGGATGCCATTGCCGGATATTTACCCTATGAACAAAAGCTTACCAATATTCTGGAAGACTTTTTGGCTTACTCCACCGACGATTTAAGCACTCCCCTTGCCCAGAACCGGGAAGTAAAACGTATAGCCATTGTTGTCATTTCTTCGAACGGTAGCCTTTGCGGAGCCTTTAACAGCAACGTAATCAAGAAAACGGAAGAGATTCTTGCCCTATACAGCGATATGCCTGATAAAGACATTTTGTTTTATCCCATTGGTAAGAAAATTGCTGAATCCGTTATTAAAAAAGGCTTTATTCCTCAGGGTGATTATATTTCCATGCTTGAAAAGCCTAATTATGAAACGGTTTCCGCTATGGCTGATGAACTGATGAATCTGTTTCTGACCAAACACGTTGATTCGGTGGCATTGGTTTACAACCACTTTAAGAATGCAGCCGTTCAACAAATCACGGTTGATCATATCTTACCTTTGGTTACCAGCAAGAAAAAGGCAAAACTACCTATGGAAACACTGGATTTTATCATGGAACCCGATAAGGATTACCTGATTCATAAATTGGTTCCTAAGGTTGTCAGACTGAGATTGTATAGTGCCCTGCTGGATTCTGTCGCTGCTGAACACGGTGCCCGCACAACGGCCATGCAGACCGCTACGGAGAACGCCGGCGACTTGATACAGGAACTTAAGCTAAAATACAACAAAGCCCGTCAGGAAGCTATTACGAAGGAAATCATCGATATTGTTGGTGGAGCTGAAAGTTTACGCTAAACCATCAATCCTACTATAAATAGAGTCCCGAATAACTGGTGTTGAAACCAGCTATTCGGGACTCTTTTTATTTCGCGTACTGCTTATCTGACTTTGCAGGGAGCGACACCTTCCACCGTAATTTTAACAGGTTTGATGAATCCATCCTTGTCAAACTCTACTTTATCGACGCAGACTTCCCTGTTGTTGGCCTGGTTTTCAGTTAAGGGACGACGGTGATAGAAGATGTACCAGGAGTCGTTTTTAGGTACATAAATCATGGAATGATGGCCGGCACCGCGTGCTACTTTGGGGTCTTGTTCCAATATTTTTCCGACTCTGTTGAACGGGCCGAAGGGAGAATCTGAAATGGCATAGGCTACGCAATAATCTGGCCCGCCCCAGCCTCCTTCAGACCACATAAAGTAATATTTTCCATTCCTCTTGATCATGAATGAACCTTCTACATACTTGTCAGGGGTAATTTCCTTATAAAAAGAGCCATCATCGAAAGGCAATAAACCGGAAAAATCTGGCTTTAGTTTAACCACATTGCAATGTCCCCAACCGCCATAATACATATAGTATTGACCATTTTCCTCGTAAACAAACTGGTCAATGGGCTGTGCACCGTTTATAATCTCACTGATAAGTGGTTTGCCCAACAAATCTTTATAAGGGCCTTCCGGTTTGGAAGAAACACCAATGCCAATACCTCCGATTTCACCTTGATGAACGTCGTTGGCACCAAAAAACAGGTAATACTTTTCACCTTTTTTGATTGGAGCAGGTGCCCAAAAACATTTTTTGGCCCATTTTACGGAAGTGGAATCGATTATATCTGAATGTTTGGTCCAATTGACCAGATCTTTAGAAGAAAAGCAGTCTAAAAAAACTTGTTTATCATAATCGGCTGAAAATGTCGGATAAACCCAGTAGGTCTGATCATAGATAATGGCACCCGGATCGGCATACCAACCTGCAAAAATAGGATTGCCGGAAAATGCTTTTTTGGATAAATTCTTGTGAATGGAACAGGAGGATACTAAAAGGGGCAAAATTAATAAACCAAGAAGCAACTTACGATCATTCATTTTCATCTTTACAAATAAGGTTATAAATGGAACAAAACTTTTTGTAAAAGTAAATAAATAATCGAATCATTTCAACTGTTCTGATTCTTTGAGTTTGCTTTTCAGTAACGTTACTCCGGTTTTCCTGCCAAAATTGAGATGATAAATTTTATTCGTCCATGCGCTTCAGCAATTCAAGACACATACGGCTGTTGTGATAGGGACATTTCCAAAATCCTGCCTTGTCGTTCCTGACATCAGGTTCGCCTTTTGAAGATACAGCCCAATGCCACTCTCCGTTTTTTTGGTCGATGATAAAGGCTTTAATAAATTCCCAATTGGCCAGGACTTTATCTAAATACAGGGATTCTCCTGTAAGTTCAAAAGCATTGTAAAAGCCAACCATGGCTTCTGCCTGAGGCCACCAATCACAATTGGTATCAAGATGTCCGGTAAAAAAGTTTTTTTCATTGATAATGGACCCATTTGTTTGGACACCCTCCAGAGAAGCTTCGGCAATTTTTTCAACCTCTTGCCTCACATCAGTCAGTAAATTGGAATCACCCAGCACGATTGCGGCTTCTTCCAGCAACCAGGATGCTTCAATATCGTGTCCGTAAGAAATCAGAGTAGACTTGCAAACCCAGTTTTCATCAAAAAACAAATCCAGATGATGGGTCTTTGCATTGATTATTTGATGAAGAAACAGCTCTATCAAATTTTTGAGTTGTTTGGCCAGTGTCTCATCTTTCCAAACGCGGTACAGATTGGTGTAGGCTTCCAACACATGCAAATGCGTGTTCATGGTTTTTTTTTCGTTGGCATCTTTATCGCTTAAACGCAGGTCTTCAAGCAAGTGCCAGTCTGAGCTGTAGGCCTCAAAATAGCCATTCTGCCTGTGGTCGAAACTGTACTTTTCGATGAGGTGATACAATTCGATCGCTTTATCCAGGGATTCCACGTCCGAGGTGGCCCTATAATATTCCGCCAAAGCATAAATGGAAAAAGCCTGACTGTATATCTGTTTTTTGGTATCTGCCGGTGTTCCGTCTGCATGAAGCATCCAATAAGTTCCACCATTTTCTTCATCGAAAAAGTGACTTAATAAATAATCCTTGGCTCGTTTTGCAAAAGGCAGGTATTGTTTATCCTTTAAATGAAGGGCTGCCGAGGAGAAGGTCCACAAAATTCGGGCATTGAGAACACCTCCTTTGGGTGCATCAGGTACCAGAATGTCGTTTCCGGTAATTTGACCGTAATAACCGCCATGTTCTTCATCAACCATTTTATTCATCCAGAAGGGAAGAATACGATCAATGAGTTCACTCTGCAGTTCCTTCTTAAAAAGGTTCAAACGATTGTACATGATTTATTTCCGTTTTTGATCCAACTCCTCACTGATCACTTTCATTTTCTTTTCACTCAGGGGATAAAACGAAATGAAGATGACTGACAATACGGTTCCTATGGCAGGCAAAAAGCTCAGCATCATACGAATGCCTTCTTGTGCCTCAGCTGTTTGAACAACATTGGCCTTAAAGCCAAAATAGGCAAGCAACCAACCCGTAAGTGCGCCACCAATAGTCCAGCCAAATTTTTGGGACATGGAAGAGGATGAGAATATCAGACCGGTGGCGCGGTTTCCGGTTTTCCATTCGGAATAATCAGCACAATCTGCATACATCGACCACAACATGGGGAAAATGCTACCTGCGCAAATACTGATCAGAAACTGAAATATATAAATCCATACCAGGTTTTCTCTGCCAAACCAAAAGAAGGCAACACTTAATGCCGTAGCAAGAACCATGGCACCAATGTAGGTATTCTTTTTCCCGATGACATTGGAAATGGGAGCGGCAAAAATAACGCCAATAATGTTGGAAGCTTGTCCCAATATCAAGTACAAGGAGGTGAGCGTAATGGTGGTACCCAACGGGCCAATTTTAAACGCATCTACATCCTGAATGAAGTATTTGAAATAATAGACGGTGGCACCATCGCGAATGGAATTGAAAATCAGCGCAGAAATACCTGCTCCCAATAGAATCCACCAGGGACGATTTTTAAATAAATCCTTAAAATCAACTTTCAAAGGTGTTTTTTCAACTTTGATGGGTTTAACCCGTTCTTTCGTCCAGGAAAAACAAAGAATGAATAGCAAAACACACATGATAGCAATTACCAGAACGCCCAGTTGCCAACCCAATTGAAGGTTTGGCTTTGCCCCTCCTCCGATTTTGCTGAAAAATTCAACCAATGGCTCTATCATCAACAGGGCTATAAAGCTTCCTATGTAGGCAAAAGTCATACGAAACGTGGACAACGTATTGCGATCGGCCGGAAGTGGAGACATGACGCCCAACAGGGATGCATAAGGCACATTGATCATGGAATAAACCATCATCATCAGGGAATAGGTAATGTAGGCATAAATCAGTTTTCCAGTCATGCCAAATTGCGGAGTGGTAAAGGTCAGTACACCGATTAAGCCGAAAGGAATTGCAACGAAAAGCAGATAGGGTCTGAATTTCCCCCATTTTGACTGGGTCCGGTCTGCAATGACACCTACAATCGGGTCAAAGAAAGAGTCCCAAATACGGGTAATTAAAAACATGGTACCAACTGCTGCTGCCGAAAGTCCGTAAACGTCGGTATAAAAAATCAACAAATACATACCGAACAGTTTCCAAAACATGGAAGAAGCCATGTCACCGAAACCATATCCTATTCTTTCTTTTAATCTGATCATAGTGCTTTTTAAAAAACCATTCTAAATTTAAAATCCTCTTAAACAATGAATTTTTTATTCTTATCAACCAACTTGATAATTGTGTCGACAGATGCAAATGACCGTAATCCATCTTCCGGAGTATTCATGCAATAGTCCACAAGCTTTTCAACGGTTGAAGTTGCAACGTGCATCCGGGTATCGGAGGATGCATAATAGATATACAACGTGCCATCCTCGTCACAAATCCATCCGTTCGAAAAGACAACATTCGATACATCCCCAAAACGTTCTTCATCGACCGGTGCTATAAAATAACCGCCGGGACAAGCTATTTCTTTGGTAGGATCTTCGAGCGATGTCATGTACAAATAGAGTACATACCTCAACCCGGAAGCACAGTTACGAACTCCATGAGCAAGATGCAACCAACCTTTTTCTGTTTTGATGGGGTGAGGACCTTCTCCATTCTTCAATTCTTTGATGGTGTGATAAATCCGCAAATCTATGATTTTTTCTTCAACAATTTCTGCTTTGCAAATATCATTTGTAAGCGCCCATCCAATGCCTCCACCTTTGCCTGTATCGATAAATCCTTCTTGTGGTCTGGTATAAAAGGCATATTGCCCATCAACAAATTCTGGATGCAAGACCACGTTTCTCTGTTGATTTCTGGAAATCAAGTCTGGTAATCGACACCATGTCTTTAAATCTTTGGTACGGGCAATACCGGCAGCTGCAACAGCCGAGGAAAGATCACCGTCAGGGGCATTAGAATCTTTTCTTTCCGTACAGAAAATGCCATAAATCCATCCATCTTCATGGGCGGTAAGGCGCATATCGTACACATTGGTATCCGGATCTTCGGTTTCAGGCATGACCACCGGATAATCCCAAAAAATGAAATTATCGATTCCGTTCGGACTTTCTGCCACTGCAAAAAAGGACTTACGATCAACTCCCTCAACACGGGCAACAATGCAATACTTTCCATTGAGTTTAATGGCTCCTGAATTCATGACAGCATTCATGCCAATCCGTTCCATCATAAATGGATTGGTTCTGGAATTGAAATCATATCGCCAAATCAATGGGGTATGTTCTGCTGTAAGTATTGGATACATATATCTGGAAAAGACGCCGTTACTTTTTTCCACTACTTTGTTTTTGCGACGCAACAGCCTTTCTTGTTCCTCGATAAGTCTTGTCATTTTATCCTCCATAATTTCAGATTGTATAAGTATATTTTGATTTATTTTACCTGTATATTGTTGGGCATGATGTACATGTTTGGCAAATCCTTTTCAAAAAGTGTTTCGGGATCGTTGTAGAAAACTTTGAAATCTTCTGCTGAAGCATCACCGGGATAGGGTCCAAAAGCATGTCTGGGATTGTCATTTCTCCACGCACAAACCATGAAACTTACATTTCCTTTTAAATAATTCAGCACATCTTTTGTCCAATAATCGGATGTATGATCGTTTTCAAGACCGATTTCTGTAACACCTACAGGTTTTTGAAGTGTTTGAGATAATTCAGTTAATCCTTTCAAATTTGAAGCAAATGCCTGTGCATTTCTTCCGTGATAACAGTCCATTCCCAGAAAATCCACGTAATTGTTGCCTGGCCAACGAAACATCAGTCTGGCCTTGGTATCGGGGTAAATCTCGTCCATTTGCGGGGAAATGGCATAGATCACATTGTGCACCCCTTTTTCGTCACGCAAGTAGTTGACTATGAATTTCCAGAAGCTGATGAATTCCTGATCTGTCGTTGAAGCAGAACCCCACCAATTCCATTTTTGGGTATGTTCGTGCAAGGGACGGAAAATAACTGGTATGTACTTGCCTTGTTCATCTTTCATGGAAAGAAAAGCTTTTGCCACATCGTCCAGACGTTTTTTGTATTTGATGTTCATAACACTTCCTTTCTGGAGAATCTGGTCAACGACCTTGGTATTGTCCCACGCCGTTCCGGCTGGATATTGCAAGCCAGGACCTTCTGTGAGCGGGTTGTTCTGATGCCAGACCAACATGCAGATTCCTCCACGTTTGTAGGTTGCCTTGATTAAATCAATTTTCCCGGGGTTGATGCCGTTCATATCCAGACTATAGACAGCTGGATGATCACCGGTCAGGTCTTTCACATCACTGCGGTCAACGTCTCCCTTCCAGCCTATTCCATAAGAAGGATAGTCGTGATGGCCGAACATAACACCGCGTTTTTGTATCTGCCATAGATTGGCATAGAGTGCTTTTGTCTGAGTGGTTGCTTTCGGGTCAACCATGGACAGGACTTCGGGTTTTTGATCCTTAAACAATTGCTGAGCAAACTCATTTAATTGTGAACGCCAGAATTTCCATTCATGTCCGGCTTCCGCATCGTGAAATTCGTTTTTGATGCCGATTTTTTTCAATTTGGTCACCAAATTCAAATGACCTTGGTAGCGTGGATCCTTAGTACCGCAACTAATCCACAGAAGTTTAATCTTTTGATTAATTTCAGCGGAATCTTTCATGAATCCAGGTACATATTTATTAAAATCGAAACTGTCTTCACTCAAAATGCCTGCACTAAACTGGCCTATGTAGGAGAACATATCCGGATTTCTCATTCCAAGAACAAAAGCCTGCCCACCTCCCATAGATAGTCCGGCAATGGCGCGGCTGTCTTTGTCAGATTTAACCCGATAATGTCGTTCAATCAAGGGGATTACATCTGCAAAAAGTTCTTTCTCCAGAACAGCCATACCTTCAACGGTACTACCGCCTGACCAGGAGCCATCTGTCAATCCATTCGTCATGACAACGATCATCGGTTCAGCCTTTTGTTTTGCAATCAGGTTGTCAAGAATAACAGCTGCCCGTCCATCATTCACCCAACTGCTTTCACTGTCTCCACCTCCGTGCCGAAGGTATAAAACAGGAAATGAGCAGTTGGATTGTTTATTATATTCGGCAGGAATATAAACATAAACCTGACGAAGTTTTTTCAAAGGAGTGGATATATATTTCAGGATATGGATTTCTCCATGTGCAACATTTTGTTCTTCGTCAAAACGGGGTGTATCACCGTCCACTTCCACGACGCTTCCATAAACCTCTGTTCCGGCTTTTAATCGGAAAGTAATGCTTTTATCGGCATTCACCACCGGGGAAAATTTGGGCCCTGCTGGTTTCCACCAGCCAGTTGTGCTGAAGGAATTGGTCTGGGCTTCCGTACAGAAAATGCCCATAGTCAATAATGCTGCAAATAGTATAAATATGTTTTTCATCCTTTGAAACTTCTTAATTACCAAACATAAGTTCCAACTGCACCGGGTTCAAGCTTCAAACTCGCAAACAGTCCTCTGAATTTCACTTTGAATGAACGGTCTGATTTGGTATCATTCACCACGATCAGGACGATTCTGCCTTCTGGTGTCTTGAATGCTACATTAGGAAGAACTTCGGTATTTTCAATAATTGAAGTGCGATAGACTCCGGGAATTTGTTCATCTTCGTACAAGCCTACCGATTTATCGCCTCTGTCTGTGGATGCGATTCGTACAGAACCAGGCAGTACGAATTTGGAGGCGTGAGCTATCGTATAATAGGCAATATTTCGGGTCACCTGATCTCCGTCAATGGTAATGGCACCCTGGCACATGGAACAACCTCCATTGTCTGTATGGGGATCGTTCAGCGGGTCTGCAGCCAGATTCCACAGGATGACATTCTTGCTCCAGTTACGGCTAGCGCCAAGAATGATGCGTTTCACTGGATTGCTGATATTGATTTCAGGGCTGTTTGGCTTTTCAGTCACCATTTGTTCGGTGAAATAAAGATTCTTGTCGGGACGGGCCATATGAACCAGAGTCATGGCACTGAAATCGCCGGCATAATTATGAAAGCCTGAACCATCCACATATTTGGCAGCGTCAGGGTCATTGAGTATAGCCAGGGGATAATCGGGTCTGTCGCAATTGTGATCGAAAAGAATGATTTTAGTTTGAATGCCGGCTTTTTCAAAGGCTGGTCCCAGATTGTTTTTTATAAATGCGGTCTCATCCATGGGAAGCCAGTACATGCTGGGGGTGTTCCGCGAATTCAGGGGTTCATTCTGAACAGTGATGGCATAAATTCTAATCCCGACTTTTTTCATTTCCTGAATGTACTTCACAAAATAGTTCGCATAAACCGGGTAGCATTCTTCTTTCAATTTTCCACCCTGAACCTGGTTGTTGGTCTTCATCCAGATTGGTGCAGACCACGGTGAGCCCAAAATCTTTATAGAAGGATTGATCGCCAGTATTTCCTTCATCACAGGTATCACATCCTTTAAATCCTGGGCAAGGCCAAATTTTTTTAGTTCATAATCGGTCGCTCCGTCGGATAAATCATCGTAGGAGAAAACATAATTATTTAAATCGGAAGCGCCGATGGATAGACGTAGATAGCTGACACCAATGCTTTTATCGTCTGTATCAAATAATTCTTTCAGTATTTTGGTGCGTTCATCACGGCTCATTTTCATCAGGTTCTGAGCACTTCCTCCGGTGAGTGCAAAACCAAAACCATCCATGGTCTGCATAGATTGTGACTCATCCAGAACAATTGCCTGACCTCGTCCATCATTTTTGGTCGTAAATGGAATATTGACTGATTGCTTAGCAAACAAATCAGAACGATCGGGATTTGTCAACCACGATTCAATTTGAGGCTGCTCCACCACTTGGGCATTTAGATTCATAACATTCATACTAAATGTCAGAATCAAGACTCCCTGGACTATATTTTTAAGCATTTTTTCTGGTATTGATTGATTTGCATTCATGGTACGTTTGCATCAGGGGATTAAAATTCTTGCCGCTTTATCCGGATCGTCTTTAACAGTACATGCGTCTTTCAGAATCATGACTTCACCTTTTTCTTCGGTATATTCAGGCCACTTTGGCAATGATTTGCAATTGGGATTACCTGTGTACATAAAATGGATCAATGCGTCCGCCATCTTTTTTGAAAGTGCTTTTGGTTTGTCTCCACCACCAGTATGGGTTAGCATCAAGTCTGTATTTAAAAACCAGAAACTGATGTCCAGGCAATGAAAAGCTCTGTGCCTACCGTCAAAAAGCGGCGATTGCCATCCAAACCAAGCCATATAGACAGGCGATTTCTGATGCAATTTGGCTTTGGCGGTTGAAATGATACCTTTGCGATTGGACACAATCATTGCCCAGATTTCTATTGGACGACCATCGGGACATTGTTTGGCGTAGGCATTGACTATTTTTTCCGTATTTTCTCCATAGACATTCCGGAGTTTTTGAGTGACCTCAGGTAGGGTAATGTTTTCAAGCGAAGGGTCATCTCTGTCGGGATTCCATTCGTGGAAGGTTGAACTGAGAATCATGGGTATGTCTGGTAAGGATTGCTCGTTGGCAGCATAAAACTCCGATTCGGGAATATTATTTCCATCACCTACAGGGCTGAAACCAACACGTTGAGTTTTCGTCCCTTGGCTGTCTTTTCTGAATGTAGCTTCCGCTCTTTCGGAAACGCTCAGGTAGTCGCTCCAGGACATTCTTTGCAGGCTGTCTAACTGCGAGGCATCCAATCCGGCTTCTTTCAGAACGTACGCACCCAGCTTTTGTGAAGACTCTTTATCATTGGCGCGGATGGAAGATCCACTCAGCGCAATTCCTTTACTTATCAACCCTTTGGCTGCTGGCATGGAGGCAAGGACACTAACTTTTGAGCCCCCGCCGGATTGTCCCATGATGGTTACATTATCTGGGTCTCCACCAAAATTCGAGATGTTCTGGTTGACCCATTTCAAGGCTTCGATAATATCCAACATGCCCACATTTCCGGAATCCTTGTATTTAGATCCACCTACTGAGGAAAGATCTGTAAAACCTAGGGATCCCAAGCGGTGATTAATGGAACAGAAGACAATGTCGCCATAACGCGATATATTTTCACCATCGTAACCATCTTGTTCAATGCCATTTCCACGACTGAATCCTCCTCCGTGCAGCCAAACCAGAACTGGCCTTTTTTTACCATCTGCCAGGGCCGGAGTCCAGATATTCAAGCGGAGACAATCTTCACTTATTTCATCGTAATTCCAATGATCCACGAAGGCGGAATAGGATTCGGCACTGCGGTCATAAATGGTTTGAGGGGCTGAGTTTCCGAAAAAGACTGCAGGCCGAATATCGGTCCAGGGCTTTGGTTTTTGAGGAGGCATGAAGCGATTTTCACCGGCGGTGTTGGCGCCATAGGGAATTCCTCTGATATTATAGATATCACGTAAGACGAAACCTCTTACTTTACCATAGGTTGTTTGTGCAACAGCAATATTTTCACCGATAAAAAGTTGTTGTCCGTTTACACTTTTATTTCTCAACGTCTTATTCGTGGCAAAGGAAAAAGTTAGCGACGAAAAAACGACAAACAGACCAAAAAAAATGGTCTTTGCTAAAACAATTTTATTTGCCTTACTTCTCATCTGTTTCTATTATTTAAAATACTATAAATGCGTTAGATAGTGTTTTATTTAGAAGTCACTATCAGTAGCAATGTTATTGTTTCAAAGGTAGATGGAAAAGGGGCATATTTGCCAATACTATTTTGACATATATTTGTATTATTCAAATTAAATCAGGGTGTAAAGCCACTTGAACAGGATACTGGCGGCTTCACATGACCTACTTCCGTATTTTAGTTAATATTGAGTTGGATGGTAGTGATGGAGTGAGGCAAGCTGCTGATTGATGCTGCCTGACCATAAATACCCAGTTTGTAGGAAATCATTTTTGTTGATCGGTTTAAAACAATGACTGATATTTTTCCATCAGGATTTTTAAAAGCGGTCGTTTCCAGTGCATCCCGATTGGACGAACAGGCAATTCGAATGGCACCCTTTTTCACAAATTTAGAGAAATGGCCAATGTAGTAGTAACTGTTGGTATAGGTCAGTTTCCCTGTTTTGGAATTGGCATGAATCGGAGCAAAACAGAAATTGCCTACATGGTTGGGCCCACCGTTTTCATCCAGTAAAATATTCCAGTCAATCCAGGCTACAGTACCTGCATTAAAGTCATTTAACATCGAATAGCCGTATCTTTCTCCCAATTTCCAGTCATTGAGATGTTTTGCGTTGTAATGTTCCACGCAACCTTCGGTGAATATCAGATTTTTGTCAGGAAAAGCTTCATGGGTTAACCGTAGATTGTCAAATTGCATATCACCGCCAGTCCATGGTTCATACCAATGGAAACCAAATCCCCAGACATATTTTGCTGCTTCCGGATCATTCATTAGGACACTGGCACGTTGATAGATCAAATCCCGGTTATGATCCCAGGCAATAATTTTTACCTCCTTCAACTTGTTTTTCTCCAGAGTCGGTCCTAAATAGGTTTTGATAAAATCAGCTTCTTCTTTGGCAGTAAAAACACAAGACTCCCAAGTTTGAGTAGCCAAGGTTTCATTTTGTGTCGATACGCCCCAAATGGGAATTCCAGCTTTTTCGTAAGCATGAATGAATTTTACAAAATGATTGGCCCATGCTTGTCTATATCGGTTAAGCAGCTTCCCTCCATGGAATACGTTGTTGTTATCTTTCATCCATGCAGCAGGGCTCCAGGGTGTAGCCAACACGGGGAGTTTCCCACCAGCTGCTTTTAAAGCCCTCTGAATTAAAGGAATGCGATATTGTTCATCGTGAGCAACACTAAAGGTGCTGAGTGTTGAGTCTTTATCTTTAATGTACGAATAGGTTGTGCTTGAAAAGTCACAACTGGCAATTGATGTACGGGCTATATTATAACCAATTCCCTGAACGGTATCGTAATAGGCGGTCAGTAATTCCTCCTGCCCCGATTTTGATAATTTTGCAAATGTTTCCGCTGATGCATCTGTCAGGGCACCACCAATTCCGACCATCGTCTGAAAAGTAGCTTTTGGATCCACAAAAATATAAGCCTGTTTTTCCATAGGCTGATCAAAAGGTTGGAAAGCAATCACGGAGTCCTTGTCCATCGGGCTTAAACGAAGTGTTGTTCCTTTAGCTGTCACAAATGCATTTGCTTGTATTTGCTGATTCTGTTGAGATCCATCTTTTGTCGATTGTGTGTTGGTGCTTTTAAAGCCACAACACACAATCAACAATAACAGAGGGGCTACAAAAATTCTTTTCATAATGTACTATTTAAGCTGTTGTATACTATATTTAACATTTTTTTGGGTAAGGTTAGTGTCAAATGTACAACTTAAACTTTTTTAAAACAAGATAGGACCAATAATATTTGAAAATTCTGAAATTCCGGATTTATTTTCAGCTTTTAAACGATAATAATATTTTATTCCTTTTTCTGCACTTTTATCCATATACGGTATATAAGGGATAGCATCTTCCAAGGCTTTTGCGTCCAAAATGACCCAATGTGAATCCTTTTGGGTTTTCCTTTCAATAATATAGGATGTAGCACCTGTTGAGCCCCTCCATCTAAGCTGTGCAGGTGTGCTTTCAGGTATCAGATACGGTGCCATGGGTTTAGGCAATGCAGGTTCCTTTATTCCCCTGATTTGATAAGCAAAATTCCTGATTTGCTGCATCTTGTTGAATTCATTGGTATTCGAAGAGCTAAAACCAGGCCAACGGTAACAGGGATTTGACGCATCTGCCTTTTCACTGTGAAAGTAAAATCCCCCATCGTTGGTATGGAATCGCAAACTCCAGACCAAGGCTCCCGAGGTTCCATCCGAGATCACTTCTTTAAACAATTTATCGTGGATGTCTATGTTTTCATGGTTGAATTCTCCTACATAAAAGACTTTTTTCCCCTTGCACTTTTCACGGGATTTTGCACAACTGGATATAAAATCTCCCCAATAATAATGATCGGTAATCATATCGATGTAAGGGTTGTTTACCTGCTCGTCGGATAAACCGTAACGATAACAATCTTTTCCATCATTCACCAGATGATTTTTGTCTATGCTTTTTATGTATGCAGCCATTTCCAGAGTCCATTTATCAAGTTCCAAAGCACTGCCATGAGCATTCTCAATGCCAAGTTCATTTCCCGTTTCCCAGGCCAGGATGGCAGGATCATTCTTATAAAGCACGCCGGTCAACGTATTCCGACGGTTCAATACAAACTTGATCAAATCCTTATAATCTTCTTTAACCAAAGAATCCGAACAAAATTCACCCTTTTCTTTTCCACGAAAAGCTGCCAATTGCTTGGTGCCTCCCCACCAATCCCAGTTATCAACAAAAGGAACAATCAACCGGATTTCATATTCGTTTGCCAGTTTCAGCACCAGATCAAAATCACGAAACAAATCTTCATCGTATAACCTGAGTGCGTTTATGTGAGATTTCTGAGTTGGATTGTTGCTTCCACCGACTACCGAGAAAACGTATGTACGGGTAACGGTCCCACCCATTTGGCGAATGGTTTCAAAAATATCACGGATTTCATATTCATTAACTCGATGCCAGTTTTCGCTCAAAAAGCTTTTATCTTCCTGAATGTGGATATTGGGAGTGTTCATCCCAATAAATCTGAACTCTTTACCGTTTTCCATCAACTGATCGGTGGAACGTTCAATAAATCCAAAATTCTTATTCGACGAACTTTTTTTACCGGCATTGCAATTCAAAATTGCAACCACTAAAAACAGGGTCAATAATACTATTTTGGTTCCAATTTGCCTTTTCGTGTTCATAATCGTTCTATTATTTTTGATCATTAAAAGATTGTAAAACGACAATCTTTTCTATTCTTTAAATATTCTTTGTTTGTAATCCGACAAAGTAACTACTTTTTATTTTTTTAGGATTGTAATGTTCTGCCTAAGTTTTGTCTGACTGTTGATCAATGTCACACCGTAAACCCCGGACTGCAATCCGGAAAGATCAATGATATTTTGATGAATACTTACGTCAGAAACAAGTTCACCCAATACATTAAATATTTTTGCATTGTCCGCATTTAAAAGGTTATTTTCAAGGGTCAGCAGATTTTGTACCGGATTTGGATAAAATCCGACTTTGACTACAGATTGCTTCAATGACATGTCGCCAGTCCGTATAACGTTTATATAATTTGTATTGAAATAACCCTTGTCACAATAGAACCGGATCACTTTCTGACCGCTTGTCAAACTAATTCCAGGTACGCTGATCGTGACAAAAGTCTGCCATCCTCCAGTATTTGGAACAGTGATTTGTCCGGTAACATCAACGTCATCAATCAACAGGTGAAACATCATAGAAGATTGATTGGCGGCTACCCTGAAATCAAAATTATACACGCCATTTTGCTCCACGTTGACCGTATATTCAACCCATTCGCCAGCCTCAAAATCGCCAAGATCGTACCCTCCACCAGTGTCTGTGCAGGTTTCAATATCGACGTCCTCAGAACGATAAACGGAAAATTTGTTTCCTTTAGTCAAATCGTGATAGGCAACACCGTCCACTCCCAAGTCGTAATTTTCAGCTTCAATCTTGCCTGGAATGGTATACGGTGTAGTTTCATACGGCAATTGAATGGTTGAAGAGGCTATTGTCAGATAGATCCTATTTGATGAAAATACCAATCCGGCATTATCTGTGGCTTTTGCAATCAACTTGACTGTTCCGGCTGCAGATGGAGTCCATGTGTAGGAATATGGAGCCGTAACAGATTCACCCAATTTGGTCGTTCCATTATAAAATTCAACTTTGCTGACAGATCCATCTGCATCAGTAGCCTCAACTGTAATGTTGACTTTATCGGGCAACGTGATGGTTGAGCCTGCTTCCGGTGATGTAATATTGACTGAAGGCATTTGGTTCACCACTGTAAAAGTCAGATAATCCACATTAATACCCGATGTTTCCCAAAAGATACGCAAGGTGTGCAAACCTTTGGCTATTGGTTGCGTCGTGACACTAACAGTGGTCCAGTCCTGCATTCCTGAAGTTTTGGGTACGGCAATGCGTCCTGTAACGTCATTTCCGTCGATTAGCACCCGGAAAGATCTGGAGTCGTCTATAGCAGCAACCAGTGCATTGAGCGTATAAGTTGCTCCCACGGAATTGATGGTATATTCAGTCCACTCTCCTTTAATGGTATTGGTGACATCATAACCTCCTCCGTCTTTTTCTTCCACATCCACCCCTTCGTCTGTCCGGTATTTGTTGCCAGTATTGACTAAGTCCTGATCATGATAAGCCACGCCTTCTCCACACTTGTCAAAATCTTCTGCTTCCAGTTTCCCGGGAAGATCAATAGGCGTACCGGAATAAGGCATGTTGATTCCTAATTCATCCCCGACAGGTGCAATAATATAGATGATTTCGTCTCTTGAATTCATGGAAAGATTGGAAATGGTGATTTTTTTACTGGCTGAAGTCAGATTGGCACAATCCGTATAGGTCAAATCGGTAGGAATGAAAGACTTGACCGTATATTCTGCATCATCTGTTACAGTCAATGTGGCCGAAGTATTTACTGCTGAAGATCCTGAATTGAGCAAATATACGAAATAACGGTTTCCGCATTTGACAGCATAGGACTCGATTCCTGTGGCTGCAATAGTTGTTTTCGTCATATCACCTTTACTGGCAGCCAGCATTTGATCTGAAATGGCTCGCACCCCTCTGAAATAAGTCTGCATATTTCTGGAATCGAAAGCTTCCCACCACCATGTCATTGGTAAAATGGGCGTTGTAGAAAATATGCCGTACCACAAACCACGTTTAAAGGTGAAATCGTTTTCAGCACCGGTAGGGTCGTTGGTATAAGCACCGTCTGCGCTAAAACCAAACTCTCCGATAACATACGGTTTGTTGGTTTGAGTGAAATTCTTAATGTGATTCAAGATATCCGTTACACCCCAGTAAATATGTTTCTGATTAAAATCGATGTCCGGCACATTGTTCAAACCTGAAATTTCACGGTGTGAAATGCTGGTGGTCACTAAATGTCCGTATGGGTCGGTGTCTTTGATGTATTTGCTCATCATTGTATGCCAGGCCGTAATGGATGCATCTGCAGCCGAACCTATCTTGGCACCAAAAGTGGACGAATAGGAGGCATTATCCACTTCATTGAAAAATTCAAAGGCGCCTAAACCAGGACTATAGCCCCAACGGGCAATCATATACCGAAGTCTGTCCTTGTATTTGGCTTGAGCTGCCGGTAAGGTAAAAAAGTCCAACGGTGTTGTACAAGGTCCGCCGTTTACGACGTTGTAGTTGTTTTGAGGCCAGTCGTCGAGAAATGCCCCATGAACATCCATGGCCATCATGGCATGCATGCCCAACGAGTCAATCAATTGAAAAAAACTGTCAATCCGCTTAATGGCTGTAGGATTGAAATATTCCGTCGAGCTTTTATAGAAATTCGTATTTTTGACCGTTTTCCATTCCAAAGGCATATTGAAAACATGCATCCATGTTCTGAAAAAATTTGCTCCGTTTGCAGCTAGTTTTGGTAAAAAATAGTCGTATTTATACGATTGCTTTTCATAATTGCGGGCTTCCCAACCAACATTCTCACCAATACCTCTGAAGACCTCTCCATTATCAAACTTAAACGACCAGTTGTTGTTTTTATGAAGGATGCCTTTTTGGGCTGTTGGCACTACCGACAAGAACTTGGTTGTCGAAATGGCAACAACCTGATCCACTTTGGTAATTCTAAAAAAGTAGGTGTACGTTCCATTTTCCTGAGGTGCAAAACGTGCTTTCCAAGCCGAATTATCTGAAGTACCAGACACATAGAAACAAGGTAGAACAATGGATTTGGAGGATGGAGCAGTCAAAATCATATCTACTTTAAGTTCAGCCTGACTAAAAGGATTGCTGAATGCAGAGACAAGGCTTAGATTAAATTCCACTTTCTCATATTGAGAAGGGACTTTAGTCAGTAAGGAATCTTTCTGAATGGAATCTGCATAAACAGAACTCCATCCTGTAAATAAAAAAACCGAGGCAAAAAGAAGTTTTAACAATTTGTTTTTCATGTAGTTATTTATATTTTCCAAAATGAGTCACAACATTATAGCCATCGGTAGAAATCAGGACAGGTTCCATTCCTTGGTAGGAAACAGACAATTTTTTACTTTCACCAGGTACTAAATTAAAATAACCATCCGTGAAATAAGCAGGCAAAACCAGTTCTTTGGTTTTTGCATCACGAAGATTAAGTTTAATTCCTATAGCTATTGCATTGGTTGCATTGGTTACTTCAAACTCGATCGTACTTTGTACACCAGATTGTGTATGAAGAACTTTCACTTTTAAATCCACATCCGGCAATTGATTGAATGCCTGAAAGTTTCCTTTTTTAGAAGAGGTTTTCCAATACTCGTTCAACGATAGTTCCCGACCTTTTTTGTCAGAAATAGAAACACGAGCCAAATAGACACCGGATAACTTGGTCAGATCAGGCGTGAAACAATCCGTCAGTTGATTGGCCGGAACAGTGTTAAAGTCTTTGGTCATGCTGAACACGACTTTAGCTTGCAAATCGTAACAAGTCAACGTAACTTTTACATTCTTATAAGCAGTCAGACTGGTATTCACGACGCAAACTTTGTTGTCGGGTAAATTCATTTGCACGTGTATGGGTTCACACGCTTTCAATGATCCAAAATAGGATCCAAAAGTTTCATAATCCCATGAATAAACCTGCCAATCCATACTTGGCCAAGCCGGATGAGTCATCCACAATAAAAGTCCGCTGGTATTGTTCCACAATCTACTGTTCCAGGCTTCAAACATGGCGCGATGACTGTCAAAATTCACCATTTGTGCCTTTTTACAGAAATCTTCCAAACTGGTTGGTGTTCCATATAAGGTTTCTATGGCTTTGCGATATTCCAGCTGGCCAAAATGAAGATCGTGATAATTCCAGACATCACTAACTGGCCAAACATCTTCTTTTGCCATCATCTTACGCATGGACAAGGCCGTTGGAACAGAAGGGGTACCCAATTCTGTATTGAAACCATTGGCGTTGGTGCGGAAATAGTCTGCGGCATCGGTATAATAATGCCAGGGGCCACTTGTACGCAAATTCATGTAACGGGAATTGGGCTGATAGTGACGTGTTCCATCTTCCTCAGCGATGATTTTTGCCAGATTTTCTTCTATATTAGCAGGTGCATACCCTTCGTTGCGGGCGCACCAGATTGCGATGGACGGATGATTCACAAATCGACGGATCACCTCACGGGCATTATCAAGAAACAAGTTATCATCGTTGACATTCAAATTGTAACCTTCCGTGGACAGCCAAAAATCGTTCCAAACCAACATTCCGTACTCGTCGCACAACTCGTAGAAAACTTCTTCAGTACTCTCTCCTGTCCAGTTGCGGATCATATTGAAGTGAGCATCCTGATGCAGTTTGAAATAAGGTTCCAGATGCTGCCGTGACACTTGCTTCATAGCATCGTCCATTCCCCAGCTTCCACCTTTGCAAAAGATGCGCTGACCATTTACCTTAATGACCAGGAAGGGCGCCGTACGTTTGTCCTGCACTTCGTGAAACAAAGAAGGATCCACACCTTCACGCAATTTCGGCACATTGACACCTTCACCCATATCTCTGCGATCTATATTGTTGAACAAGGCCTTTTTTTCTTTTAAAGCCTCCATAGGGTAATATTCTACTCTCCAATCTTTCTTTTCAGGGGCGTCTACTGTTAATTCATAGGAAAGTTCCCGAATGCCGAAACGTGTGGTTTTGGAGTCCGATACTATATTTTTTTCATCCAAAACAGACATATCCAGCGTATAAAGCGCTTGAGTCCCATACCCATTTGGCCACCACAGTCGTGGATTCCGGATATTCAATTGTGAATACGAATCTGCAGAAAAGGTAACCAGATGTTTTTGACCAGGAGAAAGTTGCACCGTTTGCTGGAAAAGTATTTTCCCGATAATCCCTTTGACTGTCACTGTTTTTGCATCCCCGGTACTATTTATGACTTCTGTTTCTATAGTCAGCTTTGCGCTGGTAGTGTCTGGTAAAGGTAAATCTGAAACCACTTTCAGATCGCCAAGTGTAACATCTCCCACATAGCGGATACGGACATCCTGCCATATTCCGATGTTGCGGTCACGAATGCCTGGAACCCAGTCCCAACCTTCAGAACTGATAAAAGTCGGACCATCCAGACACAATTGTCCCCCATTGGGGCCTCTACCTGCAGATGGAGATTGTTCGTGAGGAATACCTGGATTTGGAGGTGGAAGAATATGCACAGCCAAAATATTTTCACCATTCCTATTCAGGAAGGCAGTAGCTTCAAAATCCCCGCGCACGAATGCTCCGTCCATGTGACCCAGAAACTTTCCGTTCAACCAGATATCGGCTTTGTAATTGATGCCGTTGAATAACAACCTCACCTTTTTCGAATCACCTCCGGAAGGTAATTTAAAGCTCGTTCGATACCACCAGTCAATTCTGCAAAGTGAATCAGGAATGGCCAGATTGTTTATCCCAAAATAAGGATCGGGATAGACGCCCTGTTGAACCAGCGTTGTTAAAACAGTACCTGGAACTATTGCATTGTACCATGTGGAAGTATTGTATTGCGGATTAAACAGATATTGGTCGGAAGCAGTCACTTTCGATGCTTCGGTAAGCTCCCATCCATCACTTATTTTCCATTCATTTTCGCGAACAGGTTCCAGGATGGTCATACTCTTCAGTTTGGCCTTACGTACCGGCTTTTCAATGGAAACAGCCGATTTAGGTAAAGTGGAAGCATCCTGTGGACTAGTCAAGCCAAAATTCTGACCCGAAACTTGGGTTGTTGTCATGATTAAAACAACAAAAACTTTAAGTATATGATTGAAATGCACCATTCTGTCTATTCATTTTTAAAAGATTCTGAAAATTTTCTGCTGTGAGGTTAACGAACTGGAGTCAAAATATAGACGATTTCATCGTTGGGTTTTAACTCCTGAATTTTAAATGAAAAATTGGGTTGGATGAGTGTCTGATCCTTTATTTCCTGATAGTGACCTGTTGTGGGAATAAAGCTTTGCAACTGATACTTTTCAGCGGTTGTTAATTCCAATTTCAGAGTTGTATTGATTGCCTGAGAAGTGCTATTAAACAGGTATATATAAACCTGCTCTCCGCATTTTACACTGAAAGCATCCAATGCACCCGCCTGAACAGTTACCCGTTGAAATTCGCCTTTGCCTGCAGTAAGCATTTGATCATTTATAGCTCTTACGCCTTTAAAATAAGAGGTCAAGCCCCTGTTTTCAAAGAATTCCCACCACCAGCTAAGTGGCAAAACGGGTGTCGGAGAGAAAAGTCCGTACCATAAGCCACGTTTAAAATCTACATCCATACTTTCAGCAAAATCATTGAAGTTTTTTGACCAATCCCATTCAAAACCAAATTCTCCAATTACATACGGCTTCCCATAATCCGTTTCATATTGAACAATCTGTGAAGGGATAGATCCGGTATTTTTATAAATGTGTTTCTGGTTGAAATCAATATTTTTCAATGAATTCAGCCCTTTAAGATCTCTGTGTGAAATACTGGTGGTAACCAGGTGACCATAGGGATCTATTTGTTTGATGTAAGTACTCATCTCATCGTGCCATTTCACGATAACGTCTGCGCTGATGGGATTGTTGTTGTCGCGAAACTGTACATTGTCAATTTCGTTGAAAAGTTCCCAGGCGCAAATGCTGGTACTGTATCCCCAGCGTCCGATGATGTAACGCATTCTGTTTTTATATCGAGCTTTAGCAACAGGATTCACGAAGAAATCATCGTTGGGAGGGCGCACACCACTTCTTTCTCCATTGGAACCCTGGCCCAAAGTTAGCATGATGTGGAGGTCCAGTGAATCGGCCAGACAGACCATCCGGTCAAATTTTTTGATGGCACTCGGATTGTAGTATTCATCGGATTCCGTATAACGATTGTTGTTGAAGTTGCGCTTAAATTCCAAAGGTAAATTCCAGGAACACATCCAGGTACGGTAAAAATTTCCACCATTTGCTGTCAACAACGGCAACATCTCTTCGTAATTGTATTTGTCCTGCTGATGCAAATCCTTGAAATATTTTGAATCATCATTAGCGCGTGATTCCCAGCATATATTTTCACCTATTCCTCTGAAAAGTTTACCATTGTCAAATTGAAAGACCCAATTGCTTTTTGGATGAAGAAAACCGTTCTTATTGGAAGCTTTGGAACGAAAAGCTTTGGTCACTGAAGAATTTAGTAATTTCCCATCTTTACTCAGTTTAAAACGATACTGATATTTTCCCACTTCCTGAGGTGTAAATCGGGCTTTCCAGCTTGAAATTTTTCCACTTTCACCCGATTCATAGTAACAAGGCAAAGTGAGATTTCTGCCTGACGGAGTAACAATCGACATATCCAGTGCTACCTCTTCCTGCAAATAGGGATTGGACCAATTTTCAATCAATTGGATGGAAAATTCGGCCTTTTCATATTGAAGCACCGACTTTGTTTGCAAGGTGACTTCCTTTATCTGAGCTTGTAACAAACCGGCAGAAAGGAATAAGAGAAATAGTATATACTTTTTTTTCATGATCCGTTTCATTTAAACAACAATCTCTGTTCAGTATTTCGATTTAAACCAAAACCCAAACAGAGATTGCACTATAAAGGACAATTTTAAGGGCTTCTTATTTCAATAGTTCGTTCAAAACAAAAATAATATGTTTATTGAACCACCAATTTTTTCACACTCTGACCTGAACGGAAAAAGTAAACGCCCCTATTCCACGCAGAAACATCTATAGAATTTGAAGTAGTTCCATTGAGAGAAATTCTCTTAATTACACGTCCGGTCATATCCGATACAACAATTTCTGAAGCGTTTTCTGTATTCGATATAGTAACCTTATCCTTTGCTGGATTTGGAAACAACTGAAGACCTTCAATTTTTGCATCGGCGACATTGGTTTCAATTTTCGCTGATGAAGTTTCCATAGTTCCATACACCTCAAATTCCCAAAGCGAATACCCATAAACGGTTGCACGTTGCCAAGCGTACATTTTTACATAACGTCCAGATGTTGCAACATTAACAGTTGAAGTTCCGCCAGTTCCTGCATAATTATTATAAACTGTTGTCCAAGTGACATTATCGTTCGAAACTTGCAACTGGAATTGTTTTGCATAAGCAGCTTCCCATGCTAGTTTTATGCTGGTAATGTTATAAGTACTCTGCAAATCGATATAAATCCATTGCTGATCGGATGCTGCACTTGCCCAACGAGTTGTTCCATTTGCATCAACAGCCTTAGCAGCAGCATAAGTTATAGATTCAACAGACGATGCATAGGCTGGCTTGTTGTAAGCAACATTTGAAGTAGTTCCTCCTCCACTTGTTAAATATGGATAAACTAAATTAGAATGCGCATTAAAAAATGCCCAAGTACCACTCTTTACACCATCCCAGGTACCATATCCATCGTTTTGGCAAGCGTTTTTCCAACCCATTGTACCATCGAATCCATTGTTGTAAGAATAGTTATAGAAATTAGCCATGCTAATGAAAGATAAATCGCCACCATAAGTTTCGGCTGTTACTACAGGTTTGTCGTCGGAACCAATCCATTGACTTACAGTACGATTGAATGGGCCATTACTGCCTTGCCATTGGTACCAATGTGGTGTATAAAAATCTAAGTAAGACTTGGCATCGTTAAAGTAATTTTTCATGTTTGCATCAGAATAACGATTAAATCCAGCTTCAGCATCTCCATCGCCATTGCCAAGTGTATTACTATTATAGATTGCCCACATAGCACCAATTGTAACTGGTTTCGAACAATTGTTATGCACTGCGGCAGCACAACGAGCAAAAAAGCGAGTAACCCACCAAGCGCTAAGATTACCGCAATTAGCATCGCGCCAAACGTGCTCGGGCTCATTACAAAGATCGTAACCCATAATCCAATTATTATTGGCATAACGCTGAACAAATGGAATTAGGAAATTATTAATGTACGAGCCCGCCTTATTGTCGTCGGTTAAAATTTGACGATATTGACTGTAATACCATCCATTGGTAGAAGCCATGTCGAATGACCAAAAAGTTGGCATTAAATAAATTTTCTTGCTGGCGGCAATGGCAACCAATGCGTCCATGTCTTTCCAAAACTGGTCGGTACTGGCATAAGAATTAACATAACCACTTCCGTTCAACGATGGGCTATAGTTTCCGTTTCCGTGCAACCACACACGAACAACGTTAACTTTGTTGTCGGCATACTTCTGTAATTCATTGTTCCAGTAATTCCAATCGAAATTGTAACGCATAAAACTAATGCCACAGTCGCTTTGCCACTGCCAGGGAGCATTTACCCCGTTAATATAGATGTCTTTCCCATCTACTTTAAATTTGTTGCCACTTACCGTAATGGTTTGCGACCATGCACTTGCCATTAACAGGCAAGACATAAGAATTGCATAAACTCTCTTCATAGTGTTTTTTGTATTAAGTCGAGTGTTTGTCTAACAATAGTTCGTTCAAAACATAGTTATTTTACTGAATATCAGAGAAATAACTATGTTTTGAAAGAGCTATTGTTATTTCAAATGAGCCCTGATTGCATTTACATCAATGACTACTACCGTATTGGTATTCACTGCAGCCAAAGAATATTGACTCGGGTTGCTCAATCCTACTGCCAGTAATAGTCTCTTACCGGTATAAGCGTCCAATTTCAAGGCATTGGCGTCAACCGTCAGATAAAAGCTCGCACTGGTTTCATCTTTCTTAACAACGACCTGTGCAGGTAAGACATACATGGAAGCGGGCATAGCTACACCAATAGTGTCACTGACCACTGCTGCAGTTGTCAGGGCTTCATTAACAGCTACGTCCACCGAAAAGCCGTCATTATTTGAAAATTTACCCGCTTTCAGTACTCCCAAAATAATTTCTAAATTATTATCCGAATTAATCCTGAAATTGTAGGTCATTCCACCACCGCCTGCAGGAACTGGATAGAGAGCATTCAAACCTCCCGATACAGTGGCTTGTGGCATATAAATATAGGCATATCCATAGTCGGCATTGCCATCACCTTTTTCACAGCTGGAAAAAGCTGTTGCCAACAAAACCAAAATTAGTAGCGCTTTGAAATTCTTAATAAGTTTCATATCGTATGAATATTATAAATTAATAGCTTTCATTCTGAATCAGAGTTCCTTTTGAATTTTCAATCTCAGACCTCATGAAAGGGAGGTAATAATTTCTGTCATTGAAAGTTCTGGTGGTGACATTTACCACTTCATAAACGAAAATGCCGCTATTATTTTTCGTAACCTTGACACCCTTGATCGGTTGATTCAAAACAGTTTTTGCATCTTTCCAACGCAACAAGTCCCAATAACGATGATCTTCAAATGCAAGTTCAATTTTGCGTTCATGTTTTAGTACAGCACGGAAATCAGGAATGGTTGTAACAGTAACAGCAGGTAAAGAAGCACTGGCTCTGTTTCGTACCAGATTCAATGCCTGTCTGGCTGTGAGTGTATTTCCTGCATTAGCATCCGGCCCGTAAGCTTCATTCATGGCTTCAGCGTAATTCAACAGGACTTCGCCATAACGGTATACAACCCATTGGTTTTGAACCGTTGAACCTTGTGTCAGGTTTACATTGTCTGTCAGGAATTTCTTCAGATAATAGCCAGTTCTGGAGGCATTGGCTTTTGTCATATCATCAGAGCCACCCGGAGCCTCATCAATCGTTCTGGTATTCCAGGTGCTGCCGTTTGTTACAACAGATGCATCCAAACGAGGATCCCTGTTTTTATAAGGATAAGCAACATCAGGGGTTCCAATGTATTCATAATCGGCTACCAGATTTTGCGACGGAGTCACTCCGCTTTCACCACCTGCAGTAGCAATCGGGTAATTTCTGGCTTCAATATCATTGTTGACAGCTCTGCGTATAGCCAAAATGGTTTCAGTACTGGTCAGTGACGCTTTTCCCAAAAAATACTTACGATAATCCGTATGCAAAGAATAACCGAGTCCACTGTTCGTGATGATGTCATTGGCTGCACTGGCAGCTATTTTCCATTTTTCGACATCGTTGGTCGGATTGTGTAAAGGACTCGCTGCATATAATAGTACTCTAGCTTTAATGGCCAAAGCTGAACCCAATGTGAAACGTCCATCCTGATCGGTGTAGGAAGAGGTCTTCCAGCTTACCACCAAATCCTTTTTATAAGTGTCAATTTCATTCACAATATAAGCAACAACCTGATCATAGGATGTTTTGACGATTTTGGCACTGTTTGCATTATCCAAAGTCTGTTCAACAATGGGCACATCGCCATACATTTTAATCAATTCTCCATAATAGTAAGCTTTAGCCACATGTGCCTCTGCACGGTACCATTTCAGGAAATCTTTGTCCTTTTTATAGTTTGTTACATCGGTTAAAGTATCGCGATTCATTTTAAGAAGCGCCTCTCCATTCTTGGCATAATTCAGAAAAAAATTGGCAGCACGGATTCCTTCGTAATAATTCTTGTACAAATAGGACAAAGGATTCGCACTGGCATTAATTGTTCCCTGATTAAAATAATTGACATTGGCAGAGACAGAAGTCTGTTGTGCCTCATCTGTAGCAGCAGCGAATATATTATTGTCTATGACAGAAAAACCATAGGTCATAGGTGAATAAAACGCGTTTGCAAAATTCCACAAGGAACTGCGGTCTGTTGCAACCGTCTCCGGTGTCGTATTTGTATCGATGCTCGTTTCCAAAAAATTAGTACATCCGAATGATGTAAAGAGTACGACCGCTACAAGAAGGAATTTAAAGTTATTTAGCAAATTCATAGTAGTTACATTTTATTGTTTAAAAAGCTAACGCAATACCAGCATTATAAGACTTAAGGGCAGGATAACCACTCATCACTTCCGGATCCATGTTGTAGTCCCGAAGCAGGCTGCTTATAGTAAGAGGATTTGTAGCATTTACATAGACTCTTAATTTTGTAAGACCACATTTTTCAAGAATCTTATCTCCGAAACTATATCCAAGTTCGATGTTACGGATTCTCAGGTAATCACCGCTCTTCATCCAGAATGAACTGGTACGGTAATTGTTTGTATTCTCCTTTGTTGTTAGTCTGGGATAAGTAGCGTTGGCTCTTGTATCAATATTCTGGTCAGGGTAATAAGCCCAAGCTCCTTTAGCAATATCATACGCATTGCCATTATTGACGAAAGCGACTGTCTGATTCCAATTATTGAGCAGATTTACAGATGATCCTGCTGTTCCCTGAAACATCATATTAAAATCGAGGCCGTCGTAATTTACACCGGCACCAAAACTATAGGTCCACTCAGGGAACGGAGATTTGCCAATAGCAGTGACGTCATTCTGATCAATCACATTGTCTTTATCCAGGTTCTTATACTTGATGTCGCCAGGCTGAACTTTACCAAAAGCTGGTACAGGCAAACCGGCAATCAAAGTGCCATCCGCATTAAAATCTGTCGTCTGATATAAGCCATCTGCCACCAAACCAATGGCAGTACCGAAAGCACGACCAGTCTCAGCATTGTAATCGTAAGCAGGCGTAATTTCAGCCATATAATCAATCTTATTCTTGCTATAAGAAGCCATACCATTCAGGTTATATCCGAGTTTGCCAATTTTATCTGCATAAGAAAGGCTTACTTCAAAACCTTTATTGGTCATTTTACCAATATTTGCCAGATAATAGTTATTTCCATAATAGTTCATGATGGAATTGTCCATCGTAAGGATACCGCTGCGCTTGTCCATAAAGGCATCAACCGTTGCATTCAACTTCTTAAATAAGGTGATCTCAGCTCCAACATTGTATTTCAAACTTTTTTCAGCAAAAGCATTTTTATTGGCAATAAACATGGGTACAGAAGTATTCATCCATACAGGAGTACTGTTACCGGTATAAAATGCTCCAACATAGCTGGAAGTATAATATTGTTTATACAGGAAACGACCATTCGAAGAAAAGTTCGACAGATTTCCGGTTTGTTGAGAATCAGAATTGCCGGTTGTCCCGACTGATGCCCTGATTTTCAGATAATCGACCACAGCACTCGATTTAAGAAATTCTTCGTTGGAAACTACCCATGCTCCGGATACGGTTGGATAAAAGCCCCACCTGTTTCCTTGTGCGTAAGCATCACTCCCAAAATAAGAAAAACCAAAGTCTGCAGTATATCGACGATCGTAGTTGTAATTAAACTTACCGTTAAAATTCAGATAGTGGTATTTGTAACCGAAATAACCATCACCACTATAATCGGAGGTATGAAAGTTTAAGGCAGATTTGATTGTACTCTTTTCAAATCCACGATCCCATCCCATCGTTATATCGCCTTGTTTCCAGTCTTCCATTCCTGCTGAACCATATCCACTGGCAACAATCGTTGTTGTCTGATCGGTTGTTGTAGCGGCTCCGTTGTAATACCGGGCATAGTTTTTGGTCTTATTATAAGTACTCAGAGTATATGAGTTAAAAGAAAACGCTTCTTTCATATACAGACCTTTTAACAGGAAGTCCAGTTTTTCTTTCAGGCTGAAATTACCTTGCAAAATACGGGAATGTTCAGATGCCCAGCCTAAACCTTTGATTGAACCCACAGGATTATTGTTGTAAATGGATGTTCCGGAGTAATTGATACTATCATCCAACACCTTGTAAATATTTGAAGGATAGGTCGCCAGATCATTCATTAAACTTGAAGTAGCATAATTGGGTCTTTTACGTTCCTCTATTCTACCACCGATATCCACTTTGGCTTCGAATATTTTCAACATATCGAAATCCAGATTGGCTCTCAGATTGTACTTCTGAAAATTAAGGTTTGAAGTTTGGTCTGAGTTCGTAACATTATACAAGCCTTCCTGATTGGCATAGCCAAATATGACATTATATCTGGCACTACTGTTTCCACCATTGAAGGTTATATCACCATCAAGGTAAGGTGTTGAGCTTTTCAACGCCTGATTGTACCAGTCAACATTAACTCCACTCCCGTTTTTATAGGCGGTCAACTCACTTTCTGAGTATTTAGGATTCCAGATGTTGTTGTTATCGTTACTGATTGCCTGATTGTACAAAGTGGCAAAATCGTAAGAATCCAGGGGTTTATTGATTTTGGTTGCACTTTGCATACCTTTTCTGAATTGTACCTGTACAGTTGATTTTCCAATTTTACCTCTTTTTGTTTCTATCCAAACGATCCCGTTTGCACCTCTCATACCAAAGGTTGCCAAGGATGCTGCATCTTTTAAGATAGACACACTCGCAATCTCGGCTGGAGACAAATAGGTAAGAAAGTTTAGATTGACTTCAAATCCGTCAACAAAATATTTACAGGCATTAAAACTGCCATTGCCATAGCTGCCGATTCCACGAATCAGTAAACCGGCATTGTCATTACCTGGAACACCCGATCCTTGTTGAACAGTCAAACCTGGTAAATAGCCAAAAAGCGTATTGGTCAGATTTGGTGTTGCATTTTTGTACATTAGCTCACTGGAGACTGTTGATACAGCAGCAGTATTGCCATCTTTTGTCGTATTAAATAATCTTCCGAGCACCATGTCTGAGGAGTTTGTCTTCGTTGAATCGGCTGTGCTGAAAGACTTTCCTCCAGCTATTGCATTGCCTGTCATCATTGAAAACATACCTCCTATTAAGATTACTCGTTTTATATGTAGTTTATTCATAGTATTTTTTTTTAATAATAAACCGAATAGGTATTAATAGCCCGGATTTTGAATAACAGTACCTTTATTTATTTCTGACTGTGGAAAAGGTTCCAGGAACATTTTCGGATTCCAATAAGTGACATAGACATTTCCATCCCAATATTCAATCAAGGATGTTGGCAAATTTGCATCAAGACCTGTCGTTGCTCTGAACTGCATCTCACGCATTTGTCCACCAATGATTCCATTTCCAATATTGTCAAGTTTCCAGTGTTTCACATCGAAATAACGATGGTTTTCATTGTAGTATTCAACGGCTTTTTCACGTTGAATAATGGAACGAAGAGCTGATTTTTCGGTTATAACAACGGCAGGCAATCCGGCTCTGTTGTGAACTATATTCAGATTTCTCAAAGCCAGTGTCGTATTTCCAGCTTCATTATAAGCCTCTGCCAAATTCAGATACGTTTCAGCAAGTCTGAACAAAGGTGCTTCAAACCAAGTTCTTGTTCCAGCATTGAAATAGAACTTTGTCGTTGATGCACAACCTCTTCCATCGCCATAAATACTTGGGTAAATATCGTTATTCCCACTGTTTCCAAGGGTTCTGTTCCAGGTTTCAATGGTCCAGCCTTTTATACCTGGATTGCTTACTGTCTGTACTCCGGGAGTCAGATTATCTGCCCTGAAACGAGGTTCCATATTCTCGATACGCTCAATCCAATCACTGATGGGGCGTGGTTCTGCATCACCAATTTTTGGCCAGGATTGATCGGTGCCGTCTTTCCGGTAATAATTTTCCAGAAAATTACTCAATAAACCTACCTGATCGGTATCGTATCTGCTGTTTGTCCAAAGATTGGATGTGTTGTTAAAATAGAATATGGCATAATCACTCCATCCCCCTTGACCTGCATCATCCCATTTGAGTGCGAGAAGAACTTCTCTGTTACCCGGGGTAGATGTTGCGTTGCCGTAATCGGCCAGCGCATTCGGATTGGGTTGACCTTCTCCGGCTCCACCCGTATTGTTTAGAGCGTAGCCATTAGCTGCTGCCCATGTCAATACTGCCTCATTGGCAGTTATTGCATCTTGCCAGCGCTGACTGTTTTCACTACCGAAACAAATCAAATTATTGTTCACGCCATTATCCAGATAGGGAGTTGAAGCATTGAACAAAGGCCTTGCAGCAAACATCAGCACTTTAGCCTTCATAGCCATGACTGCACCCTTTGTCAATCTTCCTGTCTGATCCTCAGACCAGTCACCTTCGGGCAGACCGGCTATTGCTTCATCACAAAGACTCAAAACATAATCCAGGGTTGCTTGCAAAGAAGAACGTTGGATGGTCATTTCGTCTGTTGCATCAAAAGATTTTGTAACAATGGGAAGACCACCATAACGATAAAACATGCCCATATAACGATAGGCAATCAAACCTGTACATTCAGCCTTGATATAACCTTTCATTGCATCTGTCATATCAGGAACTTTGTCTATATTTTCCTTTGTGACAAAACAATTTCTAATATTGGCCCAACTGCTTGCATAACTATCTGCGCCACCGTCAGAACCTTCTGATCCATTTACAGACAAACCGGAAGAAACGATCTGGTACGTTCCATGCCAACTATAACCTCTGGAGCGTTCACCCGAAATGGATGCCAAAGCACCATGACCGACACCCCAGCCTCCCGGCCAACCATGTAAAAGTGAATAATGATAGCAATTCATCAAAGCCGCCGTCGCATTTTTGGAAGAGCCGTAAATCGCTTCCAAATTGACTGTGCCGGAGGTATCAGGCTTTTGAAGAAAATAATCCTCGCAAGAATATATCCCCAGTGACCCTATCATCAATAATAAAACAAATATTTTTTTCATAATATATTATTGTTTAATAGTTCTTATTTGATTAAAATTTCAAGCTAATTCCAGTATTCACAATACTTGTCAGAGGATAAATATAGGTACTTCCGTCAGTAGTTTCAGGATCAATTCCTATCGATGACAATGCATTGCTGAACGTGTACACATTATTCATATTTGCATAGATTCGCAAGGAAGATATGTTTGCTTTTCTCAGGATTCCTGATTGCGGGAAAGAATAACCAATTTCGACATTTTTCAATTTAAAGAAGTTGCTGGATCTTAACCAAAAATCACTGGTTAGAAAGTTGTTGTCCGTTGTGGTTGCGTCAAAGGTTGCACGAGGATAGGTGATTTTGTCTCCTGCTGCATATTTCTCGGCAGTCCAACGACCTTCATACATCCAATTCCATGCATTTCCTGCTTTCTTGAAGAATGGGATCGTGTAACCACTGTTCAAATAATAGGACCCATTGGCGGTTCCGATGAAAAGTAATTTTAAATCAAAGCCTTTGTAGTTTAGACCAGTTTTAAGATTGAAATGATACTCCGGATAATTTGCATATCCGATAGGTGCTACATCCTGACTATTTATTTTTCCATCACCGTTCAAATCTTTGTAACGAACATCGCCTAAAGTGGCCTTATTACTCGTATATTCATTGTAAGGTCTGTTTGAAAGTTCCTCCGGTGTATTGAACAAACCGTCGCTGACCAAACCAAATTTTTGACCAATACTGAAGCCGGTTGAATTCATCCAGTAGTATTTACCCAATGATTCTGCTTTGTAAATGATTTTGTTTCTGGCAAAACTGACATCACCTTCAACAAAATAACCGACTTGTCCGATTTTGTCCGTCCAATTCAACGAAATTTCATAACCCTTATTGGTGGTTTCTCCAACATTGGCTGGAGGCACTGAACCAGAAGAAACACCATAAATAGCCGGAATGGTACCCAATGTCGTTAAGATATTATTACGACTTTCAGAGAAATAATCTGCTACCAGAGATAGTTTGTCTCTGAAAAATCTCATTTCCAAACCAACATCGTATTTGTTTGCTCTTTCCCAGGTAACCAGTTTATTTCCTAAAGTACCTTCTGTTGCACCAGAATAATAGGTACTTTTAGTAGAACCATCGGTATTTCCTAAATAGTATCCTGTTTGATTGAGGTTATACGTGTTCGGCAAGTACAGATATCTACGACTGCCTGATGCCAGAAGGTCATTACCAACGGTACCATAGGAGGCACGTATTTTCATAAAAGAAAGATAATCATTTTCAGGAAAGAAAGGTTCCAGTGTAGGTACCCAACCTACTGAATAGGCTGGAAACAAGCCAAACCGATTGCCTTGAGCAAATTGCTCTGTTCCGTTATAGCCCATATTGAATTCAGCCATATAACGGTTGCTATAGTTGTAAGTGGCACGTGCAACTAATCCCATCATACCAGAAGGAGTGTTGTTGTTGTCGGATGGCATGGTATATTTAGAGCCCTTACCCAACAACAAAGCCGAAATGTTGTGATTTCCAAAAGCACCTGACCAATCCAGACCTGCATCAACATACAGTTTATTCCAATTACTATAACCCCAGGAATTAAAAGAGCCTGCACCAACAGTACCACCAAAAAATTCAAGGTTATTTGGATTTGCTGTACTCCTTTGTACGGTATAAGAAGGTAAATAGGGAGAAACGGTAACGAATCTGTTGTAATTATCCTGATAACTAATTGTTGCATGTGATCTCAAACCCTTGATCAGGTAATCCATGGTGTGGTCAACCTTGACAGAATTGTCAAGCAAGGAATTGTAGATATAACCTGTTCCACTGATAAGTAAGTTATAAACCGCATTCTGAGAACCGATAGAACTACCGGTCTTTACACCCAGAGGATTTTGGGCAGAACCAGCTACACCGGCATAATTATTGATCAGATTTCCGTCAATGATACCAGGGCAAAGAAACGGATTCCCATCGTAAATATATTGCATAATCACTTTGTAACGGCTGTTCAAATCATAAGGATCTGCACTTGTACCAGGTCCTTTGGTTGTACCAAATTGTCCGGCCATGTTGATGGACACTTTCAGGTTTTTTACAACATCAATGTCAAAATTCGACCTGAAATTGTATCTTTTGAAACTGGAACCCGTGTTTGAACCATGATATTCAGTGGCATTCGTAATACCTTCCTGGCTAAAATAGCCCAGAGATACAAAATATTTCACTTTATCTGTACCACCGGAAATATTGATGTTTGACTGACTTTGGGGTGCCGTTTTATTAAACTGTTCAGCATACAGGTCTTTACTGCCATAATATAAGGCAGGGCTATTATTCAGCGATGTTTTTTGAGCGTCACTCAAATTGGTCATTGCACTCACTTCGGTGGGTGTAAAGTCCCGGTTATTTTTGAATTTCCAGAGATCATCGTCGTTAAATAAGTAGGCAGCTAAACCATCATTACCTGCAAAACTGTTCATCTCATTACTGATGCCTTCGTTGCGCAATACAGCATATTCATACGATGTCAGACCTTTTTGAAGGTTTGTAGCTTTAGTCAATCCAAAATTTGTAGAAAAACTGATAACCGGTTTACCTGTTAAACCGCGTCTGGTCGTAACAATAATAACGCCGTTAGCACCTCGGATACCATAAACGGCAGTAGAAGCAGCATCTTTTAAAATGCTGATACCATCCAGTTCATTTGCATCCATTGAGTTCAGTTCTTTAAATGCTTGTTCTGATGCCTGTTCAACACCATCTATCACAACCAATGGAGTAGAACTTCCATACGTAGAAATACCGCGAATGTAAATATCTGCTGCATTCCTGCCAGGTTCACCACTCGTTTGAAGACCACTAACACCAGGCGTATTGCCAATAAGTGCATTCGCAATATTTGAAACCGGTATAGCAGCAATATCACGGCCTTTCACCTGTGAAATGGAGCCGGTTACATTCACTTTCTTTTGTGTTGCATAGGCAGTTACCACAACCTCATTCATTGCCCTCGAATTTTCTGCCAGAAGGATGGGAATGTAGGAACGGTTGCCGACTTTCTCTTCATTGGGTTCATAACCAAGAAAGGTAACGACCAACACACTTGAAGGTCCAGCAACAGTTATTTCAAAATTCCCGTCTGCATCGGAAATAATGGCTGAAGGTGAACCTTTCACTGCTATGGTAGCACCAATTACAGCTTCACCTTTTGAATCCTTCACATTTCCCTTAACTCGATTGGCAGCTGATGCAAAAGCAGTATTTACAAGCATCATAAGTACAACCGCCAACAACTTTGTTAAAGAAAATTGAAAATAATTTCTTTTCATGTGTACTTTTTCATTTAGGTTAAAAAATAATCATTTATTAACAGTTCAGATTATATAGTATATGTATAAAGGTAAGACCTTGAATAATCTTAAGGGATATAGAATATCGGAATTTCCAATCAATAGTGTTCTATCTTTTAAGTGATATTATTTAGGGTAAAAAGTATGAAAAAACAAAATCAGATATCGGTTCGGCAAAATTCATAGCCGAAGTACATACATGGAAAACGGTTAGATTTCCTTGATAACTAAATATAAAAGAAAAATTAAAATAGACAAAAACAACCCGAATAAAAATACAAGTCTCATTACACTTTAGTATTTAGGTCAATCCAAATACGTTTAAGTATTAAGCTTTAAGGATGACACTCAGCTTTAGATGCTGAGTGTCATTTATTAATAAGTTTCTTTTCAGGTATAATTTCCGGATAATGTCAATTATTTGACAAGAACTTTGAAACTTTCACTACCCTTATTTGTAGAAACATTTACAAATACCAATCCGGAAACATTCAACGATTTAACATTGATTTTTTCAGACTGACTTGTTTGATTGCTATAAATCAACTTACCATCGCTGGTAAACATTTTGATTTTGGCGAAGTTTTCGTCCTGACCAAGATTCACATTGATAAAATCAGAGGTAGGGTTTGGATAAACAGAAATTTTGCCGGCCTTTTCTTTGCTGATTCCGGTAGCAGTTCTCAGTACAAGATTGTCAACGTCGCATTCAAAAGCAGCAGCATTCTGCCATGGAGCCATCTGGATAACAAAAGTGGAAATTGATTTGTCCGTAATATCCATGGTGAATTCCTGCCAGGCACCGTCTGTAGCTTCATAAGTAGGCCAGGCATCCATAACAGTTGATTTAACACCTTGAGCATCCGTGAACTCCAATTTAAAATAAAACTTACATGGAGTAGAAGGTGATTTTATTTTTACTGCAAGTGTGGTATATGTTCCGGCAGTAGCGGGACATGTAATCCAGAATCCAGAATTTCCTCCATTATTTGCAAGAGTTGTCATATGCATGGCATCACCGGTTGCATTCAGTGCAGGAGTTGCCACTTCAGCTGTTTGTTCAGTTCCCCAAATTCCCCATTCAGGGGTCAGTTCGTCAAAATCAGCTACCACCACATCTTCAGCGAAAAGGGCAGAAACACAAAATAAAGCGCTAATCAAAGTCAAAGATTTTTTCATAGTCATTTTTTTTTAAATAGGTTAGGTTATTTTTTATAGTTACTGGTTAAGCCTTTCGGTATTAACCTACTGTGCAAAGATATTTGCTTCTTGGGTTAAATTATAATACGCTTTTGATATATATTAATACATATTTGACAATAACACATGAATCAATCCATTTTGTACTACAGGATCTATTTTACATATTTTTGATTGTTAAATAATTTGCCTGGTCAATGAAAAATACTTACGAAACTCCGATGGCGAACAATTCTTCTTTTTCTTGAAACACCTGTTAAAATTTGACAAATTGTTGAATCCGCATTGATAACAGATTTCAGAAATGGGCTTTACCGTATCAGCAAGTTGTTTAGTTGCCATACCTATTCTTACATCATTCAAATATTCAATCAGGCTTTTGCCTGTACGTTTACGAAAAAACCGGCAAAAAGCAACTTCACTCATATTAATAAGGGATGCAACCTCTGAAAGCTTTACCTCTTTGTCGTAATTTTTATGGAGATAATCTGTCACCTTAATAATCCGGCGACTTTCGTTGTTATCCTCCGTGTTTGAGAAAGCTGTACTTGAAAGAATCTTGATGTTGGTCGAAAAAGAGAGTTCGTGTAGAATTGCAAACAAATCCAGGACGGAATAAAAACCGTTTGTATCGCATAAGCTTTCCAATTTTGGACGAATCTTTTCGATGGTCTGTCGGGGAAAAGAGATACCTTTATTAGCAGATTCAAACATTCTTTCTATAGAATGAAATTGTGTACGTTGGAGCAGGTTTTCATTTAATAATTCCGGATGAAACTGTATGGTGATTTCCCGTATGCTTTTAGATTCACATTTGTGATTGAACCACGCATGCTCCAGATCTTTGTTTGTAATCAGGACCAGGTCAAGGTCATCGATTTCTTCTATGGAATCACCTACTACACGTTGAGCACCCGGAGCTCCCTGGACAAAATTCAGTTCATATTCGGGATGAACATGAGTTGGATAATGAAACTCGGTTTTAGTCCGGTTCATAATTATGAAGCAATTTTCAGAAGTCAAGGGAGTAACTTCCCGGAATACATCATTTTTTTTCATAATTGGTGATAAAGGTTAAAGTCGTTGATACAAATATATACGTTCATAAATCATATTATACATATATTTTTATCCTTAACTGATACTATTTTCACCAAAAATAGTTGAAAACAACCAATTTTAGACTAAAAAGCACTATTTATATACAAAAATTATACAAAAGTATTAGTCAAATACTAAATAGTCATAACAACTATTTGCATTGAAACTGATAGATAAGACAGGTATTAATTTTTACAAATTGGAAAGTAAAAGTCAAAATGAGCGGACAGTTTTTGATTTAAAAATAAAAATTATCAGTAGGTTTGCAATTAGTCCTACAAAACAAAAAAAACGAATGCCATGACAGGAAATTTTACATTTACCATCATCAAACCAAGTGCGTTCCAGGCGGGTTACACTGGCAATATTCTTAAAGATATACTAGATGGAGGTTTCAGTATTGTGGCCATGAAGCTGACCCGAATGACTGAATGTGAAGCTAAAACTTTTTATGAGGTACACAAAGCCCGTCCTTTTTATGGGGAATTAGTGGAATTTTTAACATCCGGACCCATCGTTGTAGCCATCGTTTGTAAGGAAAATGCTGTCGCCGACTTCCGAACACTTATCGGTAAGACTAACCCGGCTGAAGCTGCCGAAGGTACTCTTCGCAAAAAATACGGAGAGAGTCTCAATCACAACGCCGTTCATGGTTCAGACAGTGATGAAAACGCGGAAATCGAAGCCGCTCATTTCTTTTCAGGCTTCGAAAGATATTGGGAATAAAAGAATTAGCACTCTAAAAAACAAGTATGTTCAGTATTTTCAGAAACATAGACCGTAAAAATTACCGCCCTATTTTTGGAGGTGCTGACATTTTCAAATTCATCGGTCCAGGGCTATTGGTTACGGTCGGGTTCATTGACCCGGGCAACTGGACATCCAATCTGGCGGCAGGTGCTGAATTTGGCTATGCGCTTTTATGGATGGTCACCTTATCCACCCTGATGCTGATTCTGCTTCAGCACAATGTGGCACATTTAGGTATCGCTACCGGTCTTTGTCTGGCAGAAGCCGCGACCATTTATCTTAAGCCCCGATATTCAAAACTGCTTCTTACCAGCGGAATGGCTGCATCCGTTTCCACTTCTCTGGCCGAAATACTGGGAGGAGCGATTGCTCTCAATATGCTGTTTCATGTGCCCATCAGGGCAGGAGCCTTTTTTGTGACCATTTTTGTAATCATCCTACTTTTCACCAACTCGTATAGGATGGTTGAAAAATGGATTATTGCTTTTGTTTCCGTCATTGGATTGTCTTTTTTGTATGAGCTTTCACTGGTTCAGATTGACTGGAATCACGCTATTACAGGATGGGTTACGCCCTCCTTTCCAAGCGGATCTATGCTCATCATTATGAGCGTCATGGGTGCAGTGGTGATGCCTCACAATTTGTTTCTTCATTCAGAAATCATTCAAAGCCGGCAGTGGAATCTGAAGGAGGAAAAAGTGATCAAGAAACAACTGAAATATGAATTTCTGGACACCCTTCTATCGATGGGCATCGGATGGGCCATCAACAGTGCCATGATTCTATTGGCTGCAGCTACTTTTTTCAGCACACATACACCAGTTTCCGAACTTCAACAGGCGAACAGCTTACTGACACCCTTACTCGGAAATAATGCGGCTGTCGTTTTTGCAGTAGCATTGCTTTTCTCAGGAATAGCATCCACCACCACCTCCGGAATGGCAGCAGGAAGTATTTTTGCAGGAATGTATAAAGAGCCATACGACATCAAGGACAATCATTCCAGAATGGGGGTTCTGTTGTCACTGATTGTAGCTCTAATGATCATATTTATGATAAGCAATCCGTTTAAAGGACTTATTATATCTCAGATGTTACTAAGCATTCAATTGCCCATCACCATTTTTTCCCAGGTCTATCTGACCTCTTCTGAAAAGGTAATGGGCAAATATAAGAACACGATTTCACTCAAAGTGGTACTTTACGGTTTGGGTGTAATTGTTGCATTATTAAACGTTGCACTGTTTATCAGCCTGATATAATCAAAACACCTATATATACATGCTATTATGAATCAAGACATACAACCAACCGACCATACGATCAAGCTCTCAACCGGAAGTTTTACCATAGAAGAATTGGAAGCTATCTTTTCAAATTTACCGGCTGAAGTCAGTTTTGTGGATAAAAATGATCTAGTGAAGTTTTATTCCAACAAACCGGATCGATTGTTTTTAAGAGGTAAGGGAGCTTTGGGAAAGGACTTGCGACTCTGCCACCCACCGCGGTTTCAAGCAATGATGCAGCAAATTATTCAGGATTTTAAAAATGGCAAAGAAAGTAGAGCACTGTTTTGGAGGTCGTCCCACAAAGACAAGTTCACGAGCATTGAGTACATTGCCCTGAGAAATGAGAAGAATGAATATCTGGGCACATTGGAAGTGGTGCAGGACGTCACTGAAATGCGCTCGCTCAAAGGAGACAGGAACGAGCTGGTTTATTCTCCGAAATAATCCCTTATTTTTCTACAGGGACTACGAGCCACATGATCAGGTATAGGAGAATGCCCGAAAGTCCGGCAAGAACCAATAGTACAAAAATAATACGGACTAAACTTTTATCCATTCCGAAGTATTCGGCTATTCCACCGCATACACCTGCAATCATTGAGTCTTTGGTGCGAAATAATGTTTTATTTTCCATAGGTTTTGTCTTTATTTAAGCGAACAAATATAAGTTATTAATTTTATATAAAAAGAAGCTTCGCACAATCATTTTTCGTACTTTTGCAGCAATTTTTAAGGAGAATGACAAGTCTAAACAAACAATTCCTACACTTCAGCAGAATGAACCGGCTAATATTGGCCGTTTTGCTACTTTGTTTTGGCTTTAACCTTCAGTCATCGGCAGAATCGGAATCAGAGAATCCTCTTGGCGAACTGAAAACTTTTGCCCATGAGCAACCTCTCGGAAACAATGCCATCGTTTCATTATTGACCGTTTCTTCCGGCAACGATGTTTACGCACATTACGGACACACAGCTATTCGGGTTTGTGATCCCGGATTGAAAATTGATCTTGTTTTCAACTACGGGCTTTTTGATTTTAACAGCCCAAATTTTCTATGGCGCTTTGTAACGGGAAAAACCGATTATGAGGTTGGAGTATACTCCTATTTGGATTTCATACTGGAGTATCAATTGGCAAACCGGTCAGTTACTGAGCAGGTTATCAACCTAAAACCTGAAGAAAAAGAAGCGATCTGGCAAGCTTTGGTCGAAAATGTACAACTCGAAAACTGCACCTATCGCTACAACTTCTTTTACAACAACTGTTCCACAAAACCACGTGATATTCTGGTTGACCATATTTCCGGGAAAGTTGATTACCAATGGAAAGGAAAATTCAAAAGCCTGCGTGACGAAATCCATTTTTATACTGCCAAACATCCATGGACCCGCTTTGGCATAGACATCGTCATAGGCGCTCCGGCAGATGATTCAGCCAGCCTGAAAGCTCAACAATTTGCGCCAGGCATGATGATAGAATCTTTTTCGAAAGCTGTCATTTTTCGCGACTCAGCTAAAGCTTGTCCATTGGTTCTGGTAACGAATTATCCTGTTACAATCGATCAGTCACTGATTGAAAAACCGTTATTTACACCCGGGCCGGAACTGGTCATGTGGCTGTTGTTTCTGCTTGTTGCAGGCCTTAGTTTCCTGGAATACAGGAATGGTAAAAAATACAAAGCATTGGACATCACTCTTTTCACATTAGCCGGCTTACTTGGTTCACTGATCGCCTTTATGGTGCTATTTTCCGAGCATCCTACCACAAATGTCAATTATTTACTCCTATGGTTGCATCCTATGCATTTAATATATCCTGTTTGCCTGATGATACCGGCACTCAGAAATAAATTTGCAACCATTTATTTGAGCATAAATCTTCCGTTTCAGTTTTTTGCGCTGGCCGGATCCTTGTTTCTGCCTCAATATTTTCATCCCGCCATGTATCCGATTTTGCTCAGTTTGATGCTGCGCTCAGGACTGGCTTTTTATTCCATTCAAAAAAAACAGACCCATGCATAAATTTTTCAGCTCCCTGATCGGGATCTTAACAGCCACTGCATCGGGGCTCACATTGCAAGCTTCGGACACAGCACCAAAACTGGTTATCGGTATACACATCGACCAATTGAAGGGAGAATACCTGGAATGGTTCATGAATGGATTTGGCGACAACGGATTCAAAAAAATGATTCAATCCGGGACGTCCTGCAAAACATTGCTTTATGATTATCCCAACCCGGATGAAGCCTCCGCTTGTGCCAGCTTTGTCACCGGATGTCCTCCCCGCCAGCATGGTATCATTTCCGGACATTGGTTTGACCGAAAAACCGGAACTATCAAATCATGCGTCTTTGACCCGGAATACCTGGGAAATTACACGCAGGAAACGGTTTCACCCAAAAATTTGCAGACATCCACCCTTGGTGATGAGTTAAAAGCAGCATCCAATGGGAAAAGCAAAGTTTTCTCCATTGGCATTTCTGCAGAAGAATCTATTATTTTAGGCGGTCATGCCGCCGATGGCGTTTACTGGATTGACGGAAACACCGGTAAATGGTGCACTTCAACCTATTACAATTATATGCCGGGGTGGATTCAATCCCTCAACGATCAAAATGACATGTCTCAATTGGTGGAACAGACTGCCTGGCAACCTTTGCGCCCTTTGAGTTTCTATCAATACATGCCGTATCAGGATAGTCCAACCCTTTTCCAATATTTACTCAATAAATATGGAAAGGATAAAATCCGGATGTATAAAGAGACCCCAATGGTCAATTCGGAAGTTCGAAAGCTGGCCGTTCAGACTATTGAAAAGGAAAAGCTGGGCAGCGATAATATCAGCGATTTTCTGGTATTGGAAATGACAGCCTCCAGCAAACTGGAATCCTCAAAAACCATTTCAGCGCTCGAAATTCAGGACATCTATTTTCGTTTGGATCAGGAAATTGACTCTTTACTTACAAATGTTGACAAACTGGTAGGGCTTGATAATACCGTAATCTATATTGCCGGTTCCGGATCGACTGTTTACCCTGTCACAGAAATTTCCAAAGAGCGAACCTACGGAGGCGATTTCTATCCCGAACGATGCACTTCCTTGCTCAATCTGTACCTGATGGCCATTTATGGCAATGAAAAATGGGTGAGCGGATGGCACGATCAGCAAATATTCCTGAATCGCAAACTGATTGAGGAAAAGAAAATCAATT